>Ga0055444_10000025_pt1 | contig 14660 bp, 16 predicted proteins | sample China_Galinas_Co_FD_57742 | JGI IMG/M metagenome (GOLD analysis project Ga0055444, IMG submission 57742) | Wetland microbial communities from San Francisco Bay, California, USA, that impact long-term carbon sequestration - China_Galinas_CordA_D2 | ecosystem: Environmental > Aquatic > Marine >...
TCGGGTGGATTCTGGTTCTGGGCACACTGGTGGCCGTTACCTTTCACGGCCTGGGGCGCGCTATTTCCAGCAGCCGCAAGGAGGGCTGAACAATGACAGGCACAAAAATGGTCAATACCTATCTCTATACCCGTTATGAGCGCTTTTGGCACTGGCTGCAGACGGCGCTGATCGCCATTTTACTGGTGACCGGTTTCGAGGTGGACGGCCTCTACACCTTGCTGGGGTATAAAACGGCGGTCGAGGTTCACAATTTTGTGGGGCTGATCTGGCTCATCGCTTTTGCTTTTTTTGTTTTCTGGCTGCTGACGACCGGCGAATGGAAGCAATATGTGCCCACCACCAAAAAAATGTTCACGGTAATGCACTATTACATGCTCGGCATTTTCCGTGGCGATCCGCACCCGGTGCCCAAACGCAAGGATGCCAAACATAACCCCCTGCAGCGCATCGCCTATCTGTCCGTGGCCATGTTCCTGCTGCCGCTCCAGATGATTTCGGGTTTTCTCTATTGGAGCTACAACTCCTGGTCGGCCTGGGGACTGGACTGGTTGAATCTGCCGGTGGTCGCCGCAATTCACATCCTTGGTGCTTTTGGCGTGCTGAGTTTTATGGTCGGCCATATCTATATGACCACCACGGGCCACACCCTGTTCGCCCACATCCGGGCCATGATCAGCGGCTGGGAGGAAATCCCCGAGGGGGTCGAGCTGGAAGACTGGGAAAAACGCCAGCGCAAAAGCCGCCAGGCCGCTGAAAGCGAGGCTCCTTCGGCCTGATCCCGCCAAATTCATCAATCCCAACAAGGCCGTGTCGGCCGCGGTCGACACGGCCTTGTTGGACCGCTTTCCCGCAATCTCCCAAAGCCGTCAATCCGGCGTCTGCCGATCCGGCATTTCCCTTGTTTATTGGGCAAAACGCTGGTGGAAAACATGTTTTCCCCCTTTGCTTCCCCTTTTTGATGATTAGCATCTCTTGTGCGACCGTTCATTTGGTGCTCCCGGCAGGGGGCGAATGTTTCTGGAGGTAAAATCATGTGGGAATATACAGATAAAGTAAAAGATCATTTTCTCAACCCCCGCAATGTCGGGGTGATAGAGGATCCCGACGGTGTGGGCGAGGTGGGTTCCCTGTCCTGCGGGGACGCCCTGACTCTGTTTTTTAAATTGGATGCCCAGGGCCGGATCAAGGAGGCTAAATTCCAAACCTTTGGATGTGCCAGCGCGATTGCCTCTTCTTCGGCCCTGACGGAGATGATGATCGGCAAAACCCTGGAGGAGGCCGAAAAGATCACGAATGACGATATCGCAAGTTTCCTGGGAGAGCTCCCCAAGGAAAAAATGCATTGTTCCGTCATGGGGCAGGAAGCGCTGGAAAAAGCGATTGCCTGCTACCGGGGTGAAACGATCAAGAAGCCCGAGGGCAATCTCATCTGCGAATGCTTCGGGATCACGGATCGGCAGATCGAAGCGGCGGTCCGTGATCACCGTCTATTCACCATCGAAGATGTCACCGGGCATCTCAAGGCCGGCGGGGGATGCGGCAAGTGTCATGAGAATATCCAATCGATTATTGATCAAGTCCAGGGAAAACCGAAAGCGATGCGGCCCGAGCCGGCGCCCTTGACCAATATCCAGAAGATCCGCCTGATCGAAGAAACGCTGGAGCGGGAAATCAAACCGACCCTACATCAGGACGGCGGCGACATCGAGCTGGTGGATGTGGATGGCCACCGCGTCATGGTCAAGCTGCGCGGGACCTGCGCGGGTTGCAAGGCGTCCCAGGTGACCCTGAAAAACACGGTGGAAGCCAAGCTGCGTGAACTGGTATCCAAGGATTTGGTGGTGGAGGAGGTCCGTTCATGAAAATCATTTATGTCGACAACAACGCCACGACAAAAGTCGCCCCCGAAGTGCTGGACGCCATGTTGCCCTATTTTAGCGAGCGTTACGGCAATGCTTCCAGCATGCACAGCTTTGGGGGGGGGCTTATCGTCGATATCCGCCGGGCCCGCACCCAGGTGGCCGATTTGATCGGCGCCCGGCCCGAAGAGATTCTTTTTACCAGTGGCGGCACCGAAAGCGATGCCACGGCCATTCATGCGGCATTGCAATCCTACCCGCACAAGCGCCACATCGTCACGTCCCGGGTGGAGCATCCGGCTATTAAAAACCTGTTCGAACGGTATGAGAAAAACGGTTACCGGGTGACCTTTATCCCGGTCGACGGCCAGGGGCGGTTGGATCAGAACGCCCTTTTTGAAAGCCTCCGCGAGGACACGGCCATCGTCAGCATCATGTGGGCCAATAACGAGACCGGTGTGATCAATTCCATCGATGAGATTTCGCGGGAAGTTCGCTCACGCGGAATACTCTTCCACACCGATGCGGTCCAGACGGTGGGTAAGATTCCGATCGATGTGTCGCATAACGGGGTCGATCTGCTGTCCATGTCGGGCCACAAATTCCATGGACCCAAGGGCATCGGCGCGCTTTATATTCGCAAAGGCACCAAGTTCAAGCCCATGGTGGTGGGCGGCCACCAGGAAGGCGGACGGCGGGCCGGTACCGAAAATGTGCCCGGTATCGTCGGGATGGGCAAAGCCTGCGAGCTGGCCGGGCGCCATCTGGGCGATGTCGGTACCCGCGTGCGGCAGTTGCGCGACAAGCTGGAGCATGCCCTGCTGCATTCCGTGCCGCGTTCCATGGCGAACGGGGGGCAGGCGGAACGCCTGCCCAACACCACCAGCATCGCCTTTGAGTATGTGGAGGGCGAAGCGATTTTGTTGATGATGAACGAGTACGGCATCTGCGCGTCTTCCGGATCGGCCTGCACGTCAGGTTCACTGGAGCCCTCACACGTGCTGCGCGCCATGGGGGTGCCGTTCACGGCGGCCCACGGCTCTATCCGCTACAGCTTGAGCCACTATTCCACGGAAGAGGAGATCGATTTTATCATCGCCAAGATGCCGCCGCTTATCGAACGCCTGCGCGAGATGTCACCCTTCTGGAAACAGGCGGCCGAGGCGGCCTTGCACTAGAAGTGGTTTCAAAACCTCAGATGGGGTTCAAGAGCAAGGCGCAGCTTGATGAAAAGGCGGAGCATATGCAATGATAGGTGAGTATTTTGAAGAGGGCAGAAACGCCGCCGTTGGGCGTAAGATGGGGTTTTGAAACCACTTCTAATCCCTGTCTTGAGAAATCGCTTTCCTTGCCCGGGATACGATCTTATGATTTCACGATGGCCCGGTATTTCTGATTGAATCGGACCGGGTGGTAAGACATCTTGGCCTTGCGCAGGCCTTCATCTCCCAGGTCCTGCTCCCGGTTAACATGCTGAAAGCGCCCGTCCAGGCTTTCCAGGAACATCTGGTTGATGGCCTGATAGATACCTTTGTGGGCTGGGCAGCCCTTCTCGAAATGGATGACGACCGTATCCTGATCCAGGGGTTCCGCAATGGTGTAGGCGACAATCAGATCTTCGACCATGATGGCGCCTCCCAAAAGCTCCGGGAAGCGATCCCAGTAGACAAAGACCCGCTGGATCGCCCGATTCTCGGCGGACAGCACGTCCGAGTCTTCACAGTCCCGCCACGTACACCAATCATCCTGCAGAGCCAGCGCCTGGTCGATCATGGCAACAGAAAAAGGCTCGTAGTGGTAGGTATTTTGCTTTTTGAACTGGTTGAGGAGGTTCTTTTTTTTATGGAACCGATTGCCGCGCAGAGTGACCAGTTCTTCCACGTCGTATATATAGTCCCAATTGGCGCGATCTTCCTCGATACGCAGCATGTCCCCGGTTTGCTGACGCCAGAGATCGGCCAGCATCTCGGGTACACGCGTAAAACCGGGCCCCAAATCATTTTGGTTGAACACGCTGGCCCAGTCGATGTGGTCCCAGGGTCCCACCGGCGCCCAGTAGACGGGCCGCGGTGAATTTTGACGAAGCCAGACCAGGTCGTTGCTGAAGGCCCACTCCAGCCCATACTCCCGGGCCCAGCCCCATATATTGGCAAAACTATAATCAGAGGCTGCCTGGGGTGTCTGTTTCAAATGCTGGTGATAGACCTCCGCCCGTTCGAGCTGAATGGGTTCAAAATCCAATGAATCGTCCTTTCTGCAAGCAAGTGGTTCCCGGCGCGACGCCGTGTGCAAGTTTGGCGTTTCAGCGCTGTTTGTCAAGCGCCGTCGCCAACATTTGCCCGGTTTGATAAGTCTCCTGAAGGTAGTCCGGGTGTTCAAGAACATCATTTTCAAAATCCAGCCCGCGATAGAGGAGCGATTTCCAGAGGCTGGTATCGATGACATCAAAAAAATACCGGACTGTCAGCAGTGCACCCTTGAACAGCCGTTGGCCCTTGGTGGCGCCGGCGGAAATAAAAAGCCCTTTGCGTTTCGATACCCACTGGCCGAAGGGCAGGCCTTCGATCCAGTATTTCTTGACCCACAGGGACTGGCAGCGGTCCATGAAAATTTTGGTGTGGGCACTGACGGTATAGAAAAAGATCGGTGAGGCCAGCATGATGCCGTCGGAGGCCAGTATGCTGTCGCGTACCTGCTGGAAATCGTCCCGGATAGCGCAGTCCCCTTTCCGGGTGCAGCCATAGATTTCCAGACAAGGGGATATCTTGAGATCCCGCAGAACAATCTCGTTGACCGTGGCGCCCTGGTCGCGGGCGCCGGCCACGGCCCGTTGCAGCAGCTGACTCGTATTGCCCTGCCGGCGCGGGCTTCCGTAAATGGCGGTGATTTGTGCCATACGATATCGGGGCGCCTTTCTTACGCTGTTGCCATGGGAATGGCCAACTGCAGCCCTACCGGGCAGTGGTCGGAACCGAAGATGTCGTTATCGATGAAGGCTTCGGTGATTTCGTTGTTTTCGATGATATTACGGGTGACAAAAAAATAATCGATGCGCCATCCCGCATTGCGGTCCCGGGCTTTGTAACGATACGTCCACCATGAATATTTCACGGCCTCGGGATGACAATGGCGAAACGTGTCGACATAACCGGCGTCCGTGATGTGGTCCAGCCAGTCGCGTTCAATTCTAAGAAAGCCGGAGGTTTTGGCATTGGCCTGGGGGTTTTTGAGATCGATTTCGTTGTGGGCGGTATTGTAATCGCCGGTGATCACCACCCGTCGCCCTTCATCCTTATAGCGATCGGTGTACGCGAAGAAGGCGTCGTAAAAATCCAGCTTGTACTGCAGGCGCTCGGGATTCATCTGCCCGTTGGGGAAATAGACATTAAAAAAGACCCATGTGCCGAAGTCCAATTCCAGGATGCGGCCTTCATCGTCAAAGCGGGGCTGGCCGATCCCGTAGCCCACGCGCTCAGGCGCATAGCGGGTGTAAACGCCAACCCCGCTGTATCCTTTTTTGGTTTTGGCATGCGACCAGTAGGCGGTGTAATCCGCCAGGTTTGTCATCGCGGGGGTCAGCTGATGTTCCTGGAGTTTGGTTTCCTGGATGGCCACAATATCCGCGTCGAGCTTGCGGATCGAGGCTTCAAAGTCCTTTTGCATAACGGCGCGCAGGCCGTTAACATTCCATGATATCAGTTTCAAGGGACGTTGGTTCCTTTTTGCCGTGCGCGGTTCGTCGATCCGGACGGCTTCCTTACCACGGGGGACAGCGTTTGACAACGGCCGCTAGGGTGACAATTTTGTTCCAGACGGCAAGCTGCTGTTGCTTCCCTGTGCATCAAAATCGTTTATCGGCGAGGAGCGCACGGTTGTGATCGTATATGACGGCGAATACAGTTGGAAAGGGAGTACCACCGCAAAAAAGCGACCTATCAGCTGGTGGCGGAGCTCCTACCGATTGCGCATTGTCGATGTCTCCCGCGACGCCCCGGATGTTGTTTTTTTGAAACCGCACGTGGTCCTGTTTACCGATACGGGCGAAGGTGCTTCGGTGACCAACTGTTTACCGGACTTGGCCAAACAGATCTGCCAGGATTTTGACCTTGACTTCAACCGGGTGGTGTGGATCGAGGACCGTCCGGACATCAAAGAGCGGTTCCGTGTGGCGGTGTTTCGCCCGGTGGCCCGCCTGGGCAGGGATGTCTTCTACCAGGTGGCCTGGCGGAAAGCGGCTTCCAGCGAGTTGAACCTGATCAACGCGCATTGCGCCTGACCACCGGTTTCGGCGGGGTTAGCGTCAGCGTGCTTGCGATCCGCAAGCGGCCGCCTGAATCGCCATCCTATCCCAGCAGCTCTTCCAGGATCTGTTGCCATTCCTTTTGTCGGTTTTCCCGGGCCGTTTTCAGCAGCGATGCAAAACACTCCCTGACGATCATGGTTTTGGGTTTCGGGCTGGCCATCTGGGCTTCGATCGTCCGGATATCGGCGATCATTTCGGACAGGGCCTCGAATGCCAGGGCGCTTTGACCCAGATCTGATTTAAGGCGCGCCAAGACGTGTTCCACCTGTTCGCATCCTGCTGTATTTAAGGGTGATGCGGTTCCCAACCGCCACACATCGCTGCTCCCGCCCGCCTGACCATCGTCCATCAAGCTTGCGCCCTGATCGCTCAAGCCGATCGCCCCCGACAGGGTGCGGATTTCCACAAGTCCATTGGCCATCAGGTCTTCCGCCGCCGCCGCGCTGGTTTCGCGGTCTAAGCCAATGGCCTCTCCAAGGGTATACATGGAGGCTTGGGCCTCCGTGCGGCCGTCCGTGGATCGATGCAGTTCCAGGAAGAGGTCCCGGGCGGCGGTCTCAAGATCGGATAGCGTCGTCAATCGTTTTCTCCTTAGGGCTCTGGGCGTGTGGATGTTTTTGGCCACGCATGTTTATCATAAAGCAAAGCGGGCCGGACCTCAAGCGGTGGAACGGGCCTGCATGATAGCCTTCAGTGCCAGCTCAAGTGTCGGGTAACGAAATGCAAAGCCGCCGTCTATCAAGCGCTCTGGCCGGGCGCGCTGGCTGCCCAGCAGGACGCCACTGAATTCACCCAGCAACAGGCGCATAAGGGGGGCCGGGGCCGGGAAAAAAGAGGGTCGCTTCAAGGCGCGACCCAACCCACGGGCCAACTGGCGGTTGGTGACCGGTTCGGGCGCGCAGAAATTGAATGGACCCCGGGCGGTTTGATCGTTCATCAAAAAGTCGATGGCGGCGATCACATCGTCCAGATGAATCCAGGGGAACCACTGACGACCATTGCCGAGCGGGCCGCCGACACCCATGCGGAAAGCGGGCAGCATTTTAGGCAAGGCGCCTCCTGTCTGGTGCAGAATGACCCCGAACCGCCCGATGGCCACGCGGACTCCGCGGGCTTCGGCCGCCAAGGCTTCTTTTTCCCAGTCGATCGACAGGCGCGCCAGGAAATCATTGCCCGGCGCCGTATCTTCATTCAGCGGCTGGTCGCCGCAATCACCGTAATAGCCGGCTCCCGACGCGCTGAAAAGAAAAGCGTTCGGGTCGCCTGATAAAGCCTGGACAAGATGGCGTGTGGTTAAAATCCGGCTGTCACGCATATCCTGCTTGGCCTTGACGGTCCAGCGCCGGAAGATGGTCCCTCCGGCCAGATTGATGACCGCCCGGCAACGGCCCACCGCGTCCTGCCAGGGACCCTCGCGGGTGGTGTCGGCGGCGATGTGCTGGAAGTGGGGTTCTCCGTCACAGGGGTGCGCGGCAGACCGCCCCACGGTTGTGACCGTGTGCCCCTGGCCAAGAAAATGGCGCGTAAGCTGTTGGCCGACAAAACCGGTACCACCGGTAAGCAAGAAACGCATGGGCCTTTGTTCCCCTGTCAGGTTATCCGTTGCATGTGTCGTGTCGCCGACCAAGGACGACCCTCCCGGAAATAGTTGCCTTCCTCACCGGACACGGTTGGATCTTTGAATCCACGGCTGAAGGCATACGGTTTAACTGTATACATGGAAATGGGGCACGCAATCCTTGGCGGAGCAGGTGGAAAGGCCGCCTTGATGCCCAATGGGTTTACGGAATGCGTGTGAATGGGTTTTGGGTCCCGCGCTGATCCGGCAACGGGGCGTATTCGTTATGGCGTTGAAGGGGCCTGACAGTCCGGGCAGATCCCCGTAAATTCCAATTGGTGGTTCAGGATGCGAAATTCGGTTTTCTCCTGGAGGGCGCGTTCCAATGAATCAATTACTTCCATGGGCGCATCCATCAAGCGGCCGCAGTGCATGCAGCGCATGTGATAGTGGTTCTGCGGCATGCCGTCAAAGCGCTTCAGGCTGCCGGCCAGCGCGATGGTTTGGATCTCACCCAGATCGGTCAGGATCTCCAGGTTGCGATAGACGGTACCCAGACTGATCCGGGGCAGTTTTTCTTTCACCCGTCCGTGAAGATCGTCAGCACTGGGGTGCTGGTCGGTCGCGCGCAATTCTTCCAGGATCACCTGGCGTTGACGGGTCATGCGTAGGTTTCGTTCTTTCAGCACAAGCTCTGGCCTCCTCTTGATTCTTCGTTTGCCGGGTCAAGCCGCCGGAGGCGGGGACCATCAACGATCATCCATGGGTACAAAACTGCATTCATCGGGGCCGCAGTAGTCACCGATGTAATTGGATTTGGGGCGGTACAGGGCTGGCTTGGGGGCGGCGTCGGCATATTGTTCTTCGATGACATGGGCGGCCCAGCCGGCAACACGCGACAGGGCGAAAAGGGGCGAGAAGAGATCAATCGGGATCCCCATCGCGTAGAACAGGGACGCGCTGTAGAAATCCACATTGACATAGATGTCGATGCCCTTTTTTTCTTTGAAAAGGGCTTTACCGCGTTTTTCCAGCACGCTGGAAATTTCATACCATTGCGGTTGGCCGATGCGTTCGCCCATTCTTTTGGACATGGGGGCCAGAATGTGCGCCCGCGGGTCATCGGTCTGGTAGACGGCGTGCCCCAGTCCAAAAATCAGTCGTCCGGCTTCCAGTTCGCCCTGGACGTAAGCATCCACATTTTCAACGGCACCGATTTTAAGCAGCATTTCCATGACGCGGACATTGGCGCCACCGTGCAACTCACCCGAGAGGGAACCGACCGCGGAGGCAACGGCACTGTACATATGCGCCCGGGTCGAGGCGACCTGGCGGGCGGAAAAGGTCGACGCATTAAATGAGTGCTCGGCGTGCAGCACCAGGCTGGTGTCAAAAAACCGGGACAATTCCTCGTCCGGTTTTTCACCGTTCAGCATGTACAGAAAATTGGCGGCATGGCTGAGCGCTGGATCGGGTGCCACCGGTTCCTTGTCATTGCGAATTCGATTCCAGGATGTGATGATTGTCGGGAACTTGGCGATCAGGCGGCTGGCCTTGCGGATGCTGGCTTCACGGTTGCGATCGTCCAGGTCGGGGTCGTCGCTGGCCATCAAGGATACGATGCCCTGCAGGATGTCCATGGGACTGGCTTTGCGGGGGCAGCACTTGAGGATATCGATGATCGCTTCCGGCAGGGCCCGATTTTGTGTCAGAAAATCGTTGAAAGCCTCCAACTCTTCGGCATTCGGCAGATGTTCGTAAAGCAGCAGGTGGGCGACTTCCTCATACGAGGTGCTTTCAGCCAGATCTTTGACCAGATAGCCGCGGTAGATAAGCTTTCCGGCCGCGCCATCCACATGGCTGATCTTCGTGCTCGCAACTGTAACGCCGCGCAATCCGGTGTTGACCGTCGGGGTGCATTCTTCCATGATATATTCTCCCTTGGAGGCCGAAAGGTTCTCGATCGGGCGATCAATGACAGGCCGGTTAATAATCGATCCACATATCGGCTTCATTGCCGCAATGGGTGCAGGTCGCATGCCCCTTGACCTTGTGGGGAGGCGAACCGTCCGCCTTATTTTCAACGGCAGCCGCCTGCGGGGGGCTTTCCGGAGTGTCCGGAAGAGAGCAGGTAACCACCATTTCCGCTTCATTGCCGCAGTTTTCACATTTGCAGATCTGGCGTTTTTCGACGTTGCTCATTCTTCCCGTCCTTTCTCTCGGCAGGCTGTCGGCTCTGTTGGCATCCTACCGAATATCTTTGATATATTTGTTATAACAATGGAAGTTGTGACGTGAAAAGTCAAGTATGAATTTCGTCATAGTGGCCCTATCCAAGGGGTTTCAAGGCCGTCGGGGATATCCCCACGGGGTCTGCGGCGATAACGTCGCGGCAAACATTTGGGCCAGTAGCCATAGTTGAAAAGACCCTGCAAAGATGGTAGGGAGGGCGACATTGTTGTGGAAATTTGATCGACAATAAATAACCCCCTTTTACCGAATCCTGTGTCGAATGATATCCGTACGAACTGCCAAGGGTTATGACCTCTCCCTGCGGGGGGCGCCGCTGGAAACATCGGAAAGGCTGGCGCCACCCGCTACGCTGGCCGTTCTTCCTGAACATGTCCCTTTTATCAAACCGCGTCTGACGGTCAAGGAGGGCGACCGTGTCGCTGTCGGCGATTTACTTTTCACCGACAAAGCCAACCCGCGAATCCGATTTCTGTCGCCGGGCGGGGGGCATGTGGAGGCCATCCACTATGGGCCGCGGCGGGTTCTACGCGCGGTGGTCATTCGGCGGGAAGCCCAGAATGAGCCCGTTAAAACGCTGGGACCGCCCATGGACTTGGAGGAGATCGACCAATGCCCTCGGTCGGATCTGGTGGAACGCCTCCTCGCAGGGGGCGTATGGCCCTTGCTGCGGGCCTTTCCCTATCGCGGTATCGCCGATCCTGAAAGCGTTCCGCCGGCCATTTTTGTCAGTCTCGATGCCCGTGAACCGTTTCAGGTCCCGCCGGAACGCTACCTGGCAAACCACGGTGCGCTGCTGACCCCGGGACTCAGGGCCTTGAAGCGGCTCTGCCCGGTGGTGCATGTGTATGCCGATGCAGCGCGTCGGGCGTTCTGTGATACGCACAAAGACGTCATTACGCATGCCGTGCGGGGCCGTTATCCGGCCGATGATGCGGGGGTCCTGCTTTTCCATGTCCGTCAGTCGCCCAAAGAAAACAGCGCCTGGTTTATCAATGGTCAGGATGTGCTTCTTGTGGCGCAGATGCTGCAAACCGGTCAGTATCCCACCGAACGGTTATTCGCCGTTGCCGGTACCGGTGCGGCAGCCCCCCGCTATGTTGCCTCGCGCCTGGGGGCGCCCCTGAAAGATCTGGTGGGCGAGGTCCGCTGCCAAACCCCGCGTTACACGGTGGGGGGTGTCCTGCGCGGCTATGCCGGAGACCCTGAGGGTCACATGGGGCTCTATGAAACATCGGTGACCGTTCTGCCCGAGCCGGTCGAGGCCGATTTCCTGACCCTGTTTCGCCCCGGTATCGATAAGCCCAGCTATTCGCGAGCGTTTTTGTCGGCGCTGCGTCGCAAGCCCCTGCCGATGACAACCAACGTGAACGGGGGGCACCGGGCCTGTATCGCCTGCGGTTACTGTGCCGATGTGTGCCCCGTGGATATCTGGCCCCAGATGACCTTCAAGAGCATTCTGGCGGAGGAGGTGGAGGAGTCTCTGGCCCACGGCCTCCTGGATTGTGTCGAGTGCGGCCTTTGTTCCTATGTTTGTCCCTCCAAGATTGAACTGGCAGCCACGTTGCAGGCGGCCAAGCATGCCTATCGTAAAGAACAGGCCTGATCCATGAACGTTTTTCGTAATCTATTCGATGCCCTGCGGTTCCGGTTTGAAGAAGGGGGACGCTTCCACAAGTTGTATGCGTTCTACGAGTCCATCGAAACCGTTTTTTTCGGGCCTGTCGAGCGTACGCCGGGCCTTCCCCATGTACGCGACAGCCTGGACGTCAAGCGCTTTATGATGCTGGTGATCGTGGCGTTGATCCCGCATCTTTGCTTTGGTCTGTATAATGCCGGCTACCAGTCACGACTCGCTTCGGGGCTTTCCATGGGCTTCCTGCCGGTGATCTGGAGCGGGATCTGGCTCGTGTTGCCCATGCTGATCGTCACCTACGTCGTCGGATTCGCCTGGGAAGTTCTTTTTGCGGTTGTGCGCAAACACGAAATCAGCGAGGGCCTGTTCGTGTCTTGCATGCTGTTCCCGCTGACGCTCCCGCCCGGGACCCCGTTGTGGCAGGTGGCCCTGGGGATCTCCTTTGGTATCGTGATCGGCAAGGAGGTCTTCGGCGGCACCGGACGCAATTTTCTGAACCCGGCCCTGACCGGTCGCGCCTTTCTCTATTTCGCCTACCCGGTCAGCCTTTCCGGTGATCAGGTCTGGACCGTACTCAGTGGGGCGCGTGATACCGTCGTCGACACGTTTACGGCCGCGACCCCGCTATCCGTATCGGCGTCCACACCGGCCAGCCAGGCGGTGGAAGAAACACTCCGTTCGGTCGGCTACGGTGCGCTCAAACTTTTCGGCGGACTTTATCCGGGCAGTGTCGGTGGCACGTCGACCCTGCTGTGTATTCTGGGGGCCATGTTTCTCATCCTGCTGGGCATTGCCAGCTATCGCATTATCCTGGGTGGCGTGCTGGGGGTGCTGTGCACCGGTTTTTTCCTGAATTTAATCGCCGGGCCGGATTCCGCGCCTTTTCTTTCCCTCAATCCGTTTTACCATCTGCTCATGGGGGGCGCGGCGTTCGGTATCGTCTATATGACCACCGATCCGGTCTCGGCCACCCACATGAAGCAGGTCAAGTGGATTTATGGGTTTATGTGCGGCATGTTGACGGTCCTGATCCGGGTTTTCAACCCGGCCTTTCCCGAAGGCGTGGGGCTGGCGATCCTTTTCATGAATCTCTTCAACCCGCTGCTGGATCACATCGAAATGCAGATTCGCATGCGTCGAAGGATTTCCAATGCCTGACGAGTCCGTAAAAAGCCCCCTATCGGCGTTGGGCGGCCTTCGGCCCCCGCGTTGCGGTATTCCTCGTCTCTGCAGCGTACGACCCGTACGCCGCGCTTCTCGGAATTTGCCCGCCTTGATCTTGAACTTTTTACGAAGCCGTCTGGATAGGGACTTTTGCGGTGTCTTCAATGTCTGACGGGGTCAAAACCATCGTATTTGCAACCGTTCTCTGCCTGGTCTGCAGCCTTTTGCTGACGATGGCCTCCACGGGGCTCAAGGCCTTTCAACAGGAAAACGCGCGGGTCGACCGGCAGAAAAATATTCTGCAGGCGGTCGGGGTGGTGATACCGGGCCGCACCTATCCGGCTGATGAAATCAAGGCGCTGTACCAGTCGTCCATCCAGTGTATCTCCGTTAACGCCGAAGGCCAGGTGCTGTCGGCGGAAGCCGCACCGGAAAATTCGATGCCCCTGTATCTCTACCTGCAGAACGGGCACGTGAAGGCCTATATAATCCCGGTAAACAGCCGCGGCTTGTGGGGCCGCATATACGGTTATCTGGCCCTGGACACGGATGGCAGCACCGTGGCTGGTTTTTCCGTTTACCATCACTCTGAAACCCCCGGTTTAGGGGGCGAAATCGAAAACCAGTGGTTTGAGCGCAATTTCGTGGGGAAAAGAATTGTCGATTCCGCAGGGAATTTTGTTTCCATCAAGATTGCCAAAGGCGCCGTGAAAAATGTGATTCGCCAGGATCTCCAACCGAACTATGTGGATGGTATCAGCGGGGCCACCATGACCGGCAAATTTTTAACCGAAGGTCTGCAAAGCATTCTGCAAACCTATGAACCCGTGTCCATTCATTTTCGTACCCAGGGCATGCTCAAGCTTCCGGAGAACGCGCTCGTATGTCAACCGCAATCGTAAAGATCACGCGCACGCAAACCTACCGTACGGTGGCCGATGCGCTGTGGCAGAACAACCCGATTTCCAAACAGGTGCTGGGCATTTGCTCCTCCCTGGCCGTGACCGTTCAGATGAATACGGCCATTGTCATGGCCCTGGCGTTGACCTTCGTGGTGGCCTTTTCCAACCTGATCATTTCCCTGATGCGCAAGATAATCCCCCGCAATATCCGTATTATTGTGGAAGTGGCTGTTATCGCTACCCTGGTGATCATTGCGGATGAGTTGCTGAAGGCCTTCATGTTCAATATCAGCAAGCAGCTGTCGGTATTTGTCGGGTTGATCATCACCAACTGTATCGTCATGGGACGGGCCGAAACCTGCGCCATGTCGAATGCTCCCTATCCCGCCTTTGTCGATGGATTGGCCAACGGGATCGGGTACGGCTCGGTGCTGGTGGGCGTGTCATTTTTTCGGGAACTCCTGGGGGCGGGGAAGGTTCTGGGATTCGATGTGGTTCCCCAGGCGTTCTACGACATGGGGTACATGAATATGGGCCTGATGCTGCTGGCACCGGGCGCCTTTATCGTGATCGGTCTGTTTGTCTGGCTGGAACACACCCTTCTGAAGAGCTGAGTTTTAGAACCATGGAAAACCTGATCAGCATTTTTGTGAACTCGGTCTTTGTCGGCAATATCCTGCTGGCCTATTTCCTGGGCATGTGCTCCTTCCTGGCGGTTTCCAAGAACCTCAAAACCTCCCTGGGATTGGGGGTGGCTGTGGTTTTCGTGCTCACCATCACCACACCGGTCAACTGGCTGATCTATCGGTATCTGCTGGCGCCGGGGGCACTGGCCTGGGCCGGGTTGCCCGAAGTGGACCTGAGCTTCCTGAAGTTGATCCTGTTCATCGCCGTGATCGCCGGGATTGTCCAGATGGTGGAGATGGTCATTGATCGCTATTCCCAGGCCTTATACAACGCCCTGGGGGTTTTTCTGCCCCTGATT
>Ga0055444_10000026_pt1 | contig 14512 bp, 12 predicted proteins | sample China_Galinas_Co_FD_57742 | JGI IMG/M metagenome (GOLD analysis project Ga0055444, IMG submission 57742) | Wetland microbial communities from San Francisco Bay, California, USA, that impact long-term carbon sequestration - China_Galinas_CordA_D2 | ecosystem: Environmental > Aquatic > Marine >...
GTATTCACAGCCGGGCGGGAGATTGAACCAGGTAAAAAAGGATGGTTTTCTGTTTGATATGGCCCTTCCTTTTTCAGCATGAGCTATGAGTTTGAAGAACTGGCCAGGGATGCTGAAATTGATTTACCCTTTCAGTTCAATGAACTCGATCCCATTTATACAGTCTGGTACGATACCCCCGGGAAAATCTTCAGGATCTATAAGGATACGGAAAAACTGGCCCACGAATTCCGGGACTACGAGCCTGGTTTTCAGAAAAAGATGGAAGACTACCTGGCCTCAGCAGGGAAGCTGTATCATGATACCGAAGGATTGATTATCAGGCAGAATTTTGATACCCTGGCTGCATATGCCATAAACCTGTTAAAAGTGCCCCCCGGTCATCTACCTAAACTGGGTAGAAACTTCTGGCAGGAGGTGAGCCGGTATTTTACATCTGATGAAGTTCGCGAGATTATCTCCCTGGTGTCCTTCTTTCTTGGAGGTACCCCCTTTAATACTCCTGCGGTTTACAGCATGCTATCCTATACCGAGTTTGTGCATGATGGCTATTACAATGTTAAGGGTGGCATGTATAGGATCACTGAAGGCTTTGTGGATCTGCTTCAGAAGGCCGGTGTTAAGATATCCTATAACACCAGTATATCTGGATTTAATTCCGAAGGGAATAAAATAAACGGATTTATTGACAGGGAAGGGGGGCAACATAAGGCAGATCTCTTTGTAGTGAACGCTGATGCAGCTCTTTTTCGTTCAAAAGTTCTGGAGCGCAGGAAATACGCTACTGAGAAGCTGGATAAAATGAACTGGACCATGGCACCCTTAACCATTTATCTTGGATTGGATACAAAAGTGCCACAGATCGATCATCACAACTAATTCCTGAGGAACAACTTCAGGGAATATTCCGACAAGCTCTACAGAAATCAGGTTAGTCTCGATCAGGCTTATTATTACGTGAATGTAGTTTCCCGATATAACAACAATGCGGCACCCGAAGGGGGTGAAGCCGTGTATATCCTGGTACCCGTACCCGACCGGCGCTACCGGCCCGACTGGAGCGACAAGCACCAGATTGTGGATTCCATCGTTGAGGATCTGTCCGAAAGGATCGGATTTAATATGAAGCCGCATATCGTCAGCAGAACCGCATTGTCACCTGTGCAGTGGGAAGGAATGTTTGATCTGCACCGGGGAAGCGGACTGGGACTGGGACATAATCTTGGCCAGATGGCCTGGTTCAGGCCCTCCAACAAAGATGAGCGGTTTAAAAACCTGTTTTATGCTGGGGCATCAACGGTTCCCGGTATCGGAATACCCATGGCGGTTATTAGCTCGAGATTGGTAACTGAACGAATCGATAAAGCTTATGGATCTGTATAGTAGTACCTCACTTGCTGTAAGTAAGACAATTACAGAAGCTTACACCAGCTCTTTCTATGCAGGGATGAAGCTTCTCAGCCCGAAATTCAGGAAAGCAATTTATGCGATCTATGGATTTGTGAGGATCGCAGATGAAATAGTGGATACATTTCACGAACATGATCAAAAAACTTTGCTGGAGGAATTTAAAGCAGAAACCTACACTGCCATTGAAAGAGGAATATCGGCCAATCCTGTGTTACAAAGTTATCAATGGGTAGTAAATACTCATAAAATTGATCCTGACTTAACTAAAAGTATCTTCGACACCATGGAGATGGATCTGGTGAAGACCAATCATGATCATGAAAGCTACAATAATTATATCTACGGTTCAGCTGAAGTGGTGGGCTTAATGTGCCTCTCTGTCTTTTTCGCCGATGATAAAGAGACCTTCAATACACTGGTAGAACCTGCCCGCAAGCTGGGAGAAGCTTTTCAAAAGATCAATTTTCTCCGGGATACTGGGTCTGACAGATATGAACGGGATCGGATATACTTTCCTGGGCTGGAGTTTGATGCTTTTGATGAGAAGACCAAGCGAAGTATTGAAAAAGAGGTAAAGAAAGATTTTATGGATGCATTGCCCGGAATCAGAAAACTGAATAAAGAAGCACGTCTTGGGGTCTACCTGGCCTATCGATATTATTACCAGTTGCTTCTTAAAATAGAAAAATTAAGTCCCGAACAACTGCTTTCCCGTAGAGCAGGTGTTTCCGACCATGTGAAATATCTGCTTTTATTAAAAGCCTATATTCGCTGCAAACTAAACTTGATTTGAAAGCACGGGTTTGAGCAGATTATATATCCTTGGGAACCAGGCAGAAAATTCTTCAAAGTTGCTGACCAGTGCTTCTTCAATCTCTTCCGGGGTACTCCATTTCCAGTCCATTACCTCTTCTGGATCAGGATCAGGAGTTCCATCCCAACGAGCTACATAGACATGATCGATTTCATTTTCAATAAGTCCGTTATCAAATTCAGCCCGGTAGTGAAAGGATTGTACAAATTCCGGATGTGCTTTTATCCCCATCTCCTCAAGAAGCCTCAGTCGAGTGGCTTTTGCCATGGTTTCGCCTTCAGTCAGATGACTGCAACAGGTGTTGGTCCAGGTTCCGCCTGAATGGTATTTATCCAATGCCCTTCGGTGCATCAGCCATTGCCCATTGCTGTTAATAACCACCACAGAAAATGCTCTGTGAAGTATTCCTTCCCGGTGCACGTTCATCTTTTCTCCATAGCCCGTAAGACGGTCCTCTTCATCGACCAGGGCAATCAGCTTAATTGGCTTTATATTCTCCATAATACCAATAATAACACATAAATATCACTTTAGTTTATTTTAAACACTTAGTGCACTTGTATGTTATTCATTACAAAGATTATTAAAAACAGGCTAAATGAACATATGAGTTTTCCAGATATTTCCACGTCGGAACTGCAGCTACAATTAAGCAATCCGCATACTTTCCTTATTGATATAAGACCCGTCGAGGCCTACAATGGCTGGAAGATTGAAAATGAAGCCAGGGGTGGCCATATCAGGGGAGCCAGGAGCCTTCCTTTAAGGTGGACCAGGTACATTGACTGGATTGAGATTGTAAGATCCAAGGGAATTCTGCCAGATCATACCCTTATTGTTTATGGTTATAATTCTGCGGATGCACAGCAGGTTGCGGAGCGATTCTCCCGGTCGGGTTATGATAAGATCAAAATTTATAAGCATTTTCTAAGTGAGTGGTGCAGCAATGATACCCTGCCCATGGATAATCTGAAGCGATACAGTCAACTGGTATATCCGGAATGGTTGAAAATCCTTATCGATGGAGGTACTCCACCGGAATTCAAGGGAAGTGATTTTGTAATCTGTCATGGTCATTACCGCAATCGAGGGGCCTACGAGGAGGGCCATATTCCAGGAGCAATTGAGGTTGATACCAATACCCTGGAGTCTCCCGAGACCTGGAACCGAAGGAGTCCTGCAGAGCTGAAGGAGACCCTGGAGAGGCTGGGAATTACAACTGATACCATGGTCATTCTTTATGGCAGGTTCTCTTTTCCCGATAACAATGATCCATTTCCAGGAAGCAGTGCCGGGCACCTGGGGTCCATCCGTGCAGCATTTATTATGATGTATGCGGGGGTGAAAGATGTCAGGATTCTGAATGGAGGCCTCAAAGCATGGGAAGATGCAGGTTTTAAGATCACTACCAACGAATATAAACCTGTTTACCGGGGCGCGTTCGGCGCTAAAATCCCGGTGTGTCCCGAACTGGCAGTGGATATGGATGAAGCCAGGGAGATTATTTCATCGGACCAGGCCGAGCTGGTGAGTGTAAGAAGCTGGCCGGAATATATCGGGGAAGTGAGCGGTTACAACTATATTGAAAAGAAAGGAAGGATACCGGGTTCTGTTTTTGGAAATTGCGGTACCGATGCTTACCATATGGAGAACTATCGCAACCTGGATCATACCACCCGGGAGTATCATGAGATTGAAGAGATCTGGAGAGAAGTCGGTGTGGTCCCCGAAAAGCACAACGCCTTCTATTGCGGAACCGGCTGGCGGGGAAGTGAGGCATGGTTCAATGCCTGGCTAATGGGATGGCCAAGAGTTTCTGTATTTGATGGTGGTTGGTTTGAGTGGAGCAATGACCCGCAGAATCCAATAGAAAAAGGCATCCCGGACCAGGTTCAAAAAATGAAAGTATGAATTTTATAAGTCAGGAGATTATCTCGAAAAACAGGGTATCGATCACCAACCAGTTACAGGAAATCGGACCCGGTGAAGTAACAGAGGAAATTGTTTCAGCCCTTCAAACAACCAGGAAATCAATACCCAGCAAATATTTTTATGACAGTATAGGGTCCCTTTTGTTTGAAGAGATTACCCGCCTGGAGGAGTACTACCCCACACGGACAGAGAAAGCTATCCTGAGGCAGATTGCTCCCGGATTGATGAACCAATATGGAACCTATGAAATCATCGAACTGGGACCCGGTGATCATTCAAAAATTTCAATTCTTTTACAGGCGGCAACCGGGATGAATATGCAGTCTGTAAGGTATCTGCCACTGGATATCAGCCAGCAAGCCATCAAAAATAGTGCAGAAAACCTTGTAAAAGACTTCTCCAACGTGGTGATTGAAGGATATGCAGCGGATTTTACTTCTCAGTTAGAACTGATCCGGAGAGAGCAACCGGCCATGATCTGTTTTTTCGGAAGCACCATTGGTAATTTTGATTGGGAAGTCTCCCTGGAGCTTTTGCAGAACCTCAGCAGGCAGATGAAAAAGGGAGACATATTCCTGCTAGGGATGGATATGATCAAACCACTGTCGGTACTTCTTCCGGCTTATAACGATGCCAGAGGTGTGACGGCTACTTTCAATAAGAACATACTGAACAGTGTGAACAATTTGATCCAGTCAGATTTTCAGACAGGTGATTTCGATCATCTGGCTTTTTTCAACAAAGAGAAGTCCAGGATAGAGATGCACCTGGTGGCTAAAAATGATTTGACTGTTCACTCTCCCTGTTTTGATGAAGATCTACCTCTTCTGAAAGGGGAATCCATTCACACGGAAAATTCTCATAAATACAATGCCGGTCATATCCGCGAGATAACAGAGGTAACCGGACTACAATTGAGCCATACACACACTGATGACAGAGAGTGGTTTTCCGTTACAGAATTTCAGAAATTCTAAAATAGAAGCCATGCCCGTTGAGAATACTCTCCGGAGCTGCTTCTGACAGTTTTCCGTAACAACATGTGAATATTAATTTGTTACTAATTATTTCATATTACTTATCGATTTAAAAAATCCCAGTCTATTCTGTAACATTTTATATATATAAACGTCTTTTGTACAAACAATTGTAATAAATGTATCATGTGAAGTGGAAAAGATTCGGATTTAAGTTTTCAGGTTTCCTTCCTGCCCTCAGGCGGGAAGGTTTTTTTATTGTAAACACATAAATCATAAATATTTGTTAATCACATTTTACAGTCCGAACAATTAATTAAAAAGCACGTCAGTATTCTACTAAGATAAAATCAGATACAATGAAAAAATTTATTATTACCTATCATGCACCCGTGGACGCCATGCAGCAATCAGCTGATTCTTCTCCCGAAGAGATGGAGAAAGGGATGGAAGCCTGGATGGCATGGGCAGAGAAGTGTGGTGACAGTCTTGTAGATATGGGATCACCCCTGGCCAATGGACTTACCCTGGGTATGGATGGAAGTCATGTTCCCAGCGACAGAGCTGTGGTTGGATACTCCATCCTTCAGGCGGAAAATATGGATGAGGCCAGGAGCCTTCTGAAGGATCATCCTCACATGGGATGGAATGCTGCCTGCCAGATTGAAGTACATGAATCGCTCCCGGTCCCCGGGAGTCCTTTCTAACCAATACAGATTTTTCCATGAGATTAGCCATGTTAATTGTCCACTTCCTTGGCCTGGTTATGGGCCTTGGAACAAGTTTTGCCTTCTTTTTCCTGGGTGTTGCAGGTTCAAAATTGGAGAAGGAGGAGAGACAGAAATTTACACTCAATACTTTTGCCCTCAGCAGGATGGGACATATCGGTTTAACCTTGCTGATATTGTCGGGGCTCTATCTGATGACACCATACTGGAAGACCTTGGGAACAAGGCCATTGCTCATTGCCAAGCTCTGTATGGTACTTGTTCTTGTTGTTACCATCAGTATAATGAGTGTCTATGCCAGTCGGGCAAAAAAAGGTGAGACAGGCTCAAACCTGAAGAAGATAGCCAACCTGGGAAAAGTATCCCTCATTACCGGGATGGTCATTATACTGCTTGCTGTGCTGAATTTCCGTTAGTGGCAAGGAATTTATTGTTGCCCTGATTCAAAGTTTGGTGTACATTAGTTCCTGTTAAACCAACCGGCAAAAAAGATGAAACAATTAAAGTTGGTGGCCTTTTCTTTACTGATAATGACCTTTTCAAGTCTTTTAGCACAGTCATCCAATGATGAGTTGATGCCTGTCAGGGGTCTGAGCATAGCCGCTCCCCGAACGCAATCGGTCGATCAATTCGTTAAATTCATAGATGATGAACTCGCCGTACGACAGATTAATGTACTGATTCTGCGGGTCGACTATAATTACCAGTACAAATCACATCCCGAGTTGAGTGATTCTGCAGGATTATCCGAGCAGGATCTAAAAAGAATCGTGATGGTTTGCCAAAAGCATGGCATCAGGATCATCCCCCAGATTAACCTTCTGGGTCACCAGTCCTGGGCGGGGAGCACAGGAAACCTGTTAAAAGTTTATCCTGAATTTGATGAAACACCATCAGTAAAGATGCCCGAGAACTATAAGTGGCCGAATGAAGACGGACTCTATTGCAAGAGTTATTGTCCCCTGCACCCGGGTGTCCATGAAATAGTATTTGACATAATGGATGAACTACTGGATGTGTTTGAGGCCTCCGATTTCCATGCAGGTATGGACGAAGTGTTCTACATTGGCGAAGAGGAGTGTCCCCGCTGCGCGGGACGTGATAAGGCAGAACTTTTTGCAGGCGAAGTGTGGCGAATAAGGAATCACCTGGCTGAAAAAGAGAGGAATCTCTGGATCTGGGGCGACCGGTTGCTGGATGGAAAAACCACCGGACTGGGTATGTGGGAGGCCAGTATGAACAATACCCACAGGGCCATCGACATGATTCCCAAAGATGTTTTTATCTGCGACTGGCATTATGAAAGGGCTGACAAAACAGCCGTATATTTTGCCATGAAAGGATTAAAAGTGGCGACCTGTCCATGGCGTGACCCTGAAGTGGCTCGCATTCAGGTACAGGATATGATTGGCTTCCGAAACACTGCAACTCCTGAAATGAAGAAGAATTTCCAGGGAATAATACTTACCTACTGGTCAAGTGCTGAGAGCTTTATGAATAATTTCTATGACGGTAAGGCTGAGGGCGGGACAAAAGAGATGTTATCCATCTTCTGATCCAAAACAGATACTGTTCACATATTTAATCAACAGATTCCCTTCTTCAGGGAGCCGGATTTCAAGAAACTGCTTTATATTCCACTCCCTGTTCAAAGAAAGATTGCAATTATCAAAGAAGTTTCAATATTTTACATGACGAATTCGCTTGATCTTTAATAATGGAACTGGAATGAATAAGCCCCTCAACACCATTGGACGTATGGCGTTGAAAATTATGGATACTGCCCGGGCAATACTCGGTACGGGTAAGAAATCAAATACAAAGAGAGAACCCGGTTTTAGGGTAGGGCAGTCAAAGCCGGTTGAGATGCTCCGGAAGTTACCCTGGTTGTCGAAATTAAATGAAGAGGTTTTCCAGCAGGTAGTGGATGGGTTTGAGAACCGACAATTCGACGAGGGAGCAACACTATTGCATGAAGACGACCCTGATGATGGCCTGTTTGTAATAGTAAGCGGCAGGGTGGTAATAGAGATCGGGGGGGTCACCATGGATGTGGTTGAAACAGGAAGCCTGATTGGTGAAATGGCTGTTTTGACAGGTTATCCAAGAAGCGCTTCAGTTGTGGCGATATCTCCTGTAAAGGTTGTCTGGATCGGGAGTGAAACGCTTAAATCGATAATGAAGAGCTCTGTAGAACTGGAAAACAGCCTCTGGGAATTTGCCAGTATGCGATTTGCCATGAATCTTCTTGGTAAGCGGGAGCCCTATAACCAGTGGGAACAGAATATATTTATTCAGTGGCTGGCAGCCGGTGAAATAAAATTACCCAATGAGAATGGATGGATCGACCTGGAGGGAAAGATCGGTGTCCTGGTCACCGGTACAGCTGCATTGTATGATTGCAGCAACATTGTGAAATCACCGGCTACGTTGTCAGGAACAGAATATGTCTTCAGCAAGGAGGCCCGGGTTTATGTGAGGGAAAAATAGCCCCACGGTTACCATCTTATTTTTGAGATTTTTGAATATTTTTACCTCTTATTATATTCATATTCAGACAGAAATGATACGCAGTCCGGGTAAAAAAAATGTTTTTATATTTGGAGACAACATCAATTCTAACCTGCTATGTGGAAAACTGTACTTGCACTCATTGTAACCATTATTGTGATCCCTTTCATTGCTTTCACCATGGATGAGCCAGTCACTCTGTTTCAAAAGGAGGTTCTTACAGACCTGGTTACAGTATATCTTGCCGCAGCAGTGCTCTGTTTTTTAATAAGTACCATTACAGGGAACCACAGTCAGGTTGACAAATTGTGGAGCCTGATTCCGATCGCCTATGTCTGGATGGTTGCTTTTCATTCAGGTTTCGAATCGCGGCTGGTTTTAATGGCACTGCTTGTTACTGCCTGGGGTATCAGGCTGACCTATAACTTTTCCCGGCGCGGGGGATATTCCGTCAGGTTCTGGACCGGGGAAGAGGACTACCGGTGGGCTGTTCTTAGAGCTAAACCTGAATTAGCGACCCGGTGGCGCTGGGTGCTTTTTAACCTGTTCTTTATATCATTGTATCAGATGGGATTGATCCTCCTTTTCACCCTGCCTGCTGTTCGAAGTATCGATGGCACACCACTGGGGTGGGCCGATTACCTGCTGGCCTTTCTGTTGATTTCCTTGATCGTGATTGAAACCATTGCCGATCAGCAACAATGGAATTTTCACAGGGAGAAGCGGCTACTGATGGCCAACGAAACTGATCTTCCGGATAAATACAAGAAGGGATTTGTACATACAGGATTGTGGGGAAGGATGCGTCATCCCAACTATGCAGCAGAGCAGGCTATCTGGATCGTTTTTTATTTTTTCAGTGTGGCGGCCACAGGCGTCTGGATCAACTGGTCGGTGATGGGGGCAATACTGCTTGTAGTGCTGTTCTGGGGAAGCAGCAATTTCAGTGAATCGATCTCAGCTGTCAAATATCCTGATTATGTTGAATATAAGAAGCGTGTTCCCAGGTTTTTGCCTGTGGGGGGAAAAAGATGATGGAACACTGATCAGCTACAATGTGATAACCACCCGGGTTCCTTTCCCGGGAACTGATTTGATCTCTGTTCTGCCATGGTGCATCCTGATGATCTGACGGCATAGACTAAGCCCGATACCCGAGCCCTCTGCGCGGGTAGTAAAGAATGGAACGAATACCTGTTTCAGTTTATCCTCGGCTATACCCTCTCCATTATCTCGGACCGATAAACAAATATGGTCCCGGGTATCCATGAAACATGATAGTTCAATTTCAGGATCCTCGCTGTTCCTCAGCGCCTCCACTGCATTCTTCACAAGGTTGATCAGCACCTGTTCCAGCATCTGTTTGTCCGCTTCCAATACTGCATTACAATCGGGCGGGTATTTTAAGCGAATACCCGCTTCCAGGAGCTCCTCTTTATAAAGCAGATCCAACTTTTTAAACAGGTCTGCTCCGGAAAACCTCTCTAATTTCATGGGTGGAAGAGATGTAAGCTTCTTGTATCTATCAATGAATTCGACCAGCCCTTTGGATCGCTCTGCAATGATAGATGCGCTTTGTATGGCATCCTTCGTGGTCTCATTCTTTGTATGGTCAGTCAGTTTTCTTTGAATTGCCATGGAGAGGGTAATAATGGGGGTCATGGAGTTCATGATTTCATGATTGATTACACGGATCAGTTTTTTCCAGGCAAGGATCTCCTGCTCCTCCAACTGGTTGCTGATATCGTTGAGTGCAATAATATGTATACGCTCATTTTTGAGTTTAATCTGTTTACTGTGAATGGTGAGCTGAATCGATTTTCCTGCATGAACCAAAGTTTCGTTCATTTCAGTATCGGGTCTCAATCTCAGCATCCTGGTTCCCAGTTCTGGCATTTGGTTGTCCAGTTCTTCCACATAGTTTAAATGTTCGATGTTCAGGCATGACGCAGCAGCATGGTTCATGGTCCTGATCTTACCGGAATCGTTAAAACAGAGAATTCCTGTGGAGACATTGTTAAGGATAGCCTGGAGATAATGAGTTTGAACCTCCAGCTCGACCCTGTTCTCCTTCAATTCGCCAATGAGTTTTTCCATACTTTCTTTGAGCCCCTTGAAATGTTTTTTCACATAGCGGACCGAAAAGCGCAGGGATGGATCATTCTCATGCATGAAAGCAAGAAAATGGCCCAGGATTCGATTGGTGCGGTTTACGGAATATATCAACCGGAAGGTAAATAAAAGTGAGAGAAATGCGATACCAACCGCTGTAGAAGGCTGTTGTCTCACCTGCAGGAAATAGAAAAACAGAAATGCACATCCAAAGATCAACAGGCAGTTGATGATAACCGATATATAGAAGCGATTAGATCCCATACTTTTTTAGTTTGGCATAGAGAGTGGTCCGGGATATATCGAGCATTTCAGCCGCTTTGGAATGGTTACCCCGGCACTTATCCAGCACCCTTAAAATCGTTTGCTTCTCTACATCATCCAGCCTGAAAGACTTATTGCCAATAGGTTCATGACGATCAAAAAGACGCAGGTCATCAGGTCCCAGACTGGAGCTTTCCCCCATGATTACGGCACGCTCCATAGTATGTTTCAGCTCCCGCACATTACCCGGCCACGGATATTCCCTGAGCTTCTGAAGGGCACTATTACTCAATTTTAGTTTAGATTTGCTGTACTTTCGGCAGTACTGTTCAAGAAAAAGTTCTGCCAGTATCACCATGTCCTCGCTTCGTTCCCGGAGAGGGGGTACCTCAATGGCAACGGTATTCAGGCGGTAGAAGAGGTCCTGGCGAAAGGTGCCCTCCGCAACCATCTTTTTCAGGGGCCGGTTGGTGGCTGTGATCAGTCTGATATCGATGGGAACGGGGGTATGATCACCCACCCGGATCAGTTCACGGTTCTGGATCACCTGCAGTAATTTGGCCTGGATGGGGAGCGGGATGTTCCCTATTTCATCCAGAAACAGGGTGCCCTCGTTGGCGTTCTCAAAGCGGCCTGTGCGATCTTCACGTGCATCCGTAAAGGCTCCCTTTACATGTCCGAACATTTCACTTTCAAACAGAGATTCACTCAGGGAGGCTACATCCACCCCTACAAATATCTGTTCAGAACGGTTTGAATGCCTGTGTATCTCACGGGCAATCAGCTCTTTCCCAGCACCATTTTCCCCCAGAATCAGGATATTTGCATCCGTTGGCGCTACCCGGGCAACTGTTCTCATCAATGCCTTCATCACTTCCGAAGAGCCCTGAAACATCCTGAATTCCCGCTCCAGGTCCTCAGATAGCTGTTGCTGGCGGTTCTTGAGCTTTTTCACCTCCTGACCCGATCTGCGAAGCCGGTATGCGTTTTTAAGGGTGATGATCAGCTTTTCGGTGTCCCAAGGCTTGGTAATGAAATCGGTGGCCCCTTCCCTGATGGCTTTCACTGCCAGCTCAATATCACCATATGCAGTAATCAGGATGATGGGTAAAAGCGGATCATTTTTTTTGATCTCATTGAGCCAGAAGATACCTTCATTTCCCGAAGTATCTCCCATGGCAAAATTCATATCCAGCATCACGATATCGTACCTGTTTCGCCAAAGCATCTCAGGGATCCTTGCAGGCTTTGAGATAATATCGATAACTTCGAACTCATCTTTAAGCAGGATGCGGAGCGACTCAAGGATCTGAGCGTTGTCATCAATAATAAGTATACGTGCAGGGATCATACCCGGTTATTTTGCTGTAATTTAAGATTATTCGTTCGAAATGCGGACACCGGCTGTTCAGAAACTGAACAGTTTCATAAACAGCTCGCTTGTAGTTTAAAATTTAATAAACAGGGAATCAGCATATTAAGATGTTTCAAATTATTCTGGCATCCTTTTAGTAATAGAACAGAAAGCTTCAGAACGTTTTAGATATGATTGCCAGTTATTTTAAATATGCCTTCCGAAACCTGTTGAAACACAGGGGACATACGCTGATCAATCTGTTTGGACTATCCTTCAGTATCGCCATCGTGATCATCATCTACCTCTATGTGATACGGGAGATGAATTGTAACAGGTTCCAGGAGAAAAGGCACAGGATCTACCAGATGTACAGCAGTTGGCTGGGGGCGGACAGTGAGGTCCATTATTCCGCCCACCAGGGAGCCGATATGGCCGGGGGACTCATGGAAAGCATCCCGGGCATAGAGGCCACGTGCCGATTTAAGACCACGCAGGCATTCGTCGGTTCGGATGAGGACTTGTTCCAGGAAAACATAGGATTTGTGGACAGTAGCTTTTTTGACATGTTTACCTATAGGGTTATTGCCGGAGACCGGGAAGATCCACTGCGGGAGATCAAAAGCCTGGTACTTACAGAGACCCTGGCAAGAAAACTGTTTCCGGACAGACTGCTGAATTTGGAGGACTTGATCGGCCGTACAGTGAAATTCCCCGAAGCTCCTCCGGGAAACCTGTATACGGTCACTGCCGTAATCGCCGATCCCCCCGATAATTCCTCTTTCAACTGGTCGGCCCTGGTCCGCTATGAGAATTCCGATCGTTACTCCAGAAGCAGTGATTTCGGGGGCGACTCTTTTACCTATATCATGTTGGATGAGCGGAATGACCGGGCCAGCCTGGAAAGGAACGCGCAAGCCCTGGTGGAACCCTTTTACGGTGAAGCCATCCGGCAATTCATTCAGCAGGGTAATGTCAAAGAAGGCGAGCACAATTTCCGCTTTCACTTCATTCCATTGACAGACACCTATCTGCATATGAATTTTATAGGCAATTTCAGCTATGTGGAAAGAGGAAACCTGAAAGCCCTGTACATTCTATCGGGTATAGGCATCCTGATCCTGCTGATTGCCTGCTTCAACTATATTATGATCTCAGTGGGGACCGCTATGAACCGCATCGATGATTTCGGGATGATGCAGGTGGCCGGAGGGCGGAGGTGGCAGATCCTGGCCCAGTTCATCGTGGAATCCTTCCTGCTGACCCTGGTCTCCCTATTCCTGGGAATAGTCCTGGCCGAGCAGTTACTACCTCTTTTCAACGGGTTGGCAGATGAGGACCTGAAATTCGGACTTTATTCCCACGGAGTGAATTATCTGTTCCTTTTCGTCATACTGGCCTTCATCGTCGGAGTGACGAGCCTTTATGTGGGCTCCTATCTACTACGCAGAAGCAAGCCAGTTACCATGCTCCGGAGAGAAATGTTATCCATGCGGAGGAACGGAGTGGCTCGCCTGTCGGTGATACTTCAGTTCTTTATTGCCATCACCTTAATGATCTCGGGCGGGATCATCATGAAGCAATTGAATTTCATGGTGAACCGGGATGTGGGTTTTGACCGGGATAATATCCTGGTGCTTAATGTGGATTTCGACGAACAGCGTATCAGCACACTGAAGGACCTGATCCTGCAGTCGCCAGATGTAAAAAGCGTGACCATGGGCGACCGGAATTTCAACAGCGGGAGTTTGTCACAGTCCTTGCAGAACAAGGAGGGTGAGATGATCACCCTCCGTTTCCTGCGTGTCGACCCGGATTATCTGAAGACCCTGGATATTGAATTGCTGGAGGGGCGTAATTTGGAAGAAGCTGATGCGCATGCGGACAGCATACCCCGAGTTCTGGTAAATGAGACCCTTGTCAGGGAACTGGGTCTTGATGAGGCGGTCGGGGAACGGTTGGACCTTGGGGAAGATGGATCGTCCGTGGATATCGTCGGAGTAGTCAAAGATTTCCATTTCGATTCGATGCACAACAAGATCGAACCTCTCATGCTCCACAACATTCACTTCAACAGACTCTGGTATCTTTTTGTGAAGCCAAGGGACGGCAGGATTCAGGAAGTTGTACAACATTGTGAAAAGTCATGGAACGAAGTGGTCCCGGAATTAACCTGGGAGTATACTTTTCTTACCGATATACTTGATGGCCAGTATAAGACGGAGGACCGCTGGAGCCGGATTGTTGCCTATGCATCGGGGATCGCCATTTTACTATCCTGCCTTGGATTGATGGGGATCAGCGGGCTACTTGTGGCACGCCGTTTCAAAGAGGTGGGTATCCGCAAGGCCCACGGGTCAACCATCGGGGACATTGTGGTCCTGCTTAATATTGATATTCTGAAGTGGGT
>Ga0055444_10000027_pt1 | contig 14482 bp, 12 predicted proteins | sample China_Galinas_Co_FD_57742 | JGI IMG/M metagenome (GOLD analysis project Ga0055444, IMG submission 57742) | Wetland microbial communities from San Francisco Bay, California, USA, that impact long-term carbon sequestration - China_Galinas_CordA_D2 | ecosystem: Environmental > Aquatic > Marine >...
GCTGCGGCTGTCAGTCATCGGGTGCCTCCATTGAGAACCAGCCCGACCAGAAGGGCCGGGCCAGGGAGGCTGGTGGCTACAGAGGAACAGGGGTGGATGTCAACGGAGGCCTGACCGGAAGAAGCGTTGGAGCAACACCCAGAAGAAGGGGGGGATGGGTTGAAGGGAAACTCCGGGCAACTCCACGGCTCAGGCACCCCGGTAGCCCAGGCTGCCGATTCCCCTAAGGCCTTCACCCAGCCAAGCGAGCCTTGTCAGGCAATGTCAGCCGCCCAGCACTGCGCAGCTAGAGACTCTGCTTGTTTGTGGCGGACAACCGTCACCCGAGTGCAAGGCGACCGCTGCCATGTTCCCACTTGATGCCAACCCAGTGACTCGACCGGCATGTGGAAAACACCGCGTTCGGACCGTGCAGAGACCAGGAAGCCATGAAGCAGGCCAACTTGACCAACTTGGAGGTACGCGATGACTATCTTGGACGGACTTGTCGTGGTCGGCTATTTTGTGGCCGTACTCCTCTTGGGTGGTTGGGCGAAGCGATCTGCCGCACCGGATATGCGTGCCTTTACGATCGCGTCGGCTAGCGCCAGCGCATTCGCAGCATTTGCCAGCCTGACGGCCGCTTACACTGGGCCTGGCTTTACCTTGGGCCTAGCTGCCAAGGCCTTTTCGAACGGCTTGGTCTACCTTCTCGTATTCATGGGCTTCTCGCTCCAGACTCTGCTGGTCGGGCTCTTTCTGGCGCCAAGGCTCAACTCGTACAAGAGTGCCGCAACGGTAGGCGATGTCATCGGCATTCACTACGGCCGCGCGGCGCAGTTCCTAACCGGCATACTCTCAGTCCTCTACTGCGCCGGCATAACAGGCGTGGTCGGTAAGGCCGCGGGCGCCTCCCTTCATGCTCTCGCCGGCGTGCCAGAGTGGCTGGGAATTATCGTTGTTACGGCTGTCGTCGTCACGTACACAGCGCGCGGAGGCATGAAAGCGCTCGTCGGAACTGAATCACTTCAATGGGGCATCTTGGCGATTGCAGCGCCCATCCTGCTGTTTCAAGTCTGGCGACTTCTCTTGCATACTCCCAATGCAGCGCCACTCCCCCCCGAAACCCTCACTCTGACCGGGTCCTTTCCGTTGTGGACAGTCGTCGGTCTGTTCCTCAGCTTCCTGTTGGGTGAAACGCTCGTCCCACCATACACGACCCGCTGCTTTATCACTGAGAGGCCCCCGCAGGCTCGGAGTGCTTTCGTCTGGTCGGCGTTCTTCAGCGTAGCTTGGTTCGCAACGGTTGTGGCAATAGGCATGATAGGGCGCAAGCTGATGCCTACAGCGGACGCCGAGAACATCTTTGTCCTCCTATCGCAGCACACACTACACTTTGGCCTTCTCGGTTTGATAGTAGCTGCCGTCGCATCGGTCATCATGTCTACGCAGGATGCATATCTGAATGCGGCAGCTGTCTCCTTCTACCGCGACCTCGTTCGGCCTTTTCAGGAAGTCGGGTCGGACGAGAAGCCGCTCCTGCTCACCCGGGTGGTGACCGTAGTCGTCGGCATCTTGGGCGTCCTTTTCGCCATGTTCATCCCGGGTCTCATCGATGGCATCCTCGCCTGCTACACGCTCTGGGCGCCAACAGTTATCTTGCCGCTTGCCGTTGCGCTCATCTCGCGAACCCGGCATCGGACGGCCGGAATCGCTGCGATCCTCGCGGGAGGACTGGTGACCGCCGGCTGGGAGTGGATCCTGAAGATACCCTTCGGACTTCCCTCTCTAGTCCCAGGCATCGCGGCCAACCTTATTGTCTTTGCGATCGTGGCGTCACTGCGACCCGCCGAGCCGAAGCTCGAGCAACCACCGATGCAGGTCGCAACCGCCACCGATGACTAGCTGCGAAGAACCTGACCAACACGGAACAGTCGTGACCAGTACGCTGACCCGAGTCATAGAGGCCCAACGCGGATCGTTGCCGATAGTAGCCAATCCGCTCGCAGAGCTCCAGGTAGCTGTAGTGGGCTTGGGCTCCCTGGGTTCCCTCTTGGCTGAGAGTGTTGTTCGCCTCGGCTTCGGCCGCGCAGTCTTGCTTGACAGGGACATCGTAGACAGCTCGAATCTCTATCGCCAAACTCTCTACGATACGGCTGCCCTCGGGAGGCCAAAGGCGGTCGCAGCCGAGCAGCGCTTGCGCACCCTCGGCTCCAAGACCGAGCTGATTCCCCTAGTGGAGCACCTGTCGGCGCGGAACGTTTGGCACCTGCTCAAGGAATGCAATTTAGTCCTCTGTGCTGTGGACAACACCGCAGGCCGAATGGCGATTAGCGACTATTGTCGCTGCTCCGGGACGCGCTGGGCTTACGGCGGCGCGATCGGCTACCGAGGGGAAGCCATGATGTTCGCCCCACCAGATGGACCATGCTACGCGTGCCTCTTTCCGAGCCCCATCGGAATTCCCCGGCTCGATGCGCGCGACTGTACGCGCGAAGGCATTTTGGTACCAACCGTCATGGCCGTGGCAGCCCGAATGGTCTTTCTCGCCCTCTCCGACGAGTCGTCAGGTTTCGCCGGGCACCGCTACACGTTCAACGGTGGGACGCTACGAAGTGCCACAATACGCATACCGAAGAACCCCAGTTGTCCAGCTTGCTCGCAACAGGCTACCAGGCAACCAGACCATACAGAGGGCAACTGGACTGTAGACTTCGTGTGCGGCAATGCTACGCAGGTGCTACCCACCACAGACCTGCAGCTCGATCTACAGGCAATCGCCCGTCGCTACATACCTGGTGCATCAGAAGTAACGAAATGGTACCTGCGCTTTGCCTGGAAGACCTCGCAGGAGGCTTTCCTTTGGCGCAATGGACGATTGCTCGTGACCAACACTCAGAATGCCAACGATGTTGTCACCCTATTTCGAAACCTTACCGAGAGAGGAACTACCGAATGAAGCGCTCGGTTCAACTGTTCCACGAAGTGACGGGAGCGCGCGAGTATCTCGTGGCGGACGAGACCGTAAGCGTGAAGGACTTCGTGTTCAGCGTCGTCGAAGAACTCCGAGACCAGGACACGGAATTCTTCGAGGTCTACTCGGATGACGGGTCCCGAATCGGTGATCGAAAGGTGGAGGATGTCCTCGGCCCCTACATCGTCGTGTGCGACATCATCTCGGCTGGTGTCTCTGCTGCCCAGAGAGCGGGAGAGAAACTCTGGATTCGCAGGCCCTTTCACGAGCGTTTGCGCGGGTATCTGGAGTCGTTCACAACCGTTGAGACGTGTGGATTCCTTCTCGGGGCTAGAAGCGACGACACTCCCGAGTACATGATTGGCGTGTTCCCCAGCCTAGATCTGCAGACACGGAACGACGCCGTCGTAGGGTCAGAGCACCTCGCACTAATTCACCTTGCGGTGCGAAGTGCTGTTCTTCCTGGGCGCGAGCTAGCTTTTGCCTGGATTCACACCCACCTGGACACTCCGCCTCGGCTTTCGCTCAAGGATCGGAAAACTTTGGCACGACTTCGGTCGCTTGCTCCGAAGGCCTGTGCGCTGATCTTCAATCAGAGATATCCTGAACTTGGTATTGTTGGCTATACCTCCAACGCTGCACGCATCGCACTCAATGAGACGCCCCTACCTCCCGTAGACGACGGACTGCCTGCGTTGATTCAGGACGCCATCACGGCTGTCTATACCAACCGCGGGAAGGAGCCACCGAGGTTCATCACATGAATCGCGATCCTCTCCAATTCCCGGTTGACCCAGGAATCCTCTTCCGACACGAGCTTGGGTTGAATGCTCCGTGGGGCATCGACTACCTCGCGGTGCTGGACTGCGAAGCCCTCGTGCTCGGAATCGGCGGCTTCGGAACGCATGTCGCGATTGCCTTGGCACGGATGGGGGTGCGGAAACTGGTGCTCGTCGACCGCGATACCGTCAGCTGGTCGAACGTGCCGCGACATGTCCTCTTCTCCCTGAGCGATGTTGGCCTGCCCAAAGCTACTGTCGCTGCGGCCGCACTCGAAGCCCATCGCGTCCGTAGCGAGATAGAGGTCCACGACTTCGATGTCACTCTCAAGCGCTCAAGGCTTGCCGACCTAATCGAGCGTTCCGACTTCGTGTTCACTCTCTTTGACTCCCGTGCGCCGACAATTCTGGCAGGATGGCTATGTCGTCATTTCGAGAAGCCGATGGTGAGCGGGGGCGTGGACTCTACCTCCGGCTTCACGTTTATGTATCGCTACCAGGCACCGCGGGGCCGGCCATGTGAAGAGTGCTACGCGCGCTCGGCAGTTCTCGGACCACCTACGTGGACCGCGTTTTACGTAACCCTGCAAGCCCGAGAGATGGCGGGCACTGCCATGGAGGAGTTCGACCGCCGTTCGAGCTCTCCTCCTTCGTCACCGATCGTATACACGTCCGCGTGCATGGGCGCCCAGGAGATGGTCAACGTCTTCCTCCGTCAGCGCATGCGCATATCCCAACCATCGCAGGTTCGGATCAATGCGATGAACCATCGGATGCTTGTGAGCCGCGAACCGGGCCGCGAAGATTGCGTAGTCTGCGGGGACAATCGCGTCCTATGCAAAAGGACAGAAGGACCAACAGGTTCAAAGAAGGTCACGTGAAGCCGGATCGAACGTTCTATTGGGATCAAGCGGCCACGGCCAGGCCAAAGTCGCCGGAGGCCGTGGAGGACTTTAGGGTCTACATGGAGGCGCACACCGCGAACCCCCGGCGCGGCGCCTACACGGCTGCACGTGATGTGGCGGAGATGGTAGCAACTGCTAGAGGTGCGGTCGCAGATTTCGTGGAGTTACCCCCCGACGGCCACGTCGTCTTTGGCTCCGGAACGACCGATGCGCTCAACCTTGCGATCTTTGGCTACCTCAATCCTGGCGACCACGTCATCGCCTCGGCGTTTGAGCACAACTCGGTTCTCCGTCCGTTACGACTCCTCGAGAAGCGGGAACTCGTCCATGTGGATTATGTCGAACCCGATGACGATGGCGCAGTTTCACCGGCATCCATCCTGAACTTCCTGCGGACGAACACGCGGCTCGTCTGTGTGGCGCACGCATCGAACGTAGTTGGCAACCTACAGGACTTGCGCGCCATCGGTCGGGCGCTCCAAGGAACGGATACTTGCCTGCTTGTCGACGCGGCCCAGACCGCCGGCCTTGTCCCCATTGAGATGGAGACCTGGGGAGCTCATCTAGTCGTGTTTTCCGGCCACAAGGGCCTACGAACGGTTCCGGGCATCGGATGTTTGGCGGTGGCGCCCAGCTTGGAGCTGGGCCCACTGAAAGTTGGCGGAACGGGTGGATCGAACCCCTTTGAGATCGCCCCTTCGACAATGCCGACGAGGCTTGAACCAGGTTCGCTGAACACGGCGGGCATCTATCTACTCTCCTGCGCTCTCGGCCGACTTACCCGAGCGGAGATTCTGCGCCGGAGCGGCCTCGGCCAAGAGCTTCGCGCTAGACTGCTTCGGGATGTCGGGAGCCTTGACGGGGTAAGACTTACTGCCGTCCATGGAAAATCACCGGTTCCCGTGTTGTCGGTTGAGTTTCTGGAGCTGCCTGCCGCAGTGGCCGCAGCAGCACTCGATGAGGAGTTTGCCATTGAAGTGCGTGGCGGCTTCCACTGTGCGCCGCTTGCCCATCGCTGGATGGGTACGGTCGACCAGGGGACGGTACGCCTGAGCCCCCCCCTCTGGACAACGGAGGAGGAGGTATGCTACGTTCTTAATGCCCTTGAGAGTATTGTCAAGTATGCGCGGAGGGGGGCGTGAAGTCACCCGTGCGTCCTGCACCGCCCACGCCTCTCGGAGCTAGTCGGGTGCGTCGGGCTGGCGGCACGCCACTTCGCGACTGCCCTGCGCTTGCGGAGCGCTTTGGCTTGCCATTTCTCAGGATCAAGGACGAGAGTGAGAACCCGTTCGGCACTCATAAAGACCGGAAGTCGGAGTACCTCATCTCGCGCATCGTGGAGACCCCTCCCGACGGGAGGCCCGATGCAATCTGCATCTTCACGTCTGGCAACGCTGGCCTGTCCGTGGCAAGCTTCGCTTCGCGGCACCAGATACCTGTCGTCGCGATCGTCGACGAACATCAGATTGCTTCCCAATCTCTCGCAGCCCTTCGGGAGGCATGTCAGAAGGTGGTATCCATCGATGCGGGCGTACGTAGGTTGACAAGCGAAATACACAGATGGACCGGGAAGGAACTGCGCCTCGTGGCAGGCGAGGCCTGCGGCACCAGTGTGCTTGATGCGACCAATTGCGCGGAGGCATACGCTCCACTCGTCGATGAACTGGCCGAAACACCACCGGACGTACTTGTCCTCCCGGTCGGTGGAGGAGAACTCTTCGTGGGTGTCCACGACAGACTCCAGGAGCTTGGATGGCCGACACGCCTCGTCGGCGTTACGGTAATGAGAGAGGACTCTATCGCCGACAAGCTCTTTGCGGCCTGGACTCCGTACCGGGCGCGCATCCGCGAGTTGTGCAAGCCAGCTTCTCCGCATCGCATGATCGTGCTTCACGACGAGAGCGCGCTCAGGACTTCCTATCGTCTAGTCAGTAGATTCCTCCGCTGCGAAGCGTCGAGCGCAGCAGCCTTTGAGGCCCTCCGGTTGGGGCACATCTCTCCGGACGAAAGACTCGTTGTAATCAACACTGGATGTGGGACACCCGATTGAGTTCAGGGAGACTCATTGACTACGAAGGTCGACGAAGCAGTGGAATCTCGGCTATTTGGGCCTCTGGCCGACCTTCTGGATCGCCTCATCCCCGGCGGCTCGCTTTTCTTTCTGGCGATGGATCCAGTTTCAACTTCGGTTCGCTTCTATCGGACGGGCCGTAGTCTCGAGCCCGGCGTTTCCGATCAGCAGATGGATGCCACCGTAGCTGGCTATACTTCTACGAAGGCCTTCCTCCACACGCACGAATCACTATGCGACCAAATCAACAACATTCTGACCACCGGTGCCCCGACCGCCATAGCGAACCGTCTCTACGCTTGGGCGCTCCACCGTCTTGACACGCAAACGCTAGTGCTCGGCGGAGGCAAGACGGGGCGTGCTCGGTTGCGCTTCCAGGACGCTCTCGAGTTCGCAGCATCTGGCTTGGACGCCGTTAAGAACGACGACGACTCTACCCACGATTATCGTCAGCTGTCGGAGGGCACCGTGCTGTGCGTTCCATGCTACGTTGAACGCCCGCTACTGATTGTGCCAGAGACTCGCCCCACGTTCGTCGCAGAATATGTCTATTGGTTGCGACGACGGAGTATGGAGCACTTGTATCACTCGCGAGGACTGGATCTCTACTTTCTTCCGCTGAGAGGGCTCGGCCAGAGACGCGCCAGCGCAGTCTGGCTTGAGGCTACTGTCGACAGTGCGATGATGCATGACCGGCTTCTCCCGGTGAATGCCGCTCTCTGTCGAGCTCTCGAAGCATTGTACTCAGCCACTATTCTGGACGAGTTCCTTCTATCTGCCTTTCGTACCGAGCAAGCGCGTCTTGGGAGTGGTCGGGTCGAGGAGGCTTTCAAGTCGCTCTGGTGGGCAGATGAGTTAGCGTTCTTTCGGGAGGGACAGTTCAGGCGTGGCTTCCTCCGTGACGATAACGCGATGCGGGAGACCGGCCCTAGCGCTCTGACGCATGCGTTAAAGCGACAATCGCAACAAGACAGCTTCTTGGTGGCGACCCCTGTGGACGGGAGCCCTGAACTCACCAGGGTAGTGTTGTACCTCCGCCGACTCTCAGCCGTCGTTCCCTCGACGTCGCCAGAGGTGATAGACGCGATCTGTAGGCTCGTCGGATTCGACGAAGTTCATTTTGTCTGTCCATTCTTCGACACGGAAGACTTTGCCACTAGTCGCTGGGATGAACAGCTTGCCGAACGAATTGGAAGAATGGCCGAATCGCTCCGCGCTGCCGCTAAGGGAGAAAGGACGGCAGCCTACGAGAGCATCGGGCACACACTCAAAACCGCAGTGCAGCTGACTGGTTGGCGTGGATGGCATCAAAGCCTTCGAGAACTCGCGCGAAGCCATGAAGACCAGGCTGATTCCCTAGTCCTGAATGGTGCCGCGAACGCGCTAGCGCTCTTCAGTCTTGCAGAAGGTCTAGGTGGTCTCGTGAGACTCATCGGGATCTTGGACAACGACGAGAAGCTGCGCGCGTTAGACAAGCAAGGTTGGGTAGACCCGACCTTGCTTACGGCGTGGCAGGAGGGTGATACCGATGCGATCTTGAAGGCCTACTTCGCGACCGTCCAGGAAGTAGCCCGGATCGTCTGCCTCGGGGTTGGCTGGCCGACTCTCCAGCTCAGATGTTGTCAGAGCCCCGGCGATGCCTCCGAGTACAACTGGACCTATGACGCGGCCGCGGAGGCACACGAGGTACTCAACGTGAACACCCTGAGCACACCCCCCTTCCGCGCTGGGAGCGACGGAGTAGTCGCGGTGCTGCCGGCGCTGCTCGAACCCATGAGGAATGCAGTCACTGCTATGGGGCAATCGCGCAAACGGGGTCTTTCGACTACAACGGCACTCCGCGTAGAGCTCGAAGCAGACCTGCCAGGTAGCGTCATCGTGCGGGTTGGGAACACGTTACCAAATGGGGAGAAGGCGCCCCCTGGAATGCCGCCGGGCCTGCGGACGACGGCGGCGCTGCTAGGACTCGCTCGGGTCGCGAGTTTCAGGGAGCCACGGGTGGAGAGCACAGGCACTCGAGAGCGCGTGTTCTGGATAGACGTCGACCTGCATCCGGTTGATCTTGCCTCGCGCATTCTCGGCAGAGACACGCACAGGAGCGAAGAATGAAGCCCAGGAAGCTCACAGTCTTGCGGATCGATGACAGAGCCTTCGCCCAAGTACCAGCGACTCCTACCGCTGCCACGCAGCACGCGGATGCGCCGCCAGAGTCGGTGGAACTAGTGAAGTTCGGAGGGAGCGGAGGAGAGTTGACTGCAATCGACGGCTGGGCCAGCTCCTTGAGATACTGGGCTGGCGTGCAAGCAGGGACTCATCCAGACCTGGTTGTATGCGACGTACTTTTCGACTGGGACATGTCTACGCCGCTCAACTGGGATGCCACGGACACTCAGGTTCCAACGGGCCTCTCCCATCTCAAGCCCTTCGCTGCAGTTTCTAGAACAGCCGGGCGCCCACTCGGAGTGGGCATACATACTGCGAATCCGAGAATCTGGGAAGCGTTGAACGGCGATGCTGCGACTCAAAGGATGGCCGCGTTGGCCGCTCACGAGATAGGAGAAGTAGCAGCGATCCTCGGCGACGACGAGTTGGTGGAGGAACTCGAGCACTTGATGTCGACATCCGATTGGCCTAACACGGGCTCGCCGCTCCCCGCCGCGTTAGAGGCTTGCTGGAAGTGGCTGGAGCGTCGGTCCTCTTCCCACTTCGACGGTGCGCTTAAGCGCGCGGTGCTCGACTACCGGCGACTCTTAGCTATGCAGACTAGTGCCAACGGAGAAGATGCAAGGCCACGGTCCTTTGTGCTGCCCTCGGACTGGGTGCGCCTGATGAAGTCGTGCGAGGCGCTCAAGACCCAACCAACGAACTTGCGCGATTCGGATATCGAAGTTCCTTTCAGAGGATGGGACAGCGGATCCGACTGCATCCTGCTGTCGTCCCTCTTCGCAGATGTTCATGACATCCTTGATGTGGTGCTTCCGGCCTCTTGCTTTGAGCCGAGCGCGTGCACAGCAGCCGGAGGAACAGCGTCAGGGACCAAACCGTGGGAGCTCGATGCGAGCGGTAGGCCGCAAGTAGGTGCATATCTGGCATCGCTTGGGTCGTTGGGGCGGGCGTACGACCAAGCGGTGCAAGCGCTTGGGAGTTTCGTCGTTCGGCCCATCAAGCCTGGAGACGTGCCGCGACACCTTCGGGAGGTCGTCGCCGACCAAGGCAGCGGACCGCTCGCGCGTGGTTTGGTAGTGGTTCTTCAGTGGGTCCGACGAGAGTTCGAAAACAGAAGACTGTGGCAAGAAGCCTACCAGAGCAACGACTGGAATCGGCAGAAGCAAGAGTTCGGCTGCGGAGCTGGCACCACACTTGAGGAGTGGATTAGGCGTCTACAGAATCTCGTCCGTGGTCGGCGTACCGCGTTTTATCGCGCCGACGCATTTGAAGAGGCTCAATGGGATCCGGCAGGAGATCCTTCTTTTAACCCAGACGCTACTTGGGTGCGCTGGCACTTCGACCGCCTCGTCGACTTGGGTGTACTTGACTACGATGCTGGATTGGACGAGTATCGTTGGCAGCATTCTTCATCAGACATCCCTCCTGTGCCCTCGCCCCTTCCGACTGGTCTCGACTGGGTCGGCGCTCATGCCAAGAACTACCTCCGTGACGCGCTGGGTTTCGGCGCGCCGTTCGGGCCAATGGGCGACAACCCCCACGCAATAGGTCAGATAGTCCGACAGGCATTCTGGCTCTCGACGGAGGCGCAAGGTCGGTCGTTTGTAGACCAGTTCATGGAAGGAGACGCACCGATCTGGCTGGCGGAGGTTGCCCGTGAGTTCGCTCGAGACACTCTAGGTTGGAAGGATGAGCGCACGTGGCCGAGATGCCTCCAATAGGCCGGGACACGAGGAGGAACGGTCAGGCGGCACAAATTGCGTCGGCTATGTGAAACTCAGGCAGCCAGCATGCTCTCGTGCGAAAGGATGTATTTGTGCTGTTCAGGATATCTGAAACAAATGAGGAATCAGGGTTCAATTCCGGCGCCCGCAGCCTACGCGAAACGTCTCCCCACTCCCGCCGTCACGGTCGGGTCTGCGGAACGAGGCATCCTCCACCTCAGAATTGGGTGCGGCCTAAAAGTTCTATTTTGATGGGCAGTTAGGGAACTCCTCCACGGGCTGCCCGTCGAGGAAGGATCTGGGGTCCGCCGCTCGCCGACAGCCTACCAGGGCATCTTGAACGGCCGACGACCGTCTCGCCGTTCATGGGATCTCTTTCGGTCGCGATCCGCGTCTTCTCGATGCCGTAGATGTCATCGTTGCGAAGATCGGTCATGATGTCGAAGTGCGAACCTCCTCTCCAATTGTTCGGGTCGTTGTTGATCTTCAGTCTGTCAATGAAGTAGTTGGGCGTGCTCATCAGATCGTCAAGATACCGGTGACTGCAAAGGGCTTACTCGATCGAGAACTCGGGCTCCCGACGGTTGCTGATGAGAATGCAGCCATCGTGTCATCTTAGGACCCTACCCCTCACGGAAGTTCCCCATCTCCCGTGATTCTGTCAGCCCCGAGGTAGGGCACTAGCACATTGGGGACCCTGACCGATCCATCGGATTCCTGGTAGTTCTCGAGGATGGCAACCAGCGTTCGTCCAACTGCTAGCCCCGAACCGTTGAGCGTGTGCGTGTACTCGATCTCGCCGGTCTGTCGCCGGAAGCGTAAGTTGATTCGACGAGCCTGGAAGTCCTCACAATTCGAGCACGAGCTGATCTCGCAGTACTGTTGCTGACTCGGCAGCCAGACTTCGACGTCGTAGGTCTTGGCGGCACAGAAGCCTGTATCGCCTCCGCAGAGCAGTACTCTGCGGTGTGGTAGCTCAAGTTGACGAAGAACCTCCTCTGCGTCATCTACGAGTTCTTCCAGTTCCTTGTAAGACGTCTCGGGCGTGACGAGCTTGACCAGCTCTACCTTGTCGAACTGGTGGACCCGGATCATTCCCTTCGTGTCGCGGCCATGAGCACCGGCTTCGCGTCGCCAGCAAGGAGTCCACGCCGTCATCTTGATTGGCAGGACTTCTTCTTCGAGGATCTCGCCCGAGTACAGGTTCGTAAGGGGAACCTCCGCAGTGGGGACGAGTCCCAGTCTGTCGCCCTCAACCCAGTAGAGGTCGGTTTCAAACTTCGGCAGCTGACCAGTTCCGAAGAGCGCCGCACGGTTCGTGAGGTACGGTGGCGTGACCTCAACGTAGCCACGCCGGCTACGGTGGAGGTCAAGCATGAAGCTCGCGACTGCCCGACTGAGGCGAGCGCCGAGACCTTTAAGGCAGGGGAAACCGGAAGAGGCCAGCCTGGCTCCGCGGGGGAGATCGAGTACGCCGATCGCCGCACCAAGATCAACATGGTCTTGGACCTCGAAGGAGAAAGGTCTCGGCTCGCCCCACGACTTCACGACCAAGTTGTCGGCCGCGCTGGTGCCATCCTGAACGGATTCATGCAGTCGGTTTGGCAGCACTGAGACCAGCGTCTCGACTTCCTCCTCTAGAGCCTTCAGTTTGTCCTTGAGCTCGGCGCTGTGCGCTCGCAGGTTCCGACCCACCTCTCGCTTACTTCCGCCGGCCGCTGCTCGCTTGCGTTCAGCGTTACCCGCTTCGATTTCTTTGACAAGCTGTTTACGCGCACAGAGTCTTGCAGATAACTCACCCACTTGGTCGTCGAACTTGCTGCCTCGGCGCTGTAGGGCGCTCGCCAGCGTTTCAGGCTCGTTCTCGAGTAGCTTGTAGTCCCACATGACGTGTCCTCCTCCTAGCAAGACTCACAGTGGTTGCAGTTACACGCATGGCAGGCGGGGGCCGCCCAGTCCCCAGCATTCGTCTCGCGCAAGGACTTGGGAAGCAACCTCCCGACACCGAAAATTCGGTCAAAGACGTCGTCAAGTCCGTGCGGGGGGACAATCCCGGCGATCGCCGCCTCGGCAGAGGCAATGGCGCACAATGCCGCGAAACCATTGCGTGGAACGCAAGGGTACTCGACAAGTCCACGAGTCGGAGAGCACTCCAGGCCGACGAAGGACGTCCCGGCCAGCCCGGCGGCTGCGTCGATTTCGTCCCAGCTTCCACCGAGCAGATGGACCGCGCCGCCCGCTGCCATGCCGGCAGCGATTCCGACTTCCCCGCCACAGCCTGCTTGGGCTCCACTGACCGGTCCGCGACGGAAGGCGACAAGTCCCACAAGGCCCGCCACGAAAAGTGCTTCCACTTGCTGCGTGTCAGTCGCGTCGAGCGCCTCACCTACGACGACGATGGTGGCCGGTACGGTGCCGGAGGCGCCGCCCGTAGGCGCAGCAGAGACCAAGCCCATGCTCGCGTTGAACTCCTGAACGCCCATCGCGGCACCGAAGGCCTTGCCGCCAACGCCCAAGAGCGACGGACGTCCGGCGTTCGCCAGGGTCTGTGCCCAGTTTCCCTCCAGGAAGGTCGTGGGATTTGACCTCGTAGACCCCGTGGCTACGGCCCGTCGCATCACGGAGGTGTACTTGACGGCGGCTTCCTGCCATACAGTGGCCGGTGTCAAGCCCTCCTGGCCACGGTCCAGAAGCTCAACCGTCTCGAGCAGTATTGCGAAGACCGGGGCAGGAAGGTTCATGGCCTTCGCACTCGCCATGAAGTCAGTGAAAGCGACGGGGTGGAGCTGCTGGAGGCGTCGCAACTCGCCTTCAACTGCGCGCAGCTCGAAATCCACCGGGACAGGGCATTGAACTTCGATGATGTTGGTAGTCATGGCGATCTCCTCAGGCGGCAGCTGCGCCGCGGCGCTTGGTTTCAACAATGTCGCGGTTTCCGCCGCCGATGCTGATCCCTTTCATGGTGAGCTCCTCGGAACCGCGCTTGAGCTGGAGAACGAGTGTGTTGGGGTGCTCCGAAGTGGACTCGACTCTCTCGAACGACACCTGCAAGCCAACCTCCTGCGCAATATCCACGGCCTCTGGCGTGCGGGGATCGGTCGTGGCGATGCCCAGCAGGCCTGCTGTGACGGCTACAGGTGTTCTGTGTCCTTCACCGGTGGTTGCGAAGCTGTTGTACAGCGTGACGTTCGCTGAGTCGGGGACGCCTCCGAGCATGTGGAAGGCGTCGAGGGCGATAAGCTGCGGCGCGGCGGTGTGGCTGCTACTGGGACCGTGAAAGTCGGGACCCAGCACCTCAGTGAGGATCGAGTACCTGCGGGCAGGCCAGTCTCGCTCGATTGGCGAGAGCGGGATGCGCGATTCCGATCCGCGAATGCTCGGACCGGTGCTGGCGACCGACGAGGACGACTCCATGACAGTGCCTCCTTGGGAAGAGGAGCACGACTGCTCCGAGGGAGAGCTGTCGCGCGGTCTGAGCTGCCCCCATCTCGCCAAGGACGCTGGCTGCGGCTCCGAGACGGGAGGGTGGCCCCTCGCTGGCGTGGGAAGTTGCGCTCACCACCACCGACAAGCTAGGCTGAGTCTTGGCTGCGGCTCCGAGCGGGAGGTAACTCCGGCACGGAACCGTTCCGGGCCCCGGTGTTGCTGCACTGGGGCCTTTTCTCAGCAGTTTCGGTTCGGTAGTGGGTCGCTTCATGCGAGTATTGTCGGGGACGTGCCCAGTACTCCGCTGACAGTCGCTGATGAGTGCGGAGAACGGACTTCTTCCAGCCGTCCTTGGCCGAACTCTTGGGAGCAGCAGCCACAGCACCTGGTAGAGGATCGCGGGCAGTCGCGGCTGCTGAGGTGGTCGCACGGGGCAGAGTCAAGTCCTTTCGAGCACA
>Ga0055444_10000028_pt1 | contig 14314 bp, 19 predicted proteins | sample China_Galinas_Co_FD_57742 | JGI IMG/M metagenome (GOLD analysis project Ga0055444, IMG submission 57742) | Wetland microbial communities from San Francisco Bay, California, USA, that impact long-term carbon sequestration - China_Galinas_CordA_D2 | ecosystem: Environmental > Aquatic > Marine >...
AAAAAACACCGGAACTCACTGTGCTCTTCTTTGACCATACTGAAAAAATAGACACATACCGAGAAGTAGTCGGGGGAAGTGCGAGGGTGTGTGAGGACGGACTAACGATTCAACCGCATTTCGTCCAGTCTGATGTTAGGGAACTTCTCAAACTCTACAGGGTTGATTGTATCGTCTCACCAGCAAATTGCCTTGGATTCATGGATGGCGGCATTGATATGTTTTACATGCAATTGTTTCCTGGTATCCAAAACAAAGTTCAGGATCGCATCAAAACCTTTGGTCTTACGACAGCCCTTGGTCGTTATGTTCACCCCATTGGAAGCGCGATGTTGGTCCAAACTGGGAGCAAAGAGTGCCCGGTGCTAGCGTCCGTTCCAACAATGTTTCTACCACAAGACATCACGATGACCCGAAATGTTTATTGGGCTTTTCGGGGACTCCTCAACCTTGCCAGAAATTCATTCTTTCCATATAAAGGTTCTTCATATAGGACGGTTCTGGCGGTGCCTTGTTTTGGAACAGGCGTTGGAAAAATGACAGGTCAGGCTTCTGCTCAACAAGTGAAGGAAGCGCTAGAAGATTTTTGCAAAGGAAGAAGCGACTTAAGACAAGGTGTCAATTTATGGACAGACCAAAATGGACATCGGCCTCAACACGCATATGTGCTCGACGGAATGGCCTGTCCTCAACCAGAGAGTTACGCCCATACAGAAATTCAAGAGACTGATGTAAAAGAAATTAAGATACGAAAGGACTAAAGATATGGAAGATGGGACGAAAAGACGAGAGATAGAAGAAAATGCGGCCCTCTTGTAAGTCTTAAAACCAGAAAGAGAATTAGTTAAAAAAGATGAGTGGTGTGTGGTATTACAAGTGGTATTACAAGTGTGGGTGTAAATACGACGCTAAGTGGGATTATTGTGATGTTCATCGAATACATTTCAGATATATTGATCAAGAAATGGACAAGCTTCGACAGCAGATGCATTACATGAAAAGATGGAAGGAGAGTCTCGAAAATATGATAAAAGAGCAGCCAGCTTGGTTCCAAAAGGGTTTTTGGATGACAGAATAAAGTAAAACTAGAATTTGTAGCGGAATGTCCCGATTTCTCGCCTATAAACATGGGCAACGTGGTCTCGCGTCAAATCGTCGTAGTATGATCGATAAGCTTTCTCATTCTGTGTTTGGTCTGGATTAGAGTCTTTGTAGTGTGGCAAAGCTTCGAGCACGCGGGTTTGGTCCTCCTCAGAAACTCCGATTCTCCCCATCGCACGCCTAAGTCCTTCCTCGATGTTTTCAAAGCGAATATATGTGTTGCAAGCGCGACGGTTGTCGAGACTGTGGATATGCCAGTCGTCGCTGTGTTGCAACCGCAGAACAAACTCTCTAAACGCCAAATCCGTAGCTCCATTCTTGGTCTTCCACTTCCACAAGCTTACTACCTTATCCCAAGGGTTGCGCACAATGCTCATCTTGTGGTAAGTCTCCCAGATTCCATCACCCAAGTCCCGCTTCACCTCGGCAGCTGGTTTATGATGATACCACAACGCACGCGCTTTCCTATAGTGTTTTACCCGCGGATGATATGAAGCCTTTTGAGCCCTCTGTATTGCATTGAGACGCGTGTTGTTTTCCCTCATTAGTCTTTTGCCTTGGAGACGCCTTCCAACAATACCGTTATCTCCAACGCGCTCGTCTGTCTCCTCTTCGATTGCTTGGTGACCATTGTCGCCCATTAGAAGCTGCACTGCAGCCTCGACCGAGGTGCCGGCCGTTTTGCGGGTCTTGAGAAAAATAAATTTGTATCGATGACAAATCAGAACCATCTTTTTTTTTAGGCTCAAAGTGACCAAAAAAAATGTAAAGTTCCAAGCGCATTAACAAGGCTGCTTGAAGGTTGAGGGTGCTTTGTAACAAACCTTACCAACCAAGTTAAAACCAGACCCATGGCAAGCGCACCCGCCAGTTTTTGTCGTAGTGGGAAGGGCCGGTGCTGGTGGCGCTGGCGCTGGCGCCGGAGCGACGGTCGCTTCAGGAGAAGGTTGAGGTGCCGGGGCGGCAATTGCTGAGGGTGTGGAGGCCGGAGAAGGGCTCACTGTCGTAACCTTAGGAGGCATTTTCTTAGCTCTGCTTAATAATACGGCGAGAGCTATGACAGCAGGAATCAAGATAAGGATAACGATAATGAGGATGATGGTGACAACGGACATCTTAATTATTTGTGGTCTGAATGAGAGGTAAGAGAAAAAATATGCCAACTTGGAAACGGAACATACTTGGCAATGAAATGACAAAAACAAAAAGTCAAAATAGTTTACAAAAAGGAGACACTTGGAAAGAAAAAAATGCGAGTGCAAGTGGTTTTTGGTTTTTGAAATTTGGTTGCGAAAGTAAAAACGTTTCGATTAATCAAGGGGCAGGGGAACACCGATGTGACGATCATTTTAACCTTTCTGAGACATCTTACTCCTCACGTTACCAAGCTCACTGTCGATTTGCATGCCCTTGGCTCTGATATGCACCTGCTGTCTTTGGTCTTTGCTCAACCAAGTGCCAGAATCTATCCAGCATTTGGTCCTTTCGAATGTCCCGTTTTGCAGTGAGCTTAGAGATGGTTTCGATGAGAGCTCGTCAGAAGCGATGAAGAAAAGTCGAGTAACGCGACTTGACTTCACCGAGGATTATGCGAATTCCGTGGTTGAACCCACGACAACAGAAGAATTGCAGAGGTGATAAGCCGGGTCAGATGAGCAGTGCGGGTTCGTGAAGTTTTAAATCCGATGACTGCAGGCGTCTTGAGATATAACCAGGAGCTCAGTGTGGACCAAAATGCAATCGATCCTGCACCAGCATGGGTTGATGAAGTAATGGGTAAGGCAAAGCGGCTTGTGGAAGTCAACAATGATATTCGACATGTATACGAAAGGCGGCTGCTTGGGCTGTCGTTGGAAGGTTATGGACCAGACTACTTGGCCAGAAAAAAAGAAGAACAGAAGACCAGAGAACGGGAGCTTGAAGAACTCATGCGAATGATAAAAAAATGCTCCCACGAGAATAAAGAGTGAGGTAACGCGTCATATATTAAGGGTTGTTCACTAAGTTGCGGGGCTTAAACTGCATATTTTTTTATCTATGTGTTTCTTGCACTTACTTCACGAAAAATGATGCCACACAAACAACGTTTCGCGAGACAACTCGGCTTTAGAAGGGCACGAGGCCTGCCCTATATGGCTCAATTTGGTTACGGCGGTAAAGGCTTTGGAGGCTTTGGTTCAAAAGGCAAATATGGGGGATATCGCAGCTATTATCCAACGAATCCTGATCATGCCATACTCAAATACACCTATCCGGTCCCGCGAGGCCCTCCTGTAGTGATGGGAGCTCGCCAAGCCTCGGTGGATGATTGGATTCCGACCAGGGCCTATAGCGACTCAACCACTTTCACCTTTGGTCTTGTGCTCCTCGCAATCATTGGTCTTGGCCTCTTTTTCGGTATGCGTCGTCGCAGCAACCCCTTCGTCCTTTACAACTAACACTTGGTCTTCCAACCAAACCTCCTCCCAGTCCACTTGCTCGGGACAAGGAATTGTTGCCGTTGGTTGCCGGAAATTGATCAATAAACCGCGGGACGAACCTCGAGATCGTAAATAAGATAGAAGTTGTGCTCGCTCTTGCGCCCGAGGAGCGTAAGTTGTTGCTTTCAACTCAACAACTATGTCATCGTTGGTTTTCCCGTAAACGATCAAATCAGCTTCTCCGTAACCCACATTAAGACCACGATAGGTGATGGGCAAAATTGCTTTTGATTCAAAGCGAATTACACGGGCACGGAGTTCAACCTCCATGGCCCGATGATAAACGCTCTCCGAGTGTCCTGGTCCAAGCTTGGCGAACACTAAATCGGCGCAACAAACAATGATAGCACCAATATCCATCTTAAAAAAAAAAGTGATAGAAAATCCCGCCTAAAAACTGAGTGTTAAAGAGAGGGTCTTCGTTTCTTTAAGCAATGGAAGATGAAGAGCATGGAGCCATGAAAGTTGTCGTGGTGGAGAGGACGAAGCATCGTATCGTATTCGATGTGCAAAATGTCGCCCCCAAATGGTGCGTTGCTCTTCGCTCCGCTATCCGCTATGCGGTCCCAACGATGAGAGCTCATCTTTGTGTGGTTAATCCAAAGACGGATACCGCAATGGATTATATGTGGTGGACAAATAGAGTCAGCCAGATTCCTCTTGAGAGCTCAAATGTTGATGAATTCAGCTACGTGGATGAGTGCGATAAGTGCGAAGCAGGCGGACCTTGTTGCGAGGCAAAACTCATGCTTTCCATTACGAATCACGAAGATCATCCCAAGTCTGTTTACACAGACGAGATCATTTCTTCTGATCCGCGTGTGGTGCCAGTCAATCGCTCATTCAGCGTGGTTGCCTTTTTTAACACACCGGAAGGCGTTGGTGTGGAGACAGATTTGGTGCACAGCTTTGATGACGGTGACGTCGTAACAGTCCTTGACAGTGCTTGCCAACCACCCCTCCCGGACTGGTTGCGCGCCGTCAAATGTGGAGAAAAGTCGCTTGTCCTTGAGAATCTATATCCAGACCAAGGAACGCTTCAAATTGCGGAAAATATTAACTTTGAAAGCCACACTGAGATGGTGGGGCACATCTCGAAAAGGCAGCTCCTCTACACCCTCAAGGAAGGAGAAACAGTTTCACTGACGGCAACCGTCAGGAAAGGAACAGGGAGAGATGGAATCAAGTGGTCTCCCATCGGCGGCTCCTGTAGCTATCGGCCTTTGTTCCGGGATCTCAAAATTGACACGGAGGAGCTGAACCAAAAGCAACTTGAAGAGCTCGTGAACATCTGTCCTCAAAAAGTCTTCGACATTGAAGACCTCACCGCAAATGTCATTGTCGCGGACGCTGATGCCTGTAATGGATGTCGAGCGTGTGTTCGATGGGCGAAAGAAAATGGCCTCCAACAACTGCATCCTGGTGAGTGCCCTGGGCCCGGCAAAGAAAAACGCTCGAAGAAATGGCGCTTGCCAGGAAAGTGTTGGGATTGTGGTCAGGACCTCTGGGATACCATCATGTTCCCCCCAAAAAGGCTCTTTGAGTGGCACCGCTTTACTGTAGAGACAAACGGCTCCATGGATGCGGCGCTGGCTGTAAAAAAGGCTCTCTTTATTATACAGTCAAGACTAGTTCAGAAAGCAGAATCAGCTGGTGCACAACCAAAAGAGTATCCAAAATTAATCTGAAAAAAAAAGAAATTAAAAGAACTATTCCGAGCAGTAGCCAATTCTTTTGTTTTGTTCCTCGTCGAGTTCTTCCCATCTTTCCGTTTTAGTCAGATTGCTCCGGGCGTAACCGTTGAGCATCTGCTGAACAGCTTTATATCTGTTAAGGTCAAGACGTTTCAGACTTTGCAACTGGTTGTGTCGGACGTTTAATTGTTGAAGCCCGTAAAGGAGGGCGCCGACAAAGTCCATTTTCCGAGAAAGATTTTGCGGCTGAAAAAGGCCGTTCTCGCAAAAGGAGTAACGAATCCATTGAATATAGATACGACGCTCTCCGCTATGCTTCAGGAATCCAAATGTAACGACCAAAGGCACAGTTGTGCTGAAGCGCATACCAAAGGCAACAGAATGGCTTTCTTTACAAAAGAGTTTTGCCCAGCGCTCCCCAATAACTTGAACAGTGTCTCCCTCTTCGATCCAATCAAAACCAGTGTTTCTCATCAGGTTCATTGCGCCTTGGATTGCCGCTTTGTATTTTGGGGTCTTCTCTAAAGCTGGTGTCACATGATCCCCAATCCCCATCCAAGCACTCAGCAGTTTCAGCACTTTGGTTTGCCTTGGTTCGGGTATGTGCTCTTGAATATATTCAACCAAGCTCATATCTTTTTTTGACAAGTAAGCGAATTTTATTTAGCTTTAAAGAAAAAGGTTTGACCTCGAGCAAAGGGTTTATGGCTTCAGTGTGTCAAGTATGGTGTTTATTTGGGTATCACAATAAAATGCTTGATGTTTCTGCAACACGAAACGTCCTCCCTAGAAAGTGAATAAATTATTGTGCCGGAATGCAAAGAGTTTTTGTCGCCAGTTTCAGAGCTTCGGAATCAGCGCCTTCCAGTCGCTCAACAACATTCATGTTAGAGATCCAAACAAAAGTAGGCATAGCGCGAACTTTATAGGCTGCGCAGATGTCATCGTTCCGCTCATCGTCCACATCCACTTTGCAAACCACAAGACGTCGGCATCCTGCTTTGTTTGCGTAATGCTCCGCGAGATCATGGATCAATGGCGTGATCGCTTTACAAGGCCCGCACCATTGGGCATAAAAATCTACGAGGATGATGTCGTCTCGATGACGGTTAGCAATGAGGAGCAACTGGTCATTGCCCTTTGTGATCTGAATTTCTAATGAAGACATTTTTTTTTTGAGTTGGATGGATGGTTAAGAAAATGATGTAAATGTTTAAAACCAAAAATTCAACGCGCTAACAAGAGAGAAAAAACGGAAAAAGAAAAATGTGGTCCGAGATTAACCGGCCGACCACATGGCAGGATTTTGCTGGCAATCCCGGTGCGATCCAAAAATGCAAAGATTGGTTGAAGAAATTTGAGCAAGGACGCGCTGGGGTTCCGAGAGTCCTTGTCATCAGTGGCCCGGAAGGCTGCGGCAAAAGCCTGGCAGCAGACTTACTGTTGAAGAAAGCAGGCTATAAGACATACAGATTTAGCGTAAATGAAATAAAAAACCACAAAGGCGATAAGAATCGTTTATCCAACTTTTGTAATCTCTATGCAGCTGACCTGAGGAAACTTGGGGCTTCAAAGAGCCGCCGCCAGGGCCATGGTATTATAGTGGAAGACTTCGACTCTTTGAGCAGAAATGACAAAAAATTTACTGGGACGATTCTAGAGCTCATCAAGAAACAACCTTCATCGGTTACACCTCTTATCATAACGACCGACAACTCAAGGAATCACAAAATATCATCAAGTCTCCTCAGAATAGCTTGTCATATTCGGCTCACGCGACTTCTCGAGCGCGATCTGGTCAAAATCGCGATGCGTGTGGCCGAGGCGGAGCATGTTTACCTTAATAAGGACGCGGCAGCTATCTTCGCAGAATATTCCTATGGAGATGCGCGGCAACTTTTGTCGCAGATGGAAATATTTTATGTGGGGAGATTGGACAATACTCGCGTTCAACTCGACGACGTTGTGAGGTTTGTAGAGAACAACAGAACCGAAAGTGACGAAAAACAATGTAAATCGTTTGAAGGCGATTTGTCCTCAAAACAAAGTGATGAAGAAAGAATTTTAGGTGCTGCAATCGGAGACCGTGGAGATAAGAGAAGAAAAAGCGAGAAAGACGCCTCTCTGAGAAGTGCAGCCGACAATAGTGTGCAGTTTGCCCCACTACTATTCCAAGCTTATCCCAATTGCGTCCTTTATAAGCCGGATAGACCAGGAGAGTCAAAGAAGTCTGTTGGATTGCTTGCAGATGTGGCTGAAAGCTTCTCGATTGCAGATGTTGTAAAGGAGCAATCGTGGGGAGAAGCGGATCATTTTGAACTCTATAGTGCATATTCAATCTTCAGGCCGATTAAGATGCTGCGAGCTGCAAGAGAAAAAAATGATGATTCCCTGTCCTTCACTGTGAGTGCGAGAGGCTACCAAAACTTTTATGGGGTAGACAACAGCATAAAGAATCAGCGAAAATTGCAAAAAGCTTTGCAATCGGAATGCATTGCGCTGAATGGGCTAAGCGTTGATGAACTAGGTATAACGAAAATCCTTATTGGAAATCTTGTGGAGACGCTCTCCGACGATCAACTGGTTGATGTCCTTTTTGATGAGAATGAACGCTACAGGATGCATCCTGATGTGCTCGAAACATTGACCAGGCTCAAAGGAGGTGTGACAAGCGAGTTCACCTTGACCAGGGCGCGAAAAAAAAGGCTAACCAAGCTCTTTGAGGGACGTATAGAGGAAATACCCCCAGCTACAGTCAAGTTTGTTGAAGCTGAAGTTGAGCAACCAAAGAAAGACGCAAATGACATGTTCACGGTCGACTGGTGAAAAATTTTCTTCTCCTCCCTATAACGCATGATTCTGGCGCATAGAGGCGGCGTCGGCAAGACGCAAATACGAGAAAACACCTTGCAAGCCTTTGATAGGGCAATGGAAAACGCTCACATTGACGGAATAGAATGCGATCTTAGACTTACCGTGGATGGGATTGTTGTCATTCACCATGATCATCGCTTGTCTGATGGGCGAGCAATTGCTTCGCTAGAATGGAAAGAACTTCCGCACTATGTTCCCACGCTACAAGACTTGTTGAGGAGAGCAAGCGCAAGAAACTACAAAGGTATTTTGAATCTCGAAATCAAAACTTACAACACACTAAAGTTGGTCATTCCCATAATTCGTAAATTCCCCCAAATTAAGGCATCTCAAATACTTCTTTCGTCGTTTCTCCACAGAGAGATTGAGTGCTTGCCTCCTGAAATTGAGCATATGAGGGGAATCATCATGGCGTGTCAACCGTATGGCGCATTTGGAGATTTTGTTCAGAATAGAGATATCAAACTAATCTTGCGTGAAAGTGCGATTGACTGGAAGGATCCTGTGGTGAGTTTATCTCTTCAGTGCATGGCCAAAAATGTTTTCTTATGGACCGTGAATGATGCTAAGCGTATAACGCAGCTAAGAAAGAGAGGTTTCAACATAATCACAGATTGCGTTTAATCGTTTTTTTTCCCCGTTTCCGACCGGCGAAATGTCGTGGCGAAGACATCCTTCTTTTTTGTTGGCGGTAAGTGTGTCGAAATTTTGAAGCCAAAATGGAATAAAGAAAAATTAAGAAAGAGAAATGAGTGAGTTTGATCTCTATGGGGGAGAGGAAAGAAGAAAAAAAGAACGCCGCAACGGAATAGCGATGGCCGTAGGTCTTGCGCTGGCTGCATGTTTTGTGCTCGGAGTTATTCTCTGTATGGGGCTTCTTGTGGGAACTGTTGTTGACCAAGCAACAGACGCAAATAAGAGTCTCTCCCAAGGCGCCACAAGCATTCAGGGCATAGAAAAGACTGCCAAAGATTTTCTTGACTACAGCAAAAAAGCGCTAGCCCATCTGCAGATATCGACTGACCAGATGGCGAAAGATTTGAATGAAATAGCTCAGAAGATTGACAATCTAACATCATCAGTCACGGAGAGCCCTTAAAATAGCTCGAGTGTCCATGGAGCTGACGGCCAATGTGTCCGTTGATTCGACCGAAGAAAGAGGAATCCTGAGATGAGAACCCAAAGTTTCAAAAGCCGAACAAGGCTCTACGTCTGGTAAACGCTGAGAAATACTACAAGTGCCGAACCACCAGCTCTCATTTATCCTATAGTTGGTCATCACAACAGGGACTGTCGAAAGATGTGCCAAGCGATCTGGTGCTGCTAACAACTCCTTGAGCTTCAAGGAACGCACCTCATGGTTTGGTTGGTTATCGAAAGTGGCCATGCTTTTTGTCAAAAATAAAAAGATATTTGGGTTAAATGTGAACGTTGGATTTTTTTCATTCAATCAGGCCAACTACGTCGTCTTCTGACGCAGCCAAGGCAAATGCCTCGCGCAAGTCATCCCATCTTTCATCCGCAAGGTTATAAAACTCGTCAACTTCCCCATATGGTGTGCCGACCAGGTCCTCCTCCTCTTGAGGGACAAAAACCTGCAGCAAGTTCATCATTTCTGATGTGCGGCGGATCGTCGGGCTTGCAAATGCGCATCTGTGATGCATCAAAAGCAACTCGATACAAGGCCACAAGCCTGCCCTAGCTATCAAAAGTTGGTTTTCGGCATCGAACAACTCGCTTTCCTTAAATGCTCCGTCCCATAATGCTTGAACGTGGGTCAAGCTTTTTTCGAGTTTCATCTTTAGATAAGCTTTTTCTTTCTCGAGGAATGTTACGCGTTCACAAAGTGCGCCGAGGTGCCCCAATTCCGTCGGTTTGTGCTTCGACGTAAAACAATGCTTTCTCAGTTGCGACGGGAAGACGTTTAGAGGGTGGGCGACATGCTAAGGCTGCCAGAAGCTAGGCGTGCCCCCCGACTTTCATTGGCGGAACCATAATTTTCCATAACTAGAGTTAAATTGCCTTTGAGCCTTTTTTATTTCTTTTCCTCAAGCGGCGCTCGCCTGTCTAACCTGGTCTGCTTGCAAAACTCCACGAGTTCGTCGACGTTGAGGTGGGGACCAAAGATCGCCGTGTTCTTGTATTTGAACTTTTCGCGGCATTCATGCTCTTCAGCGGTCAAACAAGCCTTGAGAGCAGTTTGAATCACCTCGCTCTTGGTCGAGAAAGGAGAAATATACCACTTGCGGCCAGATTGTTCGCCCATATTGCCCGTGTCGATATCCACGTCGTCGAACTTCACCTGCAAATACACACCATCGCTTCTCTTTGTGTTGACAACAAAACGCCAATTCTTGTAAGTTATATCCTCCAGGATTTCCTTCACATCCCCCAAATCCATTTTTTTTTTCTTTTCAATGCAACTCTGGCCGGAAATAATATTTCAGTTTTTCACAAAAAAAAATCGTGTTTCAAGTCATCTTAAAAACTTGTCGTAGTTATGAATCAACTCAAAACTATAAGATGGAAAAACCAACAATCTATCTTCCGATTCAAAACCTCAAGAATCAATTCTTCCGTCATGCTGGTGATACTTTTCGTGAGACGGTGGGTTTGTGGGAGCAAAACGGTCTGGTGGACGTCGTGATGACCGACAATGGATTTGTCTGGCTAAACGAGGAAGAAACAGACGAAGCAATCCTCCTATATGATCGACCTACCGTTGAATGGTGGGAAAAAGCGCCTCCGCAACGTTACAAGCTTGCATTGTTTGGAAATCAGATTCCAGGCCAACAACAGATCCCAAGAGCCTTTCCCTGGATCTTTTGGGGAAGACGGCCAAGATTACTTCAAAAGTATGAAGGCAACCCCTTACCTGGTTACCATGAGCGCCCGATTCAGTCCATTTTTTTGGGCAAAATTGAAAACCAGGTGCAGCAACACTTTAGGAATCCTGCTCTTTACAAAGATGTCATTGAAGAATTTCACTTGGTGGTCGGCGGTAAAACCAAGTATCCTTACTCACAACAAGAATATCTCGACCAACTCACCAAAGCAAAATTCGGGTTGTGCTTAAGGGGTTACGGTCCTAAATGCAATCGTGAAATCGAGCTCATGGCTCTCGGCACGGTCCCGCTTGTCACACCAGATGTGGATATGCTAGGATACTTTGACCCTCCGAGGGAACACGTGCACTACCTAAAGGTCGACAAACCAGAAGATATCCGCGACTTGTTGGCAAATGTGACGGAGCAAGAATGGACCGCGATGTCAAAAAACTGTGTTGATTGGTATATGCGCAACTGCTCCTGCGTTGGTTCCTTCTACACCACCATGCGTCTGGTCAATACCCTTTCAACTGCGCAGTTCAATCCGGCAGGACCATCGCCGGTGCGCATGGCTCAAAGCATTCCTTTAATGAAACTTCCTAACACAAAGCGCGTCCTCATTGATACCGTCTTCTTTGAACGGCCATTTAGCGGCATTTCCCGTGTCTGGATTAATTTGCTTGAGGAACTATCCACCCATATTCCATCGACTATGCTTCTTGGAAGTGATCGTTTTGAAATCGTCCTTTTGCTGCGAGCTAATGCTAGTGTCCCGCCTTACCTGGTTCAACGCTTTAGTTTCTTTGGTATTCCAACATTATCCTACACCACGGCAGACGGAGACGTAGAAGTGCTCAACAGAGTATGTGAAAAACTCCAAGCGGACCTGTTCATTTCGACCTACTATACCTACGCAACCAATAGACCATGCCTCGCCATAATACACGACATGATCCCCGAGAGATTCAGGATGAAGAAAGATGCTATGTGGTATCAAAAGGACAGATGTCTAGCAAATGCCAAATGGTTTATGTGTGTTAGCGAGGCTACAAAGCGCGATTTGCTGCAATACTGCAAGAATGCGACCGAAGCTAATACAGTTACAGTTCATAATTCTTTCAACATTAGGGTCTTTCAAGGAGTGGACCAGGAGCTACACAACGGCGAGTTAGCTAAGCGAGCGATCAAGGCGGAATTAGACATTGAGACACCCTTTGTCTTGATCATTGCGAGTAACACAAACAACTACAAAAATCTTCGCCTCGTTCTGGATATGATTCGTATGAAGGCTGACTACTTCAAATCGCCGACGGGTATGGGTCTGGTCTTACTCACAAACAACGGAGCCTTCAAACCAGCGCTGCCTGAAAATGTGAAATTCAAGGTAATCAGCGGTATCAAAGATCGGCAATTAGGATTGCTGTATGGACTAGCCAGTGCCCTGGTTTACCCTAGCCGCTATGAAGGATTTGGGCTCCCTGTGCTCGAAGCTTTCTGGTCTGAATGCCCTGTTATTTGCTGCAAAAATAGTGGAAGTATTCCAGAAATTGGCGGCGAGGGTTGTTTTTATGTTGATCCAAATAATCCAGGTGAACTTTTCAAAGTGCTGCTTGATGTGACCAGTGGAGCGATCGAGTCAGTTGTGCGTGAGAAAGCAGCTCTTGGTATCACACAACTAGACAAATTTACGCCCTTGGCTCAACTTCAACAATTTAAGCAATGTGTGAGGGGTGCGTTGGCCGGTAATCTGAGCGCGTCAAAAACACCACATAAAGTCTCGGCTCCCTTGGAATACTTAAAAACCCGACTTGACATGTCCGCACCAGCAACACAAGAAAACAAGACCACTGTCCAAAAGGCTGAAGATCAGAAAGAGAAATCCTTCGATGGAATTCAAGTCCTGGTGCAATATTTTATTGCCGACGATGCTGATCGTCAAGCAGAATACGACTTTTGCGTTCAGGCAAACCTAGCGAACGAAAATGTTGCAAAGATGCACTGTCTTCTTGAACCAAACACAACAGCGCCCGATTGGTTGGCCACACATCCCAAATATGTCGAATTTCGTGTCCCTGGTCGATTGACCTACAAGGAAGCTTTTGAATACGCCAATGCAAACTTGAGCGGTGAGATTTGTGCATTGATGAATCTCGACATCTTTCTCGATCACAATAGTGATTGGAGGGGCACCGCCTTCACGGTTGAGCCTTCTAGCGGTAAACTTACTGACGGGCTCCTCGATATGGGCGTCGTCCTTTGTCTTTCTAGGCATGAATTTGATGGCGTTGGTGCTTCGACCAAAGATGAACAACTCCAAAAACTCGCTTATGCTAATGCTCAGGACTGCTGGATTTTCCGCTCACCCGTGTTTGTGCAAGAATGTGACTTCAAAATGGGGATGCTTGGATGTGACAATGCTATTGCTCATCGCTTCAAGATCAGTGGATACATCCCAGTCAACTCGCCCAATGAGTTCAAAATACATCACTACGATGTTTGCCGTGGTAAAGCGGGTGGTAACTATCTGTAGCATCATGAACCGAATCCGGAAAGACCAGAGGATCGCGGAATGTATCTAGTGCCCGATTACAACGCGATCCGTTCCGTTGACGATCTCATCGACAAAATGGGATTAGGACAAGTCCATAGATATCGAGTGATCTGTGATGTTATGTCCAACTATATCAAGCTCTCCAATCCGACAGTCGAAAGTAAGAAAGAAAATGATGAAGCGAAATGAAAGTTTTCTCATTGTGGGTGAAGCAGAACCAATTTCGTTTCGATTTTGATATAGAACAAAGGGAACATCATCCTCATTTATTTTTTCTTTAGCACATCCCCAGCCACCGGTCGGTTGTTTTGTTGAAATGTAGGAGGCATTGCCCCGCAGCATCCTTTCCGCAGCATCCATACCACTGCTTTGCGCGCGCCTCCTCAAAGATATCAAGCGTGCGGCTGAAATACGCCAGAACGCTGTCATCCGTGCATGTCCCATGTTTTTCCCACTCATGCCGCCAAAAATCTTCCGCTGGTATCTTCCATTCGGGACAGGGTGACCACCATTGTCCCAATCTGTGTCCCAGTTTTTCCTTTAAGTATGTTGCGTTAAACTCGCTGTAGCGACGAGGATCGCAAAACTGAGGCCACGATGTCTTGTTGTGCTCCGGCCACCAACCATGGATAGTCCAATCTGATTGCCAACACTTCTTCAACGACAAATCGTCATACTCGACTGCGGGCTGGAACCATTGCAAAATACCCACCGTAATGAAAACATAAGCTAGGATCTTAACGACGTCCATAATGCTGGTCGTAAGAATGCGTTCAAACTTTAAGC
>Ga0055444_10000030_pt1 | contig 13753 bp, 13 predicted proteins | sample China_Galinas_Co_FD_57742 | JGI IMG/M metagenome (GOLD analysis project Ga0055444, IMG submission 57742) | Wetland microbial communities from San Francisco Bay, California, USA, that impact long-term carbon sequestration - China_Galinas_CordA_D2 | ecosystem: Environmental > Aquatic > Marine >...
CCAATCGAGTCCGGCCTCAAATCCTCGCAGCGAGTTCACTTCCTTCACGGATGGCATACTTGGCATCCAGTTCCGTCGCTTTTTGTGCGCCACCGATGATATGCAGGGACAGACCACGTCCTTCAAGCGTACCCGCCAGGTCACGGTTGCTGACCTGTCCTGCGCACACCACGACATGATCGACCTTCAGCACCTGTTTCTCACCATTGATGCTGATGTGTAAGCCCTCGTCATCAATGGAATCGTAATTCACGTCGCCCAGCATGTGGACGCCGCGATGACGCAGACTCAAGCGGTGTATCCAGCCGGTGGTTTTACCCAGCGTTTTACCGGGCTTGCCCGCCCTGCGCTGCAACAACCAGATTTCACGTGTGGATTTGGGTGGTTGTGGTATTACACCTTCGACACCGCCCCTGGCTTTGAGGCTACGGTCAATACCCCACTCATTTGCAAACAGTTCGAGCGGGTCGTGAGACTGGATACCGTCATCCTCTGCATGACTCAGAAACTCGGCAACATCAAAACCGATGCCACCGGCTCCAATGATGGCAACACTGCGACCAATTTCGACCTTTCCTGTTAACACATCGATATAGGAAACGACCTTCCGGTGATCTATACCCGGCAGATCAATTTTCCTCGGATGAACGCCGGTGGCCAGAATGACTTCATCGTAACCCGCAAGGTCTTCGGCAGAAATTTGGGTATTGAGCTGTAAATCGACCTCGTGACGCTCCACCTCACCGCGGTAATAGTCCAGGCTCGCACTGAACTCCTCCTTCCCGGGTATTTTCTTCGCCATGTTGAATTGCCCGCCAATTTCATCTGATTGATCAAATAAGCTGACCTTGTGGCCACGCCGGGCGGCGACCGTGGCACAGGCCAGGCCGGCCGGACCCGCCCCCACGACCGCGATGGCTTTTATCGTTTCAGCGGGCAGATAATTCAGTTCAGTTTCCCGGCAAGCCCGCGGGTTGACCAGGCAGGAGCACGGTTTTCCGGTAAAGGTATGATCCAGGCAAGCCTGGTTACAGGCGATACAGATATTGATCTCTTGTGGCCGGCCCCGGCGAACTTTTTTGACAAACTCCGCATCCGCCAGTAAGGGTCTTGCCATGGAAACCATGTCAGCATCACCCCTTGCAAGAATATCCTCTGCCACTTGCGGGGTATTGATCCGGTTGGTCGTGATCACCGGTATGTTGACTTCCGGACGCATGCGCGCCGTGACCCAGCTGAAAGCACCACGGGGGACCATGGTTGCAATGGTGGGAATACGTGCTTCATGCCAGCCAATACCGGTATTGAGCAGGGTGGCACCCGAGGCTTCAGCCATTTTGGCCTGTTCCACGATCTCATCCCAACTATTGCCGTCAGGTAAAAGATCCAGCATCGACAGACGATAAATTATTATGAAACTCTTGCCGGCCTCGTCACGGCAACGGCTCAGAATCTCCTCTGCAATCCGGTAACGGTTGCGGGTGCTGCCACCCCATTTATCGGTTCGTTTGTTGACATGCGTGGTGGTGAATTCGTTGATGAAATATCCTTCGGAACCCATGATTTCAATACCGTCATAACCCGCCTCAATCGCAAGCCTTGTCGCCCGGACGAATTTTTGAATCTGTTTTTCAACACCGCGGGACGATAGTGCGCTGGGTTTGAATGGCGTTATCGGTGATTGTATTGCGCTGGGAGCGACGCTCAGTGGATGATAGCTATAACGTCCCCCATGCAATATCTGCATACAAATTTTTCCATCCGCAGCATGCACGGCCGATGTGACAAGCTTGTGCCTGGGCACCTGGAAGCGGTTGAATAGACCGGAGGGAAACGGCATCAGCGAGCCGCGCAAACCCGGGGCAATACCACCGGTTACCATCAGGCCCACTTCACCCGCCGCCCGTTCGGCAAAATAGGCGGCGAGTTTCGGAAAATCTTTCTTGTGGTCCTCAAGCCCCGTATGCATGGAGCCCATAAGCACGCGGTTTTTCAGCGTGGTAAAACCGAGGTCGAGGGGTGCCAGCAAATGAGGAAAACGGGTCTCAGTGGACATTGGAAATCACCTCAAAGAACTGTTCCAGTAAACTCCGAACTCTCAACATGGATGACGCGAGTGTGGCTTCAATAGCTGCCATGGTCACGGCTTCCTGCTCAAGCCCGGCCGCCCGGTTTGCCGTGATGCAGACACTGGCATAATCCAGCCCGGCCTCCCGCGCCAACGCCGCTTCCGGCATGGATGTCATACCCACGAGGTCACAGCCGTCCCGCTTGAACCGTCTGATTTCTGCGGCGGTTTCAAGCCGGGGTCCCTGGCTTATACCGACACAGCCTCCGTCGACCACATCGATATCGGCAATAGCGGCTGCTTTTAGCAAACCAATACGTACAGGGCCATCAAATGGACCCGCAAATTCAACATGCAGTAAATCGTCACCGGCAACCATGCTGAAAGTGTGCGCCCTGCCCCAGGTGTAATCAATCAACTGATCCGGAAGACACAAGGATCCCGCCTGATATGGATCCGTTATACCACCCACTGCATTGACGGCGACGATGCCATCGACTTCCATCTGCCTGAACACATCAATATTGGCCCGGTAATTCACCGCATGCGGCGGGATTTCGTGCTGTTTACCATGACGCGGCAGGAAAAATACCTGTAATTTTCCGATCTGGCACTCGGCCACGCTGGCTGAGGGCTGACCATAAATGCTGCTGATGGCATGTGACCTGGCAGCGGTGCCAAAATGATCAAGCCCGGTGCCACCGATCAGACCGAGGCGTTGCATCAATCGTCCCCCAGCACCAGTATTTCATCCAGGTGCCGCCATTCCTCGTAGGCATCCATACCACATCCGAATACATACACATCCGGCACATCAAGACCGACAAAATCAATATAATCACGCGGCAGACCGCGGTCATGATCCTTGCGCACCAGCGCGGCCATCTTGACCGAGCGGGCCTTGCGCTTCTCCACGGAGCCTTTGATCGCGGCCAGCGTATTGCCTTCATCAAATATGTCGTCGACTATCAGGACATCGCGGTCTTCCAGGTTAAGCCGCGGTGGCACCCGGTACTCGAGCTCTGCACCATACAGACCTCCCCGATAGCGGGTGGCATGAACGAAATCCATTTGTACCGGCATTTTCAGTTTTGTGACCAGCCAGGCTGCCGGGATGATTGCACCGGTCAAAACCGATATCAGGATTAATGGTTTATCACCGTAAAATGCATTGATTTCATCCGCCATCTTCTGCACCGCGGCTCTGACCTCTTCACGGTCGAAAAGAACCCGGGAATTCTCCAGCAAGGCTCGCGGATCGTGGGAGTTATTCATACCCATTTTGATTGCTCCAATTCCAGTTGTGTAATCGTTTTCTTCCATTGCCGCCATTCACTCACCCGCTCCACTTCCTCGCGAGTGGCGGTCAAACGGCCTTTTAATCTTCTGAGCGCCTTGTGTGCATCTGCAAATGAAAGTTCATCGTTCGCCATTAACTGACGTACGTCTTGCGGGTGGCAAACCAGTACAGCATCACAGCCGGCAAGCAGCGAATCACGTACCCTTTCAAACAGGCCGCCTGCCACCTTTGCCGCATACATACCCAAATCGTCAGAGAATATGGTTCCCTTGTATGCCAGTTTCCCTCTCAGTATGTTCCTGATCCAGAAAGGCGAATAACCCGCAGGTTTGTCGTCAACCGCCGGATACAAAACATGCGCCATCATCATCGCATCGAGTTTCCCGCTCAAAGCCGCAAATGGTTTTAGATCCGCCTGCTCGATCACCTCGAACGAACGCGGGTCCTCGACGTTATCGGTATGTGAATCTGCCACTACCGAACCATGACCCGGAAAGTGCTTGCCGGTCGCGGCCATACCCGCATCGTGCATGCCACCGATGTAAGCTTCCGCCAGTTCGATAATAACCGCTGGATTCGCAGCGAATGCCCGCTCACCAATGACCACACTACGATCACCGAGGTCGAGTACCGGCGCAAAGCTCAGGTCGACACCGCAGAGCAATAACTCCGTGGCCATGACCCGCCCGTGCCGATAGGCGAAGTCCAGGGCGTTTGGCGCCGATTCGGCATACATTTTTCCCAGCACAGCCAACGGCGGCAGCCGGGTAAAACCTTCCCGGAACCGCTGTACGCGCCCACCCTCATGATCGACGCAGATCAATAGGTCCCGGCCGGCCACTTCAGATATCGACGCAGTGAGCGCTGATAACTGTGCAAGATCACGGTAATTTCGAGTAAATAGCACGACACCACCCACCGCCGGGTGTGACAGCCAGGCGATTTCTTCGTGGTTGATTTCGGTACCGGCCAATCCGATCAACAAGGGCCCCAGTGGCCTTTCAGTGCCTTTTGTTGAGAGTTTAGTGTTCATGCTTTGGCCTCGACGGTTTTGCGCTCAAACAGGGCAATGGCTTCGCTGTGACGTGTATGTGGAAACATATTCATGATACCTGCACCCAGAAGTCTGAATCCATGTTGATTTACGAGGATACCGGCATCCCTCGCGAGCGTTTCCGGGTTACAGGAAATATACAGGACCCGGCCCACCTGGCTGGCCGCAATCCAGGGCAACAGTTCCTGCGCACCCGAACGCGGAGGATCGATCAGTATTTTATTGTAGAGAGCTGCCGGCCAGGGAGGCGCATCACAGGCCTGGTACAGGTCAGCAGTATGAAATTCAACGTTGTCCAGTCCATTGAGGATGGCATTGGCGCGACCGCGTTCAACCATTTCTGCAGATCCTTCGAGACCCGTCACCCGTCCGGCACCCAATGCCAGGGGCAGGGTGAAATTACCGAGTCCGCAAAAAAGATCAAGGATGCTGTCTTCGGGCTGCGTATCCAGCAATTCCAACGCACGCTCGACCATCTGCTGGTTTATTCCGCCATTCACCTGGGTGAAATCCAGCGGTTCAAACCTGAATCGCAAACCCAGCGGTTCAAACGCATATTCCAACTGAAAGTCAGCAGGTTCCAACAATTCCACGCTTTCCGGGCCACCGGACTGCAAATATATACCGATGCCTGTTTCACGGGAGAAATTTTTCAGGATATCCGTGTCCTTACTGGAGAGTACTTCGAAATGCCGGATAATCAACGCACAGCGCTCATCACCACAGGCCACTTCAATCTGCGGGATGGTGGACCGGCATTCCAGTGTCTTGATCATGAGTGCCAATTTTGGCAGGGCATCAGCGATGACCTTATGCAGGATATGGCACTCATCCATATCTGCCACATAGCGTCCGTTGCGTTCACGAAAACCGACCAGGACCCGCTCCTTGGCGGCAACGTCGCGGACTGAAAGCCGCGCCTTGCGTCGATAGTTCCAGTGCGGGGCGTCCAATGGCGCATACACGACGTCCGGTTCGACCTGACCGCTATCACGCAACAACTGTAATAACATGGCCTGCTTTCGGGTCAACTGGGCCTGCATGGACATATGCTGCAGACTGCACGCGCCGCAATAGCCAAAAGAAGGGCAGCGGGGCTGGACCCGGTCAGCAGATGCCTGCAGGACTTCCAGGGTCTCCGCCCTGCCCCTGTTGCTGCGGCCGAACAGGTTCCGCGCGATGATTTTTTCACCCGGCAGAGCATCGAAAACATGGAGCTTCTTTTCTTCAAATACGGCTAATCCCAAGCCCTTCGAATCAAGTGCACTGATCTCCAGCTCAAAAGGCTGATCGGATGGTTGCTTGCGGCTCCGCCCCATTTGTTAAATATCCCGATTTGAATTATTGCTTAAATAACTGACTCATCAGTACGTTTTATATTATTGTTTAATATTATTTTTTATTTCATCAGAGCCAGCATATCAACGACTGCCTTGTGGAGACCGACAAACAGGGCCTGCGCGACGATTGAATGTCCAATATTGAGTTCTACCAACTGTGGAATACGTACAATGGGTTGTACATTCTGATAGTGCAAGCCATGCCCCGCGTTGACCTGCAGACCAATTGAATCACCGTATTCGGCCGCAGCGACAATGCGCTGATATTCCATTTCAGCAACCGCTTCACCGGCGTCAGCGTAACTGCCTGTATGTAATTCAACAACCGGTGCACCGCAGGCCAGCGCGGCGTCGAGTTGGGCGATCTCCGGATCAATAAATAACGACACCCGGATTCCTGCCGCACCCAGCCTTTTGCAGGCGTACTTGACGACATCGAAATGGGTCAGCACATCCAGTCCGCCTTCGGTCGTCAACTCTTCACGTTTTTCAGGTACCAGGCAAACATCAGCCGGTCGATTCAATTCTGCAATCGCCAGCATTTCATCGGTCGCGGCCATTTCCAGGTTGACACGGGTCCTGATCTGCTTGCACAAGGCCACCACTTCCTGGTCCTGTATATGTCGCCGGTCTTCACGTAAGTGCACGGTTATGGCATCAGCACCTGCATCCTCGGCAACCCGGGCTGCCTCCAGGACATTCGGATAATTTGCACCGCGTGCCTGCCGAATGGTCGCAACATGGTCGATATTGACACCCAACAATAATTTTCCGGATCGCATTATGGTATACCTCTCAAAACGCTGACAATGTCAGGCAGAAAACAGGGACAGGCTCGCCAACGGCTTATCACCCAGATGATAGCCGATTACGCTGCGCATCAGCATACGTAACTCCGGTAAATTTTCAGCCGGCAGCGTTTCAGCGTGCAAGGCCAGCAAGGCGGAACCGGTGACCCGGCCTTTGCCCGGCCCGGAACGCAGCACCGGGCCGCGCTGAGGCTGGTAGTCATACCAGAGTTGTGGCTGGATCGCTGCGCCACTGTCTGGTTCCCGATCAAGTAGCATCGCATAACCAATGGCTTCCAGCAGGTGTTTCTCAAATATTCTTAAAAGTGGCTGCGGTGACGATTCTGACACCAGTTCAGAAAGCACCTGCCGGTAGCGTTCAAATACCTCGGCATGCGGGTCACCCCGATGTAACAGACGCATCAATAATTCATTCAGATACAAGCCGCAGTATAAAGCCTGGCCCTGCAAGGCAGGTGGTGATGCCACCTGGTCAACAGCTGTCAGTGTACCCAGATCGCTTTTCTGGTTCCAGCTTAGTAACAACGGCCGAAACGGTTGCAGGACGTTACGCCTGCGGGAGCGGGCCGACTTCACACCCCGGGCGACGACGGCCACGCGGCCATGCTCACGCGTGAAGGCTTCCACAATCAGGCTGGTTTCGCGGAAAGAACGGCTGTGCAGAACGTAGGCCGGCTCCAGTTGTATTCGACTCATCAATATCGCCGGCTAATCTGTGTAACCGAACCTTTCAATCAACTTGTCACTGTCCGACCAGTCCTTGCTGACTTTGACCCACAGACGCAGGAAAATCTTTTCGCCGAACAATTCTTCCAGGACGATACGCGCCGCGCTTCCCACCTGTTTAAGTACCACGCCGTTTTTACCGATCGTGATTTGCTTCTGGGATTCGCGTTCCACCCAGATGATGGCACCAATGGTCAGCAAATTGCCCTTGCGTTTGAATTCTTCAATCTGCACGGTCAGTGCATAGGGTAATTCCTGGTGCAGACGCAAAGTAAGTTGTTCGCGGATCATTTCCGCCGCGAGAAAGCGTTCGCTGCGGTCGGTGAACTGGTCAGCATCGTAAAAAGGCCTGGAAAAAGGCAGTTGGCTTAAAACCAGTTTTTCCAACTCGCCAACACCGCTGCCATTTTTCGCGGAAATCATCATGATGCCAATGTAGTCATCGGCGTTAAAGTTTTTGTCGATGAAGGCCAGTAATGATTCCTTGTCAGGAACCAGGTCGACTTTGTTTAACACCAGCATTACGGGCACATCCACTGAGCTCAGCGCCCTGGCGACAAATTCATCCTGGCGACTCCAGGTACCCGCTTCAACCATGAACAAAACCAGGTCAACATCGCGGAATGATGCCTGCGCAACACGGTTCATGTAACGGTTCAAGGCGCGCTTGGCGGAATGGTGAATACCCGGTGTGTCTACATAGACGACCTGCCCCTGCGGGGTCGTCTTGATACCCGCCAGTTTTTGCCGGGTGGTCTGTGGTTTGGCGGTGACAATACTGACTTTCTGACCCAGTATCTGGTTGAGCAAGGTCGATTTGCCTACATTGGGCCTGCCAATAATAGACACATAACCAAACCTGAAATCTTCCTGTAACCCACCGTTGTCCGTCATTTACCCGTACTCATAATTTTGCATCTCTTGTAATCATGGCCAGCGCCACAAGCGCAGCCGCCTGCTCTGCTTTACGCCTGCTGCTACCTTTGCCGGTGACTGTGAAACCCGCAGCCTCGCTGACACATTGCACCAGGAACTTCTTCCTGTGCGGGGGGCCTTCATCGGTAAGCACACTGTATTCCGGCAAGGAAAAACCCTTGCCTTGCAACCATTCCTGCAAACGGGTCTTTGGATCTTTCAGCTCACCGGCATCAGGAAGCAATGCAATGTAGGGGTTGCACACGTGCCGAATCACCTTCGCGCAAGCGTCGAAACCGCCATCGAGATAGATAGCACCGAATATGGCTTCCAGCGTATTTGCCAGGATTGAATCCCGTTTATAGCCGCCGGATTTCAACTCTCCCTCACCCAGTTTGATGTGATCGCCCAGTTTGAGACCGGCCGCCAGTTCTGCCAGGGTGTCGCCCCTCACCACCCGTGCACGCAGACGGGTAAGATCACCCTCATTATTATCGGTTTTCAGATCAAACAGGCGTGCGGAAACGACAAAATTCAGAATACTGTCACCGAGGAACTCGAGACGTTCATTATTCAGGCGTCCGATACTGCGATGTGACAATGCTAAATCGAGCAATTCAGGATCTTTGAATCGATACGGGATTCCCGGAATTTCCCTCATTTCACATACATTCGGACTGGAATTGGCTTATTCAAACCGGGTCAGTTGGACAGCCGCACCTTTCTGTCAAACTTGGCAATCACATCCAGGTTACCAATGACCGGTTTGCGCACCTCATAGGCGACGCGCAGCCAGACACCGTTTGCACGGGTCAGCTTAATGTTATTTTCTTTTACATTTTCTGCTGAATAACTGACATACAGGCGGTTCAATACTTTTACCCGAACATCATAAGGTGAAAGGTTTGCGCTTCCCCTTTCAGACGCCACCCCGTTCATTGCACTGACCACCGAATAGTATTCCATGTAAATCGGCCCGATTTTCATTCCAATAAAGGAAATAAAGATCACAAATGCGAGTACAAAGAGAAAACTGATCAGCGTCAACCCACCCTGGTTATGTATTTTCATAGTCCCCATCCTTTCTACGAGATTTATATGTTAACTATAGCGCGTCTTGTCGCTCTAGTGTATGCCATTTCCAACCCTTGAGAAATCAGCACAGCCTTTTTCAAAATCAAAATTAAGCCAGATGCCAACCGCCCGACCCAGCAGGTTCTCCTCCGGTACAAAACCCCACTCGCGGGAATCGTTACTTCGATCGCGGTTGTCACCCATCATGAAATAATGCCCTTCCGGTACGACCCACTGCCCATTCCGCGTACTGGTGCGATCATGTAACAGTATATTGTGATTGGCATTACCCAGTTGTTCCCAATATAACGACGCATCGGCAGCCGGTGTGGTACATTTAATGTCATCGCTCCCAAAACGGCCCGCCGCAGTCTCTTCCACCTTTTCGCCATTTACAAAAAGCTGTTTATCACGATAGGTGATCGTGTCACCCGGCAGACCCACTGCACGCTTGATAAAATTGACACTGGGGTCTATCGGATACCGGAAAACAACGACATCACCCCGTTTGGGACTACCGACATCAATGATTTTTTTATTCAACACCGGTAAGCGGACACCATACGAGAATTTGTTGACCACGATAAAATCACCCACCAGCAAGGTCGGTATCATTGAACCTGAAGGAATTTTGAACGGTTCAAACAGGAAAGACCTGAAAACCAGCACGATAAGCAGCACCGGGAACAGGGAACGCGCATATTCCACCATGATCGGCTCACGTGGTGGTTCGATGCTGGTTTGAACGGAGCGGTCCATACGTTTTTGCCTGAACAGCAGGCTATCTACCAACCAGATAAAACCGGAAAGAAACGTCAACACGACCAGTACCAATGCAAAATCAATATTCATTCTTTTAATCCTGTCCCGGATTCACCCACGCCGGGCTATCCTATTTTTTACTATCCTGTGCCAAAACAGCCAGAAATGCTTCCTGGGGTATTTCAACACTGCCGACCTGTTTCATGCGCTTTTTACCGGCTTTTTGTTTCTCCAGCAGCTTACGCTTACGTGACGCGTCTCCGCCATAACATTTTGCCGTAACGTTCTTGCGCAGCGCTTTGACCGTTGTTCGCGCAATCACCTGTGCGCCGATGGAAGCCTGGATCGCAACATCAAACATCTGTCTTGGAATCAGTTCTTTCATATTGGACGCCAGCTCGCGGCCGCGCCGCTGAGCCTGGTCACGATGCATGATAAGAGAAAGCGCATCTACCCGTTCGCCATTAATCAGAACATCAACACGCACAAACGGTCCCTCGCTAAAACGCAAAAAATGATAATCGAAGGATGCGTAACCCCGGCTGACAGACTTCAGGCGGTCGAAAAAATCCAGTACCACCTCTGAAAGTGGTAACTCATACTGAATTGAAACCTGACTACCCAGGTAATGCATACCCAATTGCTTGCCGCGTTTTTCCTCGCACAAACCAATTACTGAACCAACATATGCCTGGGGCACCAGGATATCGGCCTGGATGATGGGCTCGCGTATCTCAACGATTTTATTGGCTGATGGCAGTTTGGCCGGGTTTTCGAGTGTCAGGATTTCACCATCGGTCAACTCGACCTCGTAGATGACCGTTGGCGCAGTGGTTATCAGGTTGACGTTGTATTCGCGCTCCAGGCGCTCCTGCACAATATCCATGTGCAACAGACCGAGAAACCCACAACGGAAACCAAAACCGAGCGCTTCTGAGGTTTCTGGTTCGAAACTCAGTGCTGCATCGTTCAGTTGCAGCTTATCAAGTGCTTCACGCAGATCGGGATAATCATCGGCATCGGAAGGGAACAACCCGGCAAACACCCGTGGTTGCATCTTTGCAAATCCCGGCAGTGGCTTGTCAGCCGGTGACTTTACAAGGGTAATTGTGTCGCCAACAGGCGCACCGTGGATATCCTTGATACTCGCAACCAGGAAACCGACCTCGCCCGCCGAGAGTTCCTCCCGGAGGACACGTTTGGGTGTAAAAACACCCAATTGTTCCACCTGGTGCTGGTTTTTCGAAGACATCAGTTCGATCTTGTCACGCTTGCCGACCCTGCCATCAACGACCCGGATCAATGACACAACACCCAGGTAGTTATCAAACCAGGAATCAATGATCAGCGCCTTGAGCGGTGCATCCGGGTTGCCCTTCGGCCGCGGGACATCCCGGACCAAGCGCTCCAGTACCTGTGCTACCCCAATACCCGACTTGGCACTGACATTAAGTGCATCGGACGCCCCGATACCAATAATGTCTTCGATTTCCTGCTTGACCCGCTCGGGGTCCGCTGAAGGCAGATCAATTTTGTTCAGTACCGGGATAACCTCGAGTCCTAATTCTACCGCGGTGTAACAATTTGCGACGCTTTGGGCTTCTACGCCCTGCGCCGCATCAACGACCAGCAAAGCGCCTTCGCAGGCTGCCAGTGAACGTGATACCTCGTAGGAAAAATCAACGTGTCCGGGCGTATCAATGAAATTCAGATGGTAAACATGGCCGTCTTCGGATTTGAAATCCAGGGTAACACTCTGGGCTTTGATGGTAATACCACGCTCTCTCTCTATGTCCATGGTATCAAGCACTTGGGCTGACATTTCACGCTCGCTCAAGGCACCGCACAACTGTATGAAGCGATCAGCAAGCGTTGACTTGCCATGATCGACATGGGCAATTATGGAAAAGTTCCGGATGTAATTCTGATCCATATGATGCTTCAGCTGTGAATTTTCCTGGGTGTTTACTGTACCTGACAAGCAAAGGCCATCCGTTGTAAACAACGGATGGCCTCCTTGTCTCCAACCCATTATTATAACTGACTAAGCGCTATCCCTCATCTTTATCGCGTGGTGTGTATGCAATAAAGTTTGCGGTACCGTTACGCCAGACCCGCAGTGCTACCGCACGATTCGGTTCAATGGTCTTTACCAGCTTTTCAAAATCGTCCAGGTCTTCAACATTCTGGTTATTGATCATCAGGATCACATCACCGGGTCTCAAACCGACACGCCAGGCATCATCACTTTCGATCTCGGTTATAACAACTCCACCTTCCGGATCACCGAGTTCGCGTCTACGGTCGCTGCTGATGCTCTCCACCACCAGGCCGAGGGCATTTTCGGCTTCACTTTTGCCTTTATTGCCAGCCACCGCTGATGCACTCTCACTATCCAGCGCATCCAGTGTGACATCGAAGGTTTTTTCCTTACCCTGCCGGCTCACTGTGACAGTGGCTTTTGTACCCGGCGGATTTGCCCCGACCAGCGGTGGCAAATCATTCCAGGTTTCAACCGGCGCACCATTGAAAGCCAGGATGACATCACCGGGTTGGATTCCGGCCCGTTCAGCTGAACCATCGCTGGAGACATCATTGACCAGAGCACCCACCGGCCGGTCAAGCCCCATTGCTTCGGCCATTTCGCGCGTGACTGCACCAACAACCACACCTAACAGACCACGCTCAACTTTACCTGTCTCTCGCAACTGTTTTGCCGTGCTTATCGCCACCTCGATGGGGATCGAAAATGACAGGCCGATGTAGCCACCACTCGAACTGAGAATCCATGAGTTGATACCGATGACTTCGCCATCCATGTTGAGCAAGGGACCACCGGAGTTTCCACGATTGATTGCGACATCGCTCTGGATAAAGGGTACATATTGCTGCGCGCGGTTGGTTCTGCCCTTGGCGCTGACAATACCGGCAGTAACACTCTGTTCGAAATTGAATGGCGAACCGATGGCGGCAACCCACTCGCCGGGTTTTACAGTTTCCGATTCACCCAGGCGCAGATACGGCAGATCCTCTTTTGCATTGATCTTGAGAACGGCGATATCGCTTGACTCGTCCGAGCCAATCAACTCGGCTTCAAACTCCCGACGATCCGCCATGCGAACGATAATTTCATCGGCATCTTCGACGACGTGATGATTGGTCAGAATATAACCTTCCTTGCTATATATAAAGCCTGAACCCGCACCCATACGATCAGGTTCTCCGTATTGCGGATCATTGGGTACGTTGAAGTAGCGTCTGAAAAACTCAGGGATTTCGGGATGATTTTCACCCTGCGGACCACGCATCCCGTCATTCTGATCGGACGCCCGCGGCCCACGGGTACCAAACTGCGTGACGCGAATATTTACAACTGCAGGACCTGCCTTTTCCACCAGTTCTGTAAAATCCGGCAATCCGGTTACTTTTGCAGCAACCGGCAAACTCATAAACAGCATTAGCAGTACCACAAACTTCAAGCTAACTCTTTCTTTCATCATCTTGCTCCAGGATCTATTAACTATATAAAACGACATTCTTATTGGTGTTCCGGTTGTTTATCTGTACCAGTACACATATTGGGTGTGGCTGAAGGAAAGCAAACCGTCATCTCCAGCGCATCGAGAATCATCTCACCGGTTGTTCTGCGCCTGATCAATCGCATGATCAACCCTGCGGCCAGAATGCCACCGGAGAAGGTCACTA
>Ga0055444_10000031_pt1 | contig 13711 bp, 15 predicted proteins | sample China_Galinas_Co_FD_57742 | JGI IMG/M metagenome (GOLD analysis project Ga0055444, IMG submission 57742) | Wetland microbial communities from San Francisco Bay, California, USA, that impact long-term carbon sequestration - China_Galinas_CordA_D2 | ecosystem: Environmental > Aquatic > Marine >...
AAGCATAACTGATACGAATTTCCGCCAGTTGACGCAAGGAGTCCTCCCATGAAGGTGGAATCATCGGCAACGTCTCCCGTTCGGCCGATCCAACGGGTTGAGCACCACCTTATCACGGGCATTCTGAACGGCGCCTGTCCACCGAGTAGACCGCCTCCCAACCAACGGCAGTTGGTCGAAACCATTGGTGTGGTCAGCCCGCTTTGTCTTGAAACGCTTTGCTGGCTGACCATTGCCATTGCCCACGGCAAACCCACCCAGCCAAACGGCTACTTTTCGCTTCCCGAGGGTCGGGCCGCAACCCGCTGTAAATCCTTGAAAAGATCGGTTTTTGTTGACCCGGCAATCACGTGGCAGAAAACCGTGAAAAATGGCTGAACAAGATCTGTTGCTATCCATCGACAACGGGACCCAGAGCCTCAAGGCGCTGATCTTTGACGCCAGCGGCAACCTGATCGCACGGCAGCAAGTTCGGTTCACGCCCTATTTTTCTGTCCAGCCAGGTTGGGCCGAACAGGATCCCCAGGTATTCTGGAAAGCCCTGTGCCAGGCGTGTCTGGGAATTTTTGCCGCGCATGGCATTGAAAAAGCGCGCATCGCCGGCGTTTCCCTGACGACCCAGCGGGCCACCGTGGTCAACGTCGACAAGGATGGCCGCCCGTTGCGGCCGGCCATTTTGTGGCTTGACCAGCGCAAGTGCCACGGCCTGCCTGCGCTTGGGGGGCTGTGGGGGTTGTTGTTCAAGGTTACCGGGTTGACCGGCACCATAGCTTATCTCCAATCTGAAACCGAAGCCAACTGGATTTTGAGAAACCAGCCGACAGTCTGGGCGCAAACCCATAAATACCTGTTGCTGTCCGGTTATCTCAATTTTCGTATGACCGGCGAATATGTCGATTCGGTCGGCAATCAGGTGGGTTATCTGCCATTTGACTACAAACGGCTACACTGGGCCCGATCCTGGGACTGGAAGTGGCGCTGCGTACCGGTAACTCCAGATCAGCTTCCCCGTTTGGTGGCACCGGGTCAGATTCTGGGGACGGTGAGCCAACAAGCCTCCAGGGAAACCGGAATTCCTGCCGGCATGCCGGTATTCGCCGCGGCGGCGGACAAGGCCTGTGAAGTCATCGGCTCCGGCGGTCTTGAACCGTCGACGGGATGCTTGAGTTACGGTACCACGGCCACGATCAACGTAACCTCTCGCCGGTATATCGAACCCATCCCTTTAATGCCTGCCTATCCCAGCGCCGTTCCGGGAAGACATACCATAGAGGTCCAAGTTTTCCGCGGCTTCTGGATGGTCAACTGGTTCAAGGAGGAATTTGGTTTTCCGGAGCGACAGGCTGCCGAGAAAACCGGTGTGGCCGCCGAGGCTTTATTCGAAGCCTTAATCAAAGACATACCCCCCGGATCCATGGGGCTCATGCTCCAGCCGTTCTGGACACCGGGCATTCGGACGCCTGGCCCCGAGGCCAAGGGTGCCGTCATCGGATTCGGAGATATCCACACCCGCGCCCACCTGTATCGCTCTATCCTGGAGGGATTGGCCTATGCGCTGCGGGAGGGCAAAGAGCGGATAGAGCGGCGCAGCCATACGCCCATTTCCAGCCTAAGCGTCTCTGGCGGTGGAAGTCAGAGCGACCTCGCCCTGCAGCTGACCGCCGACGTGTTCGGCCTACCCACCGCGCGCGCCCACCTTTATGAAACGTCGGGCCTTGGTGCAGCCATTGTTACCGCTGTTGGACTGGGCTTGCACCCTAACTTTGAAATGGCTGTCAATGAAATGGTCCGCATCGGTGATCGGTTCGAACCGAACCTGGCCAATCACCGGCTTTATAACCAACTTTACCACAAGGTATACAAGCGAATGTATCGTCGACTAAGACCACTATATGAAAGAATCCGTGAAATCACAGGCTATCCTGAATAAACAAGCGATGCTGCCGTCAATTCCTTTCCCCCAATACTCCTGACGATAATGCTTGCTTCCCCCGGTTGCCTTTTTTATGATGGGGGCGGTTTGTCGGGCGGTTACCGACTGAAACCCTTCAGAGGCAAGCACCATGCTCAAAGAGCTGTTAATCCAAAATTTCGCCATTATCGATGACCTGAATATGCGCTTCGATGGTGGGTTGACCATTATAAGCGGAGAAACCGGCGCCGGGAAATCCATCATCATCAATGCGGTAAACCTGTTGCTGGGAACCCGCGTAAATGCAAGGATGATCCGGGACGGTTATGAAACCGCGGAATTGTCCGCACGTTTCGACGTCCCCGAAGCGGCCACGGCCGCAGCAATAATGGCTGAAAACGGCTATGCACCGGAAGATGGCCTGCTGGTAAGAAGAATCATCGCCCGTAACGACCGCCATCGCATCTACATTAATGACCGCATGGCGACCATGCAGATGCTGGCATCCATCACCGCGGATCTGGCCAGTATCTCAGGCCAGCATGCCCACCAGGGGCTGCTCAGAGAAGAAACCCATCTGGCGATTCTGGACCGATTTGGCGGTCTTTCACCGCAAGTTACGCAGATATCGGACCTGTATGGAAAAGTGGTCCCGCTTATCCATACACTTGAAACCCTAAATGAGAAGAAAAATAATCAGGAAAAGGAGATGGACCTGCTCCGCTACCAGGCAGCCGAGATCGCCGATGCCGACATCATGCTGGGTGAGGACGAATCCCTGGAAAAGGAACGGTCGCGGCTCAGGAACGCCGAGTTCCTCCAACAATCCGTTTTTTCGGCGATCGAATCCCTTCACGGCGTCGATGGCGCCATTCTGGAACGACTGGGCGAGGTGCGTAAAGTCCTGGCCAAGGCAGCGGATATGGATGACGGGCTGACGGCTGGCTTGCAGTGCCTTTCGGACCACCTTTTCGGCCTGGAAGATGTGACGGAGACCTTGCGGTCCTATCTGAGCAACCTGGCGACCGAAACAGATCGCCTTGAATCGGTGGAAGCCCGGTTGGACCTGATCAACCGGTTGAAGCGAAAATACGGAGGTTCCCTGGAGACCCTTTTTCAAAAGCGTGAAGCCATTGAAGCCGAGTTTGTCGCCACAACGAATATGGATGATGACATTCAGCGTTGTGAAACGCAGTTGAACAACTATTCTGCTCAGGTCGTGGATTTGGCCCGGCGTCTGTCTGGAGAACGACGGAAGGTGGCCAGGCGTTTCGCCGAATCCGTTGAAAAGGAACTGGAAGGCCTGAAAATGGCCGGCACCAAGTTCGCTGTCAGACTTGCCCCGCTCCCTCTCAACAAGCCTTCATCCCCATGGCTTCGCGTGGATGGCAAGCTGCTGTCGGCCACGGGCATCGATCAGGCCGCGTTCATGATCGCCCCCAATGTGGGTGAATCGTTAAAGCCCCTTGCATCCATTGCCTCAGGCGGGGAACTCTCCCGGTTGGTGCTGGCGTTAAAGGCAATCCTGGCAGAAACAGATGCAGTGGGGACTATTATATTCGACGAGGTGGATGCCGGCATCGGAGGCGCCGTGGCCGAGGTCGTGGGAAAAAAACTGGCGGCCCTGGCCCTAAAACACCAGCTCATCTGCATCACCCATCTTCCCCAGATCGCCCGATTCGGTGATCAGCATTACTATATAGAAAAACAAGTGAAAAATGGCCGCACCATCACCACCATCAGGTCGATGGACCATAAAGAACGGATTGAAGAGATCGCCCGTATGATAGGTGGGGAAACGGTCACCCGAACGGCCCTGGCGCATGCCCGAGCACTGATGGGACGATGACGGCATGCGTCTGGCGCTTGACAATATTCAGCTGATGTTAAAAATTTAGTAACTTTTGCCACAAGGAGATCAAGATGCCTATCTTTGAATTCAAATGCGTTGATTGCGACCAGTACATGGAGATACTGGTAATGAATAAACAAGAGGAGGTGGAAATGGCCTGTTCCAAATGCGGTTCCGGCAAGCTGGAACGAATATTGTCCACCACCAATCACACGGTCACCGGCGGTGGTTCCGGCCAGCCTGCCGATTCCAAGGCCAGTACCCAAACCCGAAATTGCAGTTCAGGTTCCTGTACCACCTATACCATTCCCGGGCCGGCATGAGACCATAAGCCTGAATTCAACCGGATCATTTTTTTCGTCTCGCCCGAGGTCAAGCCATGCCGCAAACCCTCCACAAACAGGAAAAGGATCAGTTCCGCAAGCTGTTCAAGCAGGATCAGATAGCGGATTTCGAGGATCGGTTTGCAGTCATGGAAGCCTTTATGCAGACCGATGGTCATGTGTCCTCGGCGCAGATGATCGAACGGCTCAAGGACTTGGGCCTCCAACTGGATCCGGAATTTGTCCGTGACACGTTGAAGCTGATGTGTCAGTATGGGTTCGCCAGCAAACAGCAATTCGACAGCGGCGAAATGTTGTATGAACACCTGCACCTGGGTCAGCATCACGACCACATGGTCTGTGCAAAATGCAGAACGATCGTTGAATTTGAAGACCCCCAGATGGAGACACTTCAGACGCAGGTCGCCGAGCGTTACGGTTTCCACCTGCTCCAGCACAAGATGGAAATGTACGGTATCTGCGCCCAATGCATGTCCCAGCGCAGAAAACTGCTTCCGCTTTCCGAGGCACCAAAGGGAGAGCGGCTAGTAATCACTAGGCTGGACGGCGGCCCCATGGCACGGGCGCGCATGATGGCCATGGGCCTTCGCTTGGGTGATGAAGTGGACGTGATCACCAATTCAGGGCAAGGGCAACTGGTGATCGGTGTCGATTACAAGCGAATCGTACTCGGACGAGGCATGGCCCAAAAGCTGATGGTTCAGATCAAGCCCAACGCAGAGGAAGCCGTTCGTTAACGGGTCCTGTCGATGAACCCTTTTCCCTGAACAACAAACCCCGGGCACACTGCACTGCATACGTTTATCGAAAATGAAAAAATCAATCCCCATTGTGTTAACATTTCTACTGGTTTTTGTGGGTGCCAATATCGTCATGGCGGAGCGGTTGAGTGTGAACGCCGATATCGCCAATATTCGCTCCGGACCGGATACCGACGATGCGGTCATCTGGCAGGTGGAGAGATATCATCCCTTGAAAGTGGTCAAAAAGCAGGGCAGTTGGTGCCTGTTCGTGGATTTCGAAGGCGATCGCGGGTGGATTTACAGCGCTCTTCTCGCCGAGACGAAAACCATTATCGTTAAAAACGACAAGTGCAACGTCCGTTCAGGACCCGGAACCGACAACGATATCCGGTTTACCGTGGACAGGGGCGTTCCCTTTAAGGTGCTCGAAGAAAAAGGGGAATGGCTTCATGTGGTCCACGCGGATGGCGATCAGGGTTGGATTCATCGTTCGCTGGTCTGGTAGGAGCCCCGCTAACCAAGGAGTCGGTTTGAAAAGGCAACCAAGCAAAATGCGGATCGTCGGGCTCGGTTCTGCACTCGTAGACATGCTGGTCAACGAAAACGATGATTTTATCCGGCGCATTGGTGTCAAAAAAGGCGGCATGACCCTTGTGGCGATGCCGGACCTGGAAGAAATTCTGAATCAGACGTCAACCAACCCCATTGTTGTTCCGGGCGGATCGGCATGCAACACGGTTGTGGGCATCGGACGTTTAGGCGGACTATCCCGCTTCGTCGGTAAAAGAGGCGATGATGATATCGGACAATATTTTCAAAATGCCCTTATAGAACGGGGGGTTGAACCTTTTTTGATGACATCGGCACTGCCCACCGGCCGAGTGCTTTCCATCATCACCCCCGATGCCCAACGCACCATGATCACATACTTGGGGGCATCAGCAGACACCCAGCCGGATGAAATCACGCAGGCATGCTTCACGGATAGTGCGGTGGTCCACATGGAGGGCTATCTGCTGTTCGATCCCGATTTAATGGCGGCCTCGTTGAACGCCGCAAAAAATGCCGGGGCGATGGTTTCTTTGGATCTGGCCAGCTTCACCGTCGTCGAGCAGTCCAAAGCCATACTCGATGACATCATCGATGAGTATGTCGACATCCTCATCGCCAATGAAGACGAAGCCCTGGCCTATACCGGGATAAATGACGAAACGGTGGCACTGGCCCGGTTGGCCCGGCATGTGACCACCGCCGTCCTGAAGGTCGGGGCCAGGGGAAGCTTCATCCAGCACGAAAATCGTGTCTACCGCATACCGGCCCAAGGTCCAGGAACGGCGATTGACACCACCGGTGCGGGCGATCTTTGGGCGTCCGGTTTTTTATTTGGACTGGTTAACGGGTATACCTACGAGAAATCGGGCAGGCTTGCATCGGCATGCGGCTTCGAAGTATGTCAGGTGATCGGCGCCGACATCCCTATCGAGGGATGGAATCGAATCAAAAAAAAACTGGAGGAATAATGGCCAAAGGGGCATCGACACGCAAACAGCTTCTGAAACAACCCGATCAGTTCATTACCTTTTCAGGAAAGCTGATCGCCTTTGGACGATCCAATTTAAAACCAATTTTGATCGGCACTGGGATCATTCTTGCCTTGGTGTTGACCGTTGTAACGGTACTGCAAATCGCCCAAAGGAATGAAAGTCAGGCCTCCCAACGGATTGAAAAAGCCATGGCCGAATATTCAGCTGCCCTTAAAGACACCGACCCCAAGACGGCTTTTGACCGCGTAAAGACCGATTTCACCGAAATTTTTGATAAGTATGGTTCAACAAACGCAGCGAAGATGGCCAAGATCATATACGGAGACATCAGCTACAATGCCGGAGATGCAGACACGGCCATCGCCATGTACAACCAAGCGATGGAAGATTTTAACCAGTTCCCGGCATTGAAAAACATCATACTGAGCGGGCTTGGGTATGCCCTTGTCCTGAAAGCGGAATACCCGCAATCCATTCATTATTTTGAAATGATTGCGGTAGAAAAGGAAAATACCATGAAAAGCAGCGCACTTTTCAATCTCGCATGGCTTTATGAGGCGACCGGCGAGAAGGAAAAGGGCGTCTCCCAGTACCAGCAGCTGTTAACTGATTTCCCGGCGAGCATTTATAGCGACCTGGTAAAGGAGAAAGTCAGCGGCTAGGCTTTGTCTTTCATAAACAGCTTGTGTTTCTTAATTTTTTGATTTAATCCACTTTTCCCGATTCCCAACAGCTCGGCCGCGTGGGCCTGTATGTAATTGGCTTTTTTCAAGGCCCTGATAATCATGTTCTTTTCCACAAGGGCCAAGGTATCGTACAAATTGGCATCCACAGGGATGCCGTCCATGTGCAGGGTGCCATGGGCATTGTCGACGAAGTCCTTGGGCAGATCAGACACCCGAATAATTTCCTCCGGACTCAGCACGACCGCCCGTTCGATGACATTTTCCAATTCCCGCACATTTCCCGGCCAGTTGTATTCGTAAAACAGCCGCTCCACCTCCCGATCAATCCCGGTCAACGGCAAGCTCGTGTTGCGCTCGCCGCTGTATTTGGTAATAAAATGCGTGACCAGGGGGCGGATGTCCTCAAGCCGTTCACGCAGCGACGGCAGCGTGATACGAACCACGTTGAGTCGATAAAACAGGTCTTCGCGGAAATTCCCCTTGGCCACCTCTTCCTTCAAGAATTTGTTGGTGGCAACAATCAATCGGATATCGACGGGAATCGGCTTGACCCCACCCACCCTTTCGAGCACCCGTTCCTGCAAGACACGAAGCAGTTTCACCTGCAAGGCCGACGAAAGCTCTCCGATTTCATCAAGAAAAAGTGTCCCGCCGTCTGCGATTTCAAACCGCCCTTTTTTCATGGCAACCGCACCGGTAAACGCCCCTTTTTCGTGGCCGAACAACTCGCTCTCCAACAACGTCTCGGCCAGCGCGGAACAATTTACCGCCACAAAGGGTTTCTCCTTTCTCGGACTGTTAAAATGCAGGGCATTGGCCACCAGTTCCTTTCCCGTTCCGCTGGCCCCTTCGATAAGGACCGTTGCCGAAGCCGAGGCGACTTTTCGGATGATATGAAAGACATCTTGCATGGCCTTGCTCTTGCCGATGATATTGTGGAAGCTGAAGCGGCCCGCCACAGCACGCCTGAGCTGTCGGTTCTCCTTGACCATGCGAAACATGGAAATCGCCTTGTTCACATAAAGAACGAGCCGTTCATTGTCGAAAGGCTTTAAAATATAATTGTACGCGCCTTTCTGCATGGCTTCCACAGCCTTTTCGACCGTGCCATGAGCCGTCATCATGATTACCGGGAGTTCTGGATCTTTGTCTTTGATGCGCTCGAGAAGATCGATACCGTCCATAACGGGCATTTTCATATCCGTCAGCACCAGATCGACGGCGGCCTCAGAAAGGGCAACCAGCGCCTCCGGACCGCTGTTCGCCGTAAGCGTCTCAAATCCCTCATCTTCCAGAATCGCCGAAAGGACAAGCGTATAGTTTTTCTCATCGTCAACAATGAGGATGGTTTCCATTACTTCGTCTCCTGGCTTAACGGAAATTTGACGGACACCCTGGCCCCTTTTTTGCTGCGGTTGTCAATCCGAACCATTCCATCATGGCCTTCAATAATGTTCCGGACGATTCCCAACCCCAAACCCGTCCCTTTCTCCTTGGTGGTAAAAAATGGACCCCATATCTTGTCCATGACCGATGCTGAGACACCTTCGCCCTCATCTTCGATATAGACCCACAAAAAACCATCACCCGTTTCAATGGTCACGTCAATGGCACCGCCCTCGGGCATGGCCTGCATCCCATTGATAAGCAAGTTGAGAAACGCCTGATAAAGCATATCTTCATCTGCCATGATTTCGGGAACACCGTCATCGATAAAGGTCCTGATGATGTATCCGTTTTTTTTAATCTGATGTTCGAGGAAATGGATATTTTTAGCAATCACCTCATCGATTCGGCATGTGCGTCTGTTGGGTTTTTGGGGACGCGCAAAGTTTAAAAAATCGGTAATAATATTGTTCAGGCGCCGTGATTCCGCCACGACAACATCCGCGATTGCATTCAAGTTGTCCTGCGGGGCCATTTTCTTTTTCAACAGTTCAGCAGAACTGCTGATTATACCCAGCGGGTTTCTGATCTCGTGGGAAACACCGGCCACCATCTCGCCAAGTGACGACAGATGCTTGGCTTGGGCCAACTGATCCTTGAGCCGTATCCGCTCGAAAGCTCGCTTTTCGATGATCCCCTCACCCCGCTTGACGACGTAAATCATAGTCAGCAGCAAAATCCCCATCACAATGCTGATGGTGCAAATCTCCAAGACCTGAAACTTGAAGATTTTCCGGTAATCCTTCGATAAATCCTGTCTAATTTCGACGACCCCCAATATGGGGCCGGAAATCGGCGATAAAGGCTTCTCCGCCCTTAAAGGGGCAAATGTGATTATCTTAATTTCTTTTGGGATGCCCAGAAGAATTTCCCAGAACTCACCGCTTTGAACGAGTTTTGAAGAAGATTGCCCGTCCAGCGCATTTTTGTAAAAAGTTCCGCCAAGATTTTCCTTGCCAACCATCTCAAGTGAAAAACTATAGGCGACGATGTCATTTTTACTATAAATATTTACCATTTCAACCTTGAAACTGTGCAGCGTGCTGCGGACGACGCTGTCCATTCTTTCAAATTGCTCCTTATTCCTCAGTTCGATTTTGCCATACTTTAGCCCCACAGGAAGAATAAACTGCAAAAAAACCTGGTGATTCAGGTTCTCGATAAGCAGCAGCGCGTAGTCTTCACTTTTCTGGTATTGCATTGAACGAACCCAGTGGGTGTTGAGCATGGAGAGGATGATGGTACCGATAAAAATAACAATCAGGCTGGTAATAGTGAAATATTTTACCAGACGAAAAGGTTTGGCCCGTTCTGCAATGCTGGACGGTTTCATTGGGATTCCGTTGCTGAAATAAATGGCAGGTCAATCTATCGATCGTGAATCAAATATTTTTTTTAAGGAATCAACATAGTGCTAAAGTTTTGGTTGCTAGTGCCGATTAGATGGCTAAGAACCGAATAGCACTGTAGTGCCATATAAAGAAAGCTGAGTATCATGTCAATGTACGGTTCATTAAATGCCCAGATCCATAAACGATTTTTTCAACATCGATTCACGGCACCATGCCGATCAATATTGGAAGGGACATGGGCCATTCTTCGGCAACCCGTGATTTTGATTCAACCCTTGAAAAAAGATCAATCGCTACACAAAATAAGGGTAATTATTAATATCAATCTACAATATACATTAAATATACAAAACTATGCATAAAAGTCCTATAATTTTACTTGACAACAGATTCATTTCGGTCTTGAATAAAAATCAAAGGTTGGCGCCTGCATATAAATGGACAGACAGACACCCCCAGCCGTCCTTGAAAAACGAACGTTGCTGTTACTTTTTTGATTACCATAAGACGATGGATCAAATGGTTAAGAATTCATTAAAAAAAATAAGAGAATCCCTTTTGATGAGCAAATCGGAACTGGCGAGAGAAGCGAATATCTCTCCCATTACGATTACGCGGATTGAAGAAGGGAAACCGTGTCGGTTGGAAACCAAAAGAAAAATCTTGCTGGCTTTGGGTTACAGCCTTTCGGACAGTAAAAAAATCTTTGGCGAATAAAAGAGCTGACCATGTTTTTTGGAAAAAAAGATCGAATAGTTGGCCTTGACATCGGGTCCAGGTCTATCAAAGCGGCGGAAATATCCGAAACGAAGAAGGGAATTTCCCTTGAACGGTTCGGCATCATCGATATTGCACCGGGCCTTATCGAAGATGGCGCGATAAAAGATGCAGAACAAGTGGCGGACACCATCCGCCAATTGTTTAGAAATTATGGCATAAAAGGTCATAATGTTGCCCTCTCTGTCGGTGGATACTCGGTCATCGTAAAAAAAATCAACGTTCAGTCCATGCCGGAGGAACAGCTTCAGGATACGATCAGTTTTGAGGCGGAACAATACATCCCTTTTGATATATCCGATGTGAATTTGGACTTTCAGATCCTGGGCGAAAATGAAAGTAACCCCAACCAAATGAACGTGTTGTTGGTTGCGGCGAAGAAAGAAATGGTCAATGACTACGTGAATCTTTCACAAATGGCTGGATTGAGTCCGAACATCATTGATGTCGATGCGTTTGCGCTTCAAAATATATATGAGCTAAATTATTCCCCAACCGAAGAAGAGAACATTGCCCTCATCGATATCGGAGCAAGCAAGACGTCATTAAATATTTTAAAGGGCAAATCCTCGGTATTCATGAGAGATGTTTCGCTCGGGTGCGGCCAAATCAACCAGAAGATCGCATCGCTCATCGATTGTTCCATTGAAGAGGCCGAGCAGATCAAGTTTGGCGACCAATCGGAGAAGATAACTGCTGGAGATCTCTCCGACATCGTTTCATCTGTTGTTTCAGACTGGTGCACGGAAATTCGCCGGGCGCTGGATTTCTTTTATTCGACCTATCCTGACGATCAAATCAAGAAAATTATTCTCAGTGGTGGTGGTGGTAACATCAAAGAATTCAGGCAGTTATTATCTGTCGAAACCTCTGCTGAAGTCGCCACCATAAATCCCTTCGAAGGGCTTCACATAGATGAGAACCGGTTTGATGTGGAATTTCTAAAACGCATAGCCCCCCAAGCTTCAATCAGCATGGGATTGGCGACGAGAAAAGTTGATGACAAATGATACGCATTAATTTACTCCCATTTCGAGCCGCAAGAAAAAAAGAGGATATTAGAAGACAAGTTTCCATATTCCTGTTGTCACTTGTCTTGGTTTTGATTATTTCCGCCTGGTTCAGCTATTTATTGTCCGGCAAGATAGAATCGCTGAACCGCCAGATTGCAGAAACCAAAACACAGGTTGATAAGTACAACAAGATCAACCAGGAGATAGCGGAAATAAAGAAAAAGCTGGATATCCTGAACCAGAAAATTGAAGTTATCAAATCTTTGGACCTTACCAGAAAAGTGCCGGTTGAACTGCTTGCCGACATGTCAAGACTGGTAATCGAAAAGCGAATGTGGCTTACGGGGTTAGAAGAAAAATCCGGAAATGTCAAAGTCGTCGGAATCGCTTTAGACAACCCGACGATCGCGGAATATATGACCCGTATTGAGTCGTCCTCAAATTACGTCGATGTCAAACTCATAGCCATAAACCAGGACACCTCAGTCAAGGGATTAAATCTGAAGAATTTTGATATCAGGTTTCGTAAAACTTCCCCCAAAGATCAAACCAAACAGGTGTTGAGGAAATGAATAAGGGCAAAGCGGTATCCATAGAAAAAGCCAATCCGGTATTTGAAAAGATTGAGCAGCTTTCAAAAGTCCAACGAGTCGCTATCTGGGCAGGCGTGTTGATATTGTTTATCGGTGCTTTTGTCTACTTTTCATTTCTACCAAAATTTAAACAAATCGACAGTCTAAAGACCCGCTTAACAAAAATTGAAAAAGAATTGGAAGTTGCCAAAAACAATGCTAGGCAATTGAATGAATTCAGAAAAAAGATGCAAGACGCTGAGGAGCAGTTCAAAATAGTGATGCGGGCATTGCCTGAAAAAGAAGAAATTCCAACCTTGCTCACCGGCATTTCAAAAGCCGGAAAAGATTCAGGGCTCAATTTTATTCTATTTCAACCCAAGCCGGAGGACCAGAAGGATTTTTACGCCGAAATACCTGTAGATATAAAAGTTACCGGGGATTATCATGGCGTTGCAACCTTTTTTGAGAGTGTTGCCGGCTTGAATAGAATCGTAAATATCAGAAATATAGGCATGGCGCCAGACAAGGAAAGCACCAATCTGATGACGACCTGCACGGCGGTAACCTATAAATTTATTGAACCCTCCGAAGCGCAACCGAAGGATTCAAAAAAATCGAAGAAAAAGAAGAAGCGGTAAAGCCATGCGAAATAAGTATAATAATGTTGGCCGTATTGTAACCCTTGTTCTACTGGTCTCATGTTTTCTTTGGAGCTGCAGTGATAAAAAAGAGCCTGCCAAGGCACCGGTAGTCAGCAAGAAGATTGCAGCGCAAAGCAAGCCGGCAATATCTAAAAATAACGAGGGCTCGCAAACAGACGATTCTGCAAAAGCATCCGCGTCGACAGATACAGAAAATCAAACGGCAAGCGCAGAAAAACGAATTTACGATCCCAAGGAACGGTTAAATCCGTTTATCCCCTTGTTTAAAGACGACAATCAGCAAGCTGCCGCCGACCAGCCGCAAAAAAGCAAACGAAGAAAACGGATTCCTCAAACGCCTTTAGAGAAAATAAGCCTCAACCAGCTAAAGTTGGTTGCAATCATCCGATCTGCATCGGGAAACAAGGCGCTCGTCGAAGACAACACGGGTAAAGGCTATATTGTCAAAAATGGCACTTACATCGGCTTGAATTCAGGAATTGTGACGCAAATCAACGCAAGTAGTGTGATTGTCGAAGAAGAAATAGAAAACCTTATGGGAGAACTTGTTCTTCAAAACACTGAAATAAAACTTCAGAAACCAACTGGAGAGTGATATGCACAACTTCAGGATCAAATTTTTAGAGAAGCGGACACTTGTTATTTGCCTTGGGTTGATTGTAGCCTTCTTCCTTGCAGGGTGTGCAACCCAAAATGCTGACCGTAAAACAGGTGCCTCCGGCGTTGATCCTTCGCAGTCCATGGAAATCACATCTATCGGATTATCTGAAGAAGCAGACGCCATAAACGTTGTGATCGACGGAAC
>Ga0055444_10000032_pt1 | contig 13601 bp, 8 predicted proteins | sample China_Galinas_Co_FD_57742 | JGI IMG/M metagenome (GOLD analysis project Ga0055444, IMG submission 57742) | Wetland microbial communities from San Francisco Bay, California, USA, that impact long-term carbon sequestration - China_Galinas_CordA_D2 | ecosystem: Environmental > Aquatic > Marine >...
GGCGTTTGTCGTCAAGCTGCCGGTGCCGTTTCACCAGGTCAACGAACCGTCGGCCCAATGTATCGGCCAGGTTCTGCAGCATGTTCTCCTCCGTCGGTGTGACGGGACGGAACGGCGATCCCATGTCTTTGTTCTCACCAGATTTATTGACCCGCACATCCACACCGATCTTTTCCATCAGCCCCGACACCTGGGGACGAATCATGATCACCCCGATTGAGCCGGTAACGGTGGTGGGATGGGCTACGATCACATCTGCCGGTAGGGAAACGTAGTAGCCCCCGGACGTGGCCAGGTTCATCATACAAACGACAACCTTCTTGCCGGTACGCTGTTTGAATGCAACGATCTCATGATAGAGGATGTCGCTGGCCGTTGCGGTGCCGCCGGGGGTATCGATCTTGAACAGAACGGCCTTGACACGGTCATCCTTTTCAGCCAGCCGCAGATGGGATACGACCTCCTGCACCACGCCCGGCATGGTCCGCATGATCCGGCTTTTAGGGGAATCGGTGATAATGCCGGTGACGGGAATCAGCAGGATCTTATCATCCGCCGTGCCTTCAAGCGTCACCTCCCGCAGCGGGTCGGAAGCATCGGAAAACAGGGTGATGCGTGGCGCAGCACAACCAACAAGCATGACGGCAAGAAGACCGGTTAACATAATGACCATGTTTTTGCTCATTAATCACCTCCGAAAAATTTGATTTTCAGGCCTTATCAGTGGGCCTCGGCCCAATTCTGTCCATAGGCCAAGTTGACTTTCAAGGGAACAGCCAGTTCCCACACCTTCTCCATCCCTCGCCGAACCAGTGCCATCGCTTCATTAAGCTCCTCAGGCGGCACCTCAAATATTATTTCGTCATGCACGGATAGCAGCATGGCGGTTTTCATTCGTTTTTTGCGCAGTGCCCGGTCCACACTGATCATGGCCAGCTTGATCAGATCCGCGGCCGTTCCCTGGATGGGGGTGTTGATGGCGGTTCGTTCTGCAAACTGGCGCACGTTGCGGTTGCTGCTGGCGATGTCCGGAAGCTGACGGATGCGACCCAGCAGCGTGCAGGTTTGGCGAGTGTCGCGGGCCGTATCGATGGTTTTGTCGATAAAGGTCTTGACGCCCTGATAGCGGGCAAAATAGTGGTCGATATAGGTCTGGGCCATCTTGTTGCTGATTTCCAGCTCCCGGGCCAACCCGAAGGCACTCATACCATAGATGATACCAAAGTTAATCGCCTTGGCCTGCCGTCGCAACTCGTCGTTGATCATCTGGGGGAAAACCTGAAAGACCTCGGTGGCCGTTCGGGTATGAATGTCCTCGTCATCTTTAAAAGCCTGGATGAGGATCGGATCTTCGGAACAATGGGCCAGAATGCGCAGCTCGATCTGGGAGTAATCGGCTGAAAGCAACTGCCAGCCCTTTCGCGGCACGAAGGCCTTGCGAATTTCCCTGCCCTCTTCGGTACGGATGGGAATATTCTGCAGATTGGGGTCGCTGCTGCTCAGCCGACCGGTGGCCGCAACGGTCTGGTTGAAAGAGGTGTGGATACGTCCGGTTTGCGGGTGAATCATTTCCAAAAGGGAATCGGCATAGGTGGACTTGAGCTTGGCCAACGTCCGGTGGCGTAGCACCAGCGCCGGCAAATCGTGGCTGCTGGCCAAGGTTGTGAGCACCTCCACATCGGTGGAGTAGCCGGTTTTTTTCTTGGTTTTTTTTTGGACCGGAAGGCCCAGCTTTTCAAACAGGATATGGCCCAGTTGCTGAGAGGAATTGATATTGAATGTCTCACCGGCCAAATCGTGGATCTGCTGTTCGAGGATGTCCAGCTGCCCGGCAAAAGATGTCGACAGGTCGGTAAGCCGGTCACGGTCCACACAAACGCCGGTCATCTCCATCTCCAGCAGCACCGGAAGCAGTGGCATCTCCACCTGTTTCATCAGGTCCGCAAGACCATTTTCCTTCAGCAGAGGAACGAACACATCGTGGGCGGCGAGGGTTATATCGGCATCCTCGCAGGCATAGGGGATGGCCTTTTCCAGGATCACCTGGTCGAAGGTCACCGCAGCCTTCCCTTTTCCAGCCACCTCGGCGTAGGAAATATTTTTGTGGCCCAGGTAGTCCAGGGCGATCTGGTCCAGACCGTGGGCCCGCTTGCCCGGATCGATCAGGTAGGAAGCCACCATCGTGTCGAAATTGACACCGGCTAGGTCTGCACCGTGGCGGCGCAGCACCATCCAGTCATATTTGATGTTCTGCCCGATTTTTTCGATGCCCGGGTTGGCCAGCACTGGTCGCAGGCGTTCCAGTGCCGTCTCCAGAGAAAGCTGTTCGGGCGCGCCCAAGTAGCTGTGCCCCACCGGAAGGTAAAAAGCCTCACCAGGGGTCAGGCAAACGGAAAGCCCAACCAATCGCGCCTGCATGGGATCCAGTGCAGTGGTTTCCGTGTCTATCGCAAACCGTTTGGCGCCTTCGAGACGGCGCACCAGATCATCCAGGTCATTCACGGCCATAATAGCCCGGTAGTGCCGCTCGACCGATTGGTCTTGGGAGGCGTATTCCTGCTGCAACTGCCTGAACTCCAGCTCCGCAAAAAGCCGGGTCAAGGCCTCATCATCGGGTTCTATGGTTTTCAACCGGTCCGGATCGAATTCAATGGGTACACACTGATCGATGGTCACCAGTTCACGGCTCAACAAGGCCTGATCGCGGTATTGAATCAAGTTTTCTTTCTGTTTTTTCTTGGTGATGGTATCAATGCCGGCATATATCCCTTCAATGCTTCCGAAAGTGTTAATCAGATCCACGGCCGTCTTCCGACCGATGCCGGGAACGCCGGGGATGTTGTCCGATGCATCGCCGGCCAGGCCCATCATGTCTATTATCTGCCGGGCGTCCAGGTCGAAAGCCATGCGAATGGCGGCAGGATCAAGAACCTTGTCTTTCATTGGATCCCAGATGGTGCATCGTTCGGAAACCAGCTGCATAAAGTCCTTGTCCCCGGTGACCATGACCACGCGAAACCCGCTTTTTTCTGCGCGATGAGCCAGTGTACCGATGAGGTCGTCGGCCTCGTAGCCCTGCATTTCGAATACGGGAATATTAAAGGCCTCGGTGACCTTGCGGATCCAGGACAGCTGCTGAACCAGATCGTCAGGCATGGGAGGCCGGTTGGCCTTGTAAGCCGCATAGCGCTCGTGGCGGAAAGTGGGGCCTTTGGCATCGAAGCACATGGCCACGTAACCTGGAGACCGGTCCGCCATCAGCTTGATCAGCATGCGCGTAAACCCGAAGGTGGCATTGGTGGGCAGGCCACTGCTGTTGGACAGCGAGCGTATCGCATGGTAGGCTCGGTAAATGTATGCGCTGCCGTCGATCAGGTACAGCGTCGGGGTCTCCTGTTCCAGGTCCGGCTCAATTTGCGTTGACACGAAGATGCTCCTGAATTAGTTAATACTGCTTTGGCAGGTTTGACGCATGGTAGCATTAACCACCTTAAACGACAAGACTTCAGCTGGTGACCGACAGACGATGAATGATTCCGCAACCCGCTCGGGCAGCCGGTCCTGGCGACGGCGCAACGGTCTGGAAACCTGCCACTGCTGCTCAAAAAAAGTACCCTTTTGCTGGAGCTGCCGTTGTGGCTTTTTGATCTGCCAGGCGTGCATGCATGAAAATATATGGGGCATGTCCTGCAACGGCATCACCTGGCAATGTCCGGATTGCGGTGGGCAGAACGGCTTCGGAAACCAATAGATGCGCCGCGTTAGGCGTTCATCAATAAATGAATCCCCGGCACCTGAAATCCGATTTGCTCTTCCTGCTCAGCGCCAGCATCTGGGGCTTTGCCTTTGTGGCCCAACGTATGGGAATGGACCATGTGGGACCGTTTACCTTCAACGGCATGCGCTTTTTTCTCGGTGCCATGGTACTGGTTCCATTCATTTACAAACACCGCGGTAACCGTCCGAATAATGAGGACGGCCCCTGCCAGGTCCGGAACAATCACCTGGTTTATTACGGCGGCCTGGCCGGATTGACCATCTTCGCCGGCGCCTCCCTGCAGCAGGTTGGGCTGGTCTACACCACCGCCGGCAAAGCAGGATTTATCACCGGCCTGTATGTGGTGATCGTCCCCATCTTGGGACTCTTGTGGGGCCAGCGCACCAACGCGGGTACCTGGGGCGGTGCATTGATGGCAGCCACCGGCATGTACCTGCTCAGCGTCAACGAAGATCTCACCGTCTCCTTCGGGGATCTCTTGGAATTGATCGGGGCGTTATTCTGGGCATGCCATATACATCTGATCGGCTGGCTCTCTCCTAAGACCGATCCGCTGCGCTTGGCTTTCCTTCAATTTATGGTCTGTGCAGTGGCCAGTTTGATTGCTGCCGTAATCGTCGAAACCGCCAGCTTTGCTGCCATTGCCGCCGCGGCCCTGCCCATCATCTACGGTGGCGCCCTGTCCGTGGGGGTGGCCTACACCCTCCAGGTAGTGGCCCAACGCCGCGCCCATCCGGCTCATGCCGCCATCCTGCTGAGCCTGGAGGCGGTATTCGCTGCCGTAGGCGGTTGGCTGCTCCTGGGAGAAGTGATGTCAGGTCGGGGAATCGTGGGGTGTTCTATAATGTTTTCAGGGATGCTGGTGTCCCAGCTTTACGGATTGGTGACTGGCAGCAGACAGCACGCCGTGCTGAGATAGGATCGCTCCCCGGCCGGCAAAACCGGATCAGTCTTTAGCCCAATTTTGCAACGGTAAAGTTTTCGGCGTTTCTCAGTGTGTGCACCAACGCTTCAAAACGATAGGGCGCCTGACCGGCCTCGCAAGGGTCGCCTTGCGGCCTCGATGGTTACCGGTCTTTTCGACTTGGGCATCAGCCTTTCCAAACCTTCTTTTTTTGCGCCCTGGACCGTTTAATCGCAGCGCTGAATCCGTTGGGCCAGTTTGCGGGTAACTTCATCAAGGAAGCCGAAGAAAAAGTGGTCGGCACCGTCGACGATATCGATGTGGGCATCAGGGTTCCATCGGCCCATCAACGGGTGGATCAGGTTCGGTGGGGCAATTTCATCAAGGCTGCCCGCAACCACTGCCGAGAGCATCGGCAGGCGGATTCCTTTCTCGAAATCGATGAAGGCCACCGGTGGCGCGACCATGGTCATCTCCTGTACCGCCAAAACGCCCTGAAGTGCCATGGCATTGACCCAGGCACCGAAGGAGTATCCGGACAGGTGAACTTCTTGGAGACCTTTACTTTCCATAAAATCTATAGCACTCGCCAAATCAGCCTGTTCTCCGATTCCATGATCGTGGGTTCCGGTGCTTTTTCCCGCGCCCCTGAAATTAAACCGGAGCGTGGTATACCCGCTTTTCTGATACGCGGCGGAGATGGCCTCCACCACAGGGTTGAACATATCTCCGCCGTACAAGGGATGTGGATGGGTGATAACCACCCCCCTTTTGGTATGATCGGTTTGGTATAACCCCTCCATTTCCCATTTACCGGATTGGAAATGTATTTTTTCTTCTCTCACGGAGAACCTATGTGAATACAAAAGGGATTTTCGGGTTGCGGTTGACCGTTTCATAAAAGGCAGTTGTATCCGTCACGGCTTGGTGAATCTCCTGGCGAGATCATTGTCGATGACGTAAATACAAACCGCCCTGGCGCCTTGTTCGGCATAGCGGTAGCGCTTCATGATGTTATCCATGAGAAAAGTGACATCATCACGTATTTTCTTGTCATAGGTCTTGAAATCCTCCTCGGCATAATCCTTGATCGCCCGCCGAAAATTTTCGTTTTCCAGAAAAGGATCCAGCACTTTTTCCTTCAAATTAAAAACATAGCGTTCTTTCAGCAATTGAAAAAGGCGGGTTGCCGTGGGAGGCGTGCCGGCCACCATGATCTCCTGGGTGAGGGTTCTGGCGGTATACTCCTTTTGGGTTTCCTTTCTGAATTTCAAGAGCTTGATCTTTTCAACCTTTTCTCCCAGTATGCGCCGTTCAAACCCGTCCAGAAGCTCTTCGGTGATGCGGACTTTCTCGCCGGTAAATTTGCAGGTTTCAGCCGTTCCCGGTTCGAAATTGACGGCAAACATATAGTGCAGAATATCCCGGTGAATCTGCTCTTCATTGAAATAGTACAGGGACTCTTTGACCTCCTGCAAAATAGTAAAATCATACAACAGAAGCAGTGAATCTAAAAAACCCTCCGGAATAGAAACTTTCAGGTCCTTCTGGCCGTGAAAAAATTTACACAGCATGGACATGTCGATCAATTCACCTGATTTGGCGTAAGTGGTATAAAAGGCATTGAATATCTTTATGGAATCTCTTCCTGAGATTCCCTGTCGGCCTTCTTTATCGGATTCACCGATGATCCGGCGCCGTCGTCTGGCGGTGAGCGCTTTGCGGTCTTCTTCGGACAACCACTCGGGTATATGCCCGGTGTAGATTTCCATCTTGAGCAGTTGAAGGTTTTTGTCACAGTACCAACTGTATTTCTCCGGTTCGGGAATCCACTCGAGCATGGCTTCGGAGCGAAGGCTCAGCCGGGAAGAGATGATAACCCGAGCAAAATTGTGCAGCACCCGGGGAAGGAAGCCATCATCGATGTGAGAACCGAAGATGTTTCGGTAGATCTCGACCTCCGTGTTCAAGTCCAGGACATACGGGATATTGATGTATACGATACGATCCGAAAAAGACTGAAAGTCCTTGATGTTTTTTTGATCTTCCGGATTCATCAGGGCCAGAAACAGAGAGTTGACGTTCTCCTCGATATCTTCGACCTTGTGCAGCCCTTCACTGATGATGTTGTGAAGCTCAATGAGGCGTTCGATGTTATGGGACTTGATGTCCATCAGGGCATATATGCCGTTGTTGGTTTTAGCGTAACGAGAATAGATATAGCGGACCTGGTTGCTGTCGGAAAACAGTCGGTTGATCATGCGTTGGAGATATTCGTTGGTTTGAATGATCTCCTTGACCGGACGATCACCTGGAGAAAACACGCTGATGCCCCTGCCCAGCCGGCGATTGAAGCGATATGGAACGGCATGGACCATTTCCAACACCTTGGCCGGGTGCTTCAACCGTGTCAGCAAAGCTTCGTAAAGCGACCCGCAAATCGTGCAGGGGACCTCATGAAAAATCCATTCGAAGGCCTTGTCGGTAAACAGGGTGTATTTAAATTCGTTGTTTTCGAAGAGATCGTCGAGAAATTGTCGCCGCTGGGATTTGGGAATCAGGAGCAGCGGGTTGTCATGGCAGGGGCAGGGAACCTCCACAAATACGTTGTCCGTGTCGGGCAGCGCCATGTTCCGAACGGTCTCGAACTGCTTCTGGTTCGGATTTTCATGCATCCGGAACAGGCTCTCTATGATCGACGCGGTGTCGTTGCCATCTTCGCTGGCCAGTTGCCTTCGGTCCAGGCGCCACAACGTCTCGTAGCGGGTTCCTGCTTCCGTATTGGCGTACTCTTCGAAACGTTTCAACAAATTATTCAAAAACGTGCTCTTACCGCAGCCGTGGGGGCCGTCAAAAATATATATTTTGTTCTGCTGGGCACCACTTCTCAGGGCTTCAACATGGTTGACCAACCGGTTGGCAAAAAGACGGTCCGCAAAAAAAGGGTGGTCTGCGCCTTCGACAAACAGTCTGCTGCAGTCATAACTCACGAATTGGATCGATTCCGGATCGTTGGGATATTCATCGAAACCTTCACCCACATATGCTTTAAACAGATCGTGAAAGACCTGGAACACGTTGCGGATGGTACCGATGGGGTTGGCCAGCATCACTTGAAGAAATTCCTCAAAGGGAATGGGTTTGCGATGATTTGACCCATCGGCAACCGTATCGAGATGCCGCATGGCCTTATTGATGTTGTCCATATACTGCCTTATCCGACCGGTGGATGGTTCGGCCCCGATCGTGGCCCTTAAAGGACGTTCCTGCTCAGTTTTCGGTCATGCATGGTATACAGCACCCGCTGCCATTTGAGTTCCCGCGCTTCGGGTGCATCGGTCTGCGGCATGGGGACTCCCGGTATGGTGGGCGTGCTTGGCGCCTGTGGCGTCGCTACCACTTCCATGGTTTCCAATTGCACCGGACCACCCCACAGGTATTCAATGCCAAGCATCGTATTGGGTATGTATTCCGCCACCAGCGGTTTGCCCTCGAACCGGTGGGTCAGGTAAAGGGCATTATCCTTGGTTTTCTCTTCATCGACCTCGATATTCGGCGGGTGGTACAGGGAGGCCATGAGCATGTCCCGGTAATCACCAGCACTCCGGCTTTTCACGAAATACTCCCAGACCATTTTCTGTTGGTTCAACCGCTTGCCGGCAACGAATAGCTTGTTGGTGGTTACAAAGTCCTGGTCCACAAAGCTCTGGATAAAGGTAAAATCCGAAAAATTTTCTCGCACGCTGAAAATGAAATCCTTGCCTTTCCCGGTTTTGGCGTCGAATTCTTTGCGCCGTCCGGTATCGGCTATATGCTGAAATTCCCAGGAAACCTTGCCCTTTTCGGCCATCTCCTCCAGGAAGTAGAACAGTCTCATTCCCAGGGCATAGGGGTTCAACCCCACCCTGGGCATGGCCGTCACGCCGGCGTTGACCCGGGCAAAATCCACCTCGTGCCCCTTGATGCGATCATCATTCATGTACAAGGTTTCGTGCCAGTAGGATGCCCAGCCTTCGTTCATGATCTTGGTTCGGATCTGGGGCTGGAAAAACAGCCCTGTTTTTCGAATGATCTGAATCACCATCAACATCCATCGATTTTCTTCTCGGCCGAGCATCTTGGAATTTTCCATGATGAACTCCAGCAGGTCCCTGGGCCTTTTTTTTTTGGCTGCCTGGTGCTTTTTAAACAGGCTTGTAAACTCCGGATGACGCTGGTCGACCAACGAGAAGAAGCCTTGTTCCCCCATTACCGGATCTTGATTCAAACGGGCGTTGTATCGCTCCAGTTCCTTGATGTATTTGCTGATATTGGCCTTGGCGATGTCCTGCAGGTAGATGTCGAAATAAAAATTCACTTTCTCCGAAATGCCTGAATCCGGCGTTGAAAAGATTTTGGACAGGAGGCCATGGTATCCGACCAGGTTGTCGATTCCCCGGGTGAACTCGATCACATAGTCCACCCAGCGCCCCCGTTCGGAACGCAGTTTGGCAATCGCCCGCTTGTCCGACAGCGCCTCGCCGTTGAAATCGTAATCCCAGGTATGCCTGAAATAAAGGTTGTTCTGGAAAAAGTCGATGTGCCCGATGACGTGATAGAAGATCATCACGTTAAGCCAGTCCGGATTGTTGTCGTTGTAAAAGGAGATCGCCGGGCGGGTATTGATGACCGTTTCGTATGGATTTCCCGGGTATAGTTCGTACTTGCCCTTCTCCTTAAGGACCTCAACATCGTGAACCCAGTAATCGTAAAGTGTCGGAATCATCACCTTGGGGGCGAGTTCGATGAGATCGCGGTTGGTGACGATATATTCCAGACTTTCGTCTTCGAAACGCAGACCGGCGTCACGGGCGCGCAGCTTGCAGCCTTCCATGATCGTTTTCGTATGCTGGTCGATCAGTTCCATGACCTTTTCCGTTTCCGTCTTTCGGTTAGGATATCAAGCGCTTGATACCCTCTATCAACCGGGGTTCGTCGGTGCTTTCGTTGATGGTATCCAGTCTGACAAGCTTGGGGAATTCTTCAATCAGTCTCGATTTTTTTAGGTACCGTTCCACTTCCGTGTTGTTCTGGGAACTGCCGGCGTGCTCCGCAATTGTCACGCCGACACGGCTGGCATAGCCGATCATCGCCTTCAATGCCGGAATGGCCTTTTTCCCCTCCGTGTCCCAGTCGTCGCCATCGGTGCCGTGAAAAACATAAATATTGTAGTCCGCGGCCAAATTTTCCGCCTTCACGATTTTGTTGACCATCTCATATGCGGAAAATACCTGGGTGCCACCGGCCACCCTGGAGTTGTAGTAGGTATAAAAATCTTCAACCTCCTTGGCCTCGGTGTCATGAAGAATAAATCGTGACTCAACCTGGTTGGCGTACTGATAAAGCAGCCAACTGTATATGAGCACATGCTGGGTGACCACCAGTTCGGTGGCTTTTCCGGCCATGGAGCCGGAATAGTCCCGCAGAAAGAAAACCACCGCCTGGGATTCGAAATCCTTCTCTTTTGAAAGGACCCGGTAGATCCTGTCTCGGGGAGAGATGATGAACCCGGACGGATCGATGTCGTCCAGGTCAGGTATGTTGCCCAGGTTAATGTTGGTTTCGACGATCTCCTTCAATGTGGCTTTTTTGTCCAGCACCTGACCGGAACCCCGGTTCCGGTCAGTCATGTCGTAGGTGTAACGGGTCAACGAACGCTTTTTGCCCTTGTCCTGCAGATTGGGCAGTTCGAACTGTTCGGTGAGAATTTTCCCCAGGTCGTAGGCCGATGACTCCATTTCGTGCTGGCCGCCTTCTCCTTGACCGGGACCGCCGTCACCTGACTGGTCCGTATCCCGGACCGGTTGTTCGCCGATAACTTCTCCTTCTTCACCATCGCCGCTGCCTCCCTGACCCTGTCCGTCTTCCTGTTCGGCAAAGTTGGGGTCGTGGATAAACTTCTCCTCCACGGTGGTGGGCACCACCACCACCTTGCCTTTGCCGGCTTTGCCGGGCTTGATCATTTTGCCCACACGGATTTTACGGGGAAAACCGTCCTTTTCCCGCTGGCGGTCCTTTTCAAGCAGTTCGTCGATGGAGCGGATGTGGCTGGCATATGAGCCCTTGGGCTGAGCCATGGCCTGCAGGATCACCAGATCGTGGTAGTCATAAAGGTTGAGCAGATGGATTTCGCCTTCATCGGTGGTGACCACCGCCATACCCCCGCCGATGATTGGCATATCATGCGTCCGATCGTCATTAATCTCCAGAAGGATCTTCTCTTCCTGCTCCGGTATCAGACCGGACCTTTTTAAATCAGCATATATTTTCTTTAGATCGGTGCGCATATTCTGTCCGGTTCATGGATGTTTTTATCCCAACTGGATGAATGGCTGTAAATGATCGTCCACAAATTTTAGATTTTGGTTCAGGCCAAGGCCGCAGCGAGTTTGAAACCGCAGGCGTGGCAACGCAGCATCGAGGGTTTCAGCCGATCGAGAACACCGGCCTGGACCGAAAGATGCCGTTTGTGGACCGTCATTTTAGTTCTCATCCTCCTGCGTGCAAAAATATTCTATGGTCTTCTGCGCACAGGTCTTACAATACCCAAGCTTGTTAAGCATGGTATCGACCATGCGGTCGTAGAGCTTCTGGTTCTCCTCGTTGGTCCGGTTGGCCAGTGCACCGATCAGGCTTCCGGCACCGGCGATATCCGATTTGAGCCGTACGTCGGTGACCGCCTTGACCAGCTCCAGGTTGTCCATGAAATCGTAGTCCGGATCCACGGATATCTTCTGGCCGTATATCTTGCGGATGGACGTCCTGAAGGTCTCCCGTTGCTCGCTGGTTTTCAGCCCAAGGCGATCTTCCACGCTGTTGATGTAGCGTTCGTCTATCTTCAGGGCTCTCAGTTCGCCGCTCTGGGGGTCTTTGTACTTCCACATCTTGTCCGGACCCAGGTTTTCGGCATCGATGCCGATAATCATGTTCACGTAGCTCATCACATCCTTGCGGATGGCCAGGGGCTCGTCCATGTATGCATTGAACATTTCCGTCATGATCCGCTCACGGTAGAGCCCTTTGGCGGTCTTGAGGTCCTCCAGGTATTTGGCGCGGTCGTTGGCATCGGTCACGTAATCCAGGATAATGCGCTCTATCGCTTTGAAGATATCGTAGGCGAACATGCAACGCCCCTCGTTGGTTTCAGAGCTTTCATTGAGCAGTTGGATTGCCCGGCCCAGATTGCGCTGCCCCAGTCCCTTCTGGCCGAACCGCTTGGTGATATCCGGATTCTGGTTGAGGGTGTCGATGACCTCCGCCAGTGTCTTGATGCTTTTTTCTCCGGCTACCTCGCCGGCGGCCAGCTTCATGGTCTCGATGGGGGTGAGCTTTTCCGACCTTGCCAGCCGGGTAAGCACCACCGTCACGGAGGCGGCATGGTTCAGGTTGGGGTCCTGATGAAGATATTCCCGGTCGAGGGTGGTGCGCGTCTCGTTGCCGATGGCGTATATGGTCAGGTCTTTTTGCAGCTTGTAGTTGGTGTTGTGAGAAACGTAGCAGATGCGGCAGCGATCGACGATGGGGGCTTCCTCCTTTTCCGCCAGAAAGCGATTGAATTCGGAATTGTTGCTGGTGGCAATGATCAGCGTGTCGATGGGCCATTTATAACCGTCGATTTCGATGTTGCGGTTTTGGATGACCCCCAGATAGACTTGGACCAGGTCCTTTTTGTTCTTGAAGATTTCATCGGAAAAATGGACGCCGCCGCCGGCCACCCGCGCCAGGGCCCCACGCCGCAGATCAAAGCGGTAGGGATTGTTGGTTTCCGTAATGTGAAGCAGCCGCTGAATAGATTCTTCACCTAAAAGATCCACCGCCGAAGAGGTGATTTTGTCTTTGGCTGCATACTTGCCGGTAACGGTGCCCAGACTCTCAGTCATCGGGACAGGGATGATCTGGATAAATTCGAGCATCTTTGCCAGGTCCCCGTTGGTGTAATTTCTGATGCTGTCCCATATGAACGCGCTGCAGGCACCCAGCGGACGATAATCCGCCCATAGGGTTTCGATTTCGTTGTCCGAAAGTCCAACCTCTTTGGACAAAAACTCACGGTTTTTGTCCGGTTCGTCGGTGATGTTCATCCCCAGAATCATGGGATCCTCATAGGTCTGGGATTCGATGGTTGATATTTTCCCGTATCCGCCGATCTTGTCCAGGCCGATGTATCGGAACGAATATTTTCGGTTGGTCTCCTCGGATAAAAATTCTCTATATTTACTACAGACAAAATCCACCAGAAACGTCTTTCCGTTTCCCGGTTCTCCGACCAGGACGAAGGCCATTTCTTTCGACGAACCATTTTCCGCAGCATCCTTGACATAGGAAACAAAACTGTTGATTTCATCATACATGCCGATGATGTGCTTTTTTCCGCTTCTGAAAATACTGAAATCGTAAGTGGTCTTGCCGTTGACCACCACCTTTTCGATGTCGCTGTCCAGAATCATCCGGGCCACACCCTGAAAGGCGTTTTCGAAACAGCGGGTTCCTTCCTTGACCTCGACCAGATGCCGGTGAAGCGCCGACGTGTTCTTCTTGACCATGGTTTCCCCCTAAATTTTTAATGACCGGTGCAGGAGATGTTGGAACGGGTTGATGGAGCTATCTCTTTTGTTTCAGCGGCAACAGGATACGTGACGACGAGACCTATACGTTGACTTCCGGATCGACCGTCAGGAAATAATGGAATGATCAATTGCTCTTGTGACGGCAATCGACATGACCCGGAACCGGGCGGTTGGTCTGCGCCTGAATCGGATGCAATGGAAGGGGTCGCAATATTAAGGTGAGCACGAAAGAACAGCCGGTTGTCGCCGTTGATTCATCAGGATGAGAATTCCATTGCCTTGATTTGAAGTATAGCATCTCATTGCAAAACTT
>Ga0055444_10000033_pt1 | contig 13563 bp, 7 predicted proteins | sample China_Galinas_Co_FD_57742 | JGI IMG/M metagenome (GOLD analysis project Ga0055444, IMG submission 57742) | Wetland microbial communities from San Francisco Bay, California, USA, that impact long-term carbon sequestration - China_Galinas_CordA_D2 | ecosystem: Environmental > Aquatic > Marine >...
CGTCGATGCCGACGGCTTTACCATTTTACGGTATCGGGGGCCTTCGGGCACCCATAAGACCTACAGCGCGGCCGCGGTGCTGCAATCGGAGATTCAAATCTTAAATGGGGAACAGCCCAATATCAAAGACGGAAATGCCTTTCGGGACAAGTACGTCCTGTTTGGGTTTTCGGCACCGGGTCTATACGATCTGCGCCCCTCCCCCATATCGGGCGTCTACCCCGGTGTGGAGATTTACGCCACCTTGCTCGACAATTTTCTTTCCGACGATTTCATGCGCCGCGCGCCCAACTGGGTGGTCATTGCCCATTTATTCACGTTGTCTCTAATCTGTGCCGTCTCGATGACCCTCTTGAAAAGCGTGGCCAGGAGTATCGGCGCCATATCGCTGTTCGTCTCAATACCGGTGCTGATCGCTTTCGGCGCCTATCATTTAGGTTTCTGGCTGCCGATCGTTAGCCCAGAGATCGCTGTCGCCTTGACCGTCGGTTTGGTCCTTATCATCAACTACGCTACCGAGGGACGCCAAAAACGCTTCATCAAGATAGCTTTTAAACATTTTCTCAGTCCAGCTGTCATCGACCAATTGATTGCCGACCCCGACCGGCTGCAACTGGGCGGGGAGCGGCGGGTCATTTCCATTTTTTTTTCCGACCTGCAGGGTTTTACATCCATTTCCGAAGGTTTGAATCCGGAATCGCTGATTGACTTGCTCAATGATTATCTATCCGCGATGACCCATATCATTCACGAGGAGGGGGGTACCATCGACAAATATGAAGGCGATGCCATTATCGCTTTCTGGAATGCACCCCTTGAGACCTCCGACCACGCCGTTAAAGCCGTGCGGGCCGCGCTGCGCTGCCAGAAAAGGCTCGCCCAGATGCGTCCGGTTTATAAAGAGCGAACCGGAGCGGAACTGCATATGCGCATCGGTATCAACACGGGCATTGCCGTCGTCGGGAATCTGGGCTCAGATACCCGCTTCGACTATACGATGATCGGTGATGCGGTCAACTTGGCGGCCCGGTTGGAAGGCGCCAACAAGCAATTTGGTACCTTCACGATGATTTCCCAGTCCACTTTTGATTCGGTTCATCAGATTTTCAAAACCCGGGAGCTGGCCCGATTGACCGTCGTGGGCCGAAATTCGCCGGTAACCGTATATGAACCCATGATGCCTGCTGATTATGAAGCCAACAAAAAGATCCTGGAAACCTTTAAACGGGGGTTGGCATGTTTCTATAAAGGCCATATGGACCGAGCGGAAAAAGCCTTCGCCGAAATAAAAGATCACGATCCTGCCGCCTTGGCCTATGCAAATAAATGCTGCACGATGGCCAATGAGGATCGAAAAAATTGGCAAGGGGTTTGGGTCATGAAGACCAAATAGAAGGTTCTTATATTGCTCAAACTTGACCATTGGTCGATTCTATTCTATTCATGAATATTGTCATTGGTTAATCCGCCCCTTTTTCCAATCCTTAGCGATAACTGAAAATATTTACACCTGAAACCAGCTGCTAATCCGGATTGTCGAGTCTCAATAACGCACCAATATAGCGGCACTTCACCCATGCAACGCAGACAGGAATTGAGAAATGGACTGCCCGAATTGCCGAAAATTGGTTCCTGAAAGGGCTAAATTTTGCATTGATTGCGGCTCACCGATACGGCAAGTGGCCGACCCGACAGCCATTATTTCAACCAGTAGCGAGCGTAAACAAGCAACTATCATGTTTTCTGATCTGGCCGGGTATACCGCCATTACCGAAAAGCTCGATCCCGAGGAAGTAAAAGAGATCATGAGCTTTGTCTTCGGTAAAATTACTGAAATTATAAAAAAATATGACGGTTTTATCGAGCGCTTCATCGGTGATGCGGTGATGTCCGTGTTTGGTGTACCAAAGGCACATGAAGATGATCCGGTTCGGGCCATCAAAACCGCCATTGAAATCAATAATGCGTTAGAAAGGCTCAGCCCACAGTTTGAGGAAAGACTCGGCCGGAAACTATTACTGCATACGGGAATAAATACCGGCGTGGTGGTGACCGGTGAGGTGAACATTGAAAAAGGGACACATGGGTTGACCGGCGATGCAATAAATTTGGCTTCACGATTTCAGGATATAGCGAATCCTGGCGAAATCATAGTCGGGTCAAACACCTATTACCAAGCGGTAAATATTTTTGATTTCAAACAGTTGGAACCGGCTAAAATCAGGGGAAAACAACTCCCCGTGAATATTTTCAAAGTAACCTCGGTGAAAAAAGATTTTCTCAAGACGCATCGTCTGTATGGGCTGCAAGCAACGCTAACCGGGCGCGAAAGAGAAATGACAGTGTTGGTAGAGGCTGTCGAGCGACTCAGGCGAGGCCAAGGATCGATCATTTCGATTAGGAGTGATGCGGGAACAGGAAAAAGCCGGCTGAAGAAAGAGCTCAAGGATTCCATCGGAAAAAACGATATCAAGTGGCATGAAGGGCATGCATACAGTTTCACCCAAAACATGCCCTATTACCCGCTGATCAATCTATTCTCTCAGGCCTTTCAGATTGAGGACGGTGACTCACCTGAAAAGCTCAGGTCAAAAGTTGAATCCAGTATCGCCCGTCTTCTGCCTGAAGGTGGCAAATATATTCCTTACATCGGCAGTCTGTTTTCTCTGAACTATCAGGAGCTCGAAGATATCAGTCCAGAAAACTACAAGGATAAATTGCAAGCGTCCATACAGGCTATTCTATCGACATTTATTGAAACAAGACCAACTATTGTCTGTTTTGAGGACCTTCATTGGGCCGACCCGTCATTTGTCGACCTTTATGAGTTCATACTGAGAAAAAATTACTCAAAGGCACTATTTATTTGCACATACCGGCCAACTTTCGCTCTTTTCAAAGACGATATCCCCGACGACCTCAAGCGCATTTACCATCAGATCCACCTTAAGGATCTTTCACCGACCGATGCTCGGGAAATGCTGCGATCATTGCTTTCATCAGACAATATACCTGAAGCGTTGGATAATTTTGTTAAACTGAAAATTGAAGGCAATCCGTTTTATCTTGAGGAGATGGTGAATTCCTTAATCGAATTTGAACTCCTCAGCCGTGACAACAGTCACTGGAAACTCAGCCGAAAAATTACCAATGCAGACATCCCCGCGACTATTCAGGGTGTGCTATCCACCCGAATCGACCGATTGGATAAAAATTGCAAACGAATACTTCAGGAGGCATCTGCAATCGGACGATCGTTTCTTTACAGAATACTTAAAGAGATTACTGATGTTGAGAATAATTTACGCCAACACCTGTCGGAGTTGGAGGATCTGGATTTAATCAAGACCCAGTCTGTTAGCCCTGATTTGGAGTATGTCTTCAAGCATGCCTTGACCCATGAAGTCGTCTACGATGGCCTGCTGAAAAGCGAGCGAAGGATGATCCATCAACGCATCGGATCGGCTATCGAGCAGCTTTTTAACGATAGACTCCCAGAATTTTATGAAACCCTGGCTTTCCATTTCAACCACAGCAATGATATCCGAAAGGCCACCAAATATCTGATGCTGTCGGGTACAAAAAGCCTGCGCCGCTGCGCTGTAGAGGAGTCCCATCGATACTACCAAGAGACCTTCGATCTGATCAAGCGGCAGAAATACGGCGACAAGGAGACGAATACAAGCCTGGTGGAAACCCTCAACGCCTGGTTTCCTGTCTATTACTACCGTGGCCGTTTCAGCGTCGCTGAAAAGATCATGAGCGCGCACCTGCAACTCGTCCAGTCGATGGCGGACGGAGAACTGCGCGGCATGTTTTACATTGGCTACGGCATGTGCCTGTGGGCCCGGGAACGGTTCCAGGACGCCTACGAGTATATGCACATGGCCCTTAAAACCGGCCAAGACGCTGGCAGCCGGCGTGTTGAGGGATACGCAAACGCCTGGCTGGCATGGGTCTGCTTCGAACTGGGACTGCCGGAGGAGACCCTTGCGCACGGCAAGGCAGCCAGGGCGCTGGCCAAGCACTTTGACTCGGGCCATTATCCATATTACCGTTCTCTCGATTCGGAGGCGTTTGCCTACTGGGTGACCGGCGACCACAAGCGGATCATGGCCTGCAGCAGAGCACTTTTCGAATACGGCGAAGCCAGTTCCAGCAGCCGGGTTACCACCTGGGGTTGCTTTATCATGGGTCTGGGCCAGATGGCCGGGGGCACATTCAAAACAGCTATCACCAACATTAAAAAGGCGCTGAAAACCTCCGCCGACCCTTTTTACTCCATGTTTCCCAATCTTTTTCTGGCAATCGCCACCATCGCCGACGGAGACTACGTTTCCTCCAGGATGTCACTCAAGGAAATCGTGGATCACGGGCGTATTCACGGCTGTGAAGTCATCAGTACACCTGCCGATCTTTTCCTGTCCGTTTCGCGTTGCATCGACGGCAACATGAGAAAGCATATTCGCCATATCAACCGCATTATCCGGAATTGGGAGGTGAATGGTGCGCGTTGGCGCATAACCGTCGCCGAGCTTGCTCTGGGTGAGTTCTACCTGAACCTGAGATTGAGGGAAACACGACTGTCATTCCCGACCATTTTTCGTAATCTTCCCTTTCTGTTGATAGCATTGCCAATTGCCGCCCGTAAGGCATTGCACCACTACCGGCGCGTGATCGCGCTGGCTGAGGCGATGGGGGCCAAGGGGATGCAGGGACAGGCCTACCTTGGCATGGCGCGTCTCTTCCATCGACAGGGCCGCCAGGTTAAAGCCATGGATGCGGCTGATCGGGCACTTGCGCTTTTTGAGCTGTGCGGCGCCAACGGTTTCATCCAGTCAGCCGTCGACCTCAAGTTAATGATCGAACAGACCTGATCGTCGCCAAACTGGATGTCTGGTGACGGGGTTTTTGGACCATCGCCGCCGGGATTCGGTTTGATCCGTGGCGCGATTCGAGGAGGGCTTCATGAAGACAGTTCTAATCTCTCCGACTGTCGGCGGAACCATTGCGGACGGCAGTCTGGCCAGCGTGGAAAAAAACAATTGGCTTGTCAACAGAATTAAAAAACATCTTTTCGGCTTCGGAGAAACCAGCTTCATTCCCCCAATGGCCTTGCTTTCCCTGGCAGCGGTAACCCCTCCTGAAGTGACCCTCACCATTGTCGATGAGCGAATCCAATCCATCGACTTCGACATGGACGTCGATCTGGTAGGCCTTTCGATCATCACCATCACCGCCTGCCGGGCCTATGACATTGCTGCCCGGTTCCGCCAGCGGGGAATCCCCGTCGTATTTGGCGGCATCCATGCCACCGTACTGCCTGAAGAATGTCTTCAGCATGGTGATGCAGTAGTCATCGGAGAGGGCGAACGGGTTTGGCCGCAACTGCTCCTGGATGCGGCGCGCGGTCAATTGAAGCCCACCTACCAGTCACACAAGGCGGTCTGCCTGGACACCCTCCCGCCGCCGCCGTTTCATCTCCTTTCCTCACCGCAACGCTATGTGACCACCAAGGTGGTCCGGGCCTCCAGGGGATGTCCCTATGGATGTTCGTTTTGCACCACGGGCACTTCCATTGGCCGGATCTATCGCAAGCGGGCGGTCAAAGGCATTATCCGCGAAATCGAGTCCAGGCCGGGCAAGTATCTCTTTTTTCTGGACGATAATTTAGGCGTCGATCGCTCCTGGGCACTCGAGCTTTTCAGGGCACTGCGCCCCCTGAAGGTAAAATGGTACGGGGCGGTCTCCTTGAATGCGCTCGAAGATGATGAATTTATCCGGGAAGCAGCCGAGTCCGGATGCATCTTTTTGGGCATCGGATTTGAAAGCATCAACGAAAATACGCTCAAGGCCATGAATAAAAGAAAGACCAACGACCCCAGTAATTATAAGGCGATCATCCGCAATATCCACAGGCATGGGATATCGATTGTGGGTTATTTCCTGATGGGCTATGATACCGAAACGGCTCAAGATTATCGCCGTCTAGGAGATTTTTTGCTAACCACCGGCTTAGAAATACCCAGCATCAGCGCCCTCACACCCTATCCCGGTTCAGCGGTTTGCCGCCATCTCGAAAAGCAAGGCCGCATCCTGCACCACCAATGGGACCGATATTACGCACGCTGGTGGGACCTGGCATTCCAGCCACTCCAAATGACCCAGGCAGCGGTCTACGAAAACTATCTTAAACTGATCGATCGCCTCTTTTCGATCAAGGCGATTCTAAACCGCTGCTTACCGCATCTTTTGCGTTTCAACCTGATAACGATGGTTTACGTGCTGCAGCACGGCTATTACCAAAAAAAAATTCTGGCTGAGGAAAGGGTTTTCCGGGGCAGGAGGTGATCCTATCCATAGTCTGACGGTCTGGCTGCCTGAGGTTACCCCATGGTTGCATAAAAAGATGCCAAAACCGTCAACGCCCCTGTGCCAATTGGATCCCGCCCTTAATGATAAAGCTCAAAATCTTGAGTTTGTATGCGTTCACTGGATATTCCCGTTTGAATCAAATCCAGGAAAGGCCGGGAGTCGAATTACGAAAAAAAAACGTCATACATTCTACGAGGAGCTGAAACGTCGGTTTTTATGCAGCAATTGGGTAAACCGAAGGCCATCGGATTGAAGCCGGCTGGAATCAAAAAGAATCCATGGAATGCCATGGCGTTTTATGTTTCTGATCCGGGAGAAAACCGCAATTCGGAATTCATCCATTTGTACTCGGCCCTATGCTCATTGCAGCCCGATTTTCCAGTTCCATAGCCCCGGACGATTCTTGATGCTCACCGCGGGCGGAACCGGTTCGTCGAGATGGGCGAACATCTGGATGCCCGATCGCTGAAGAATCGTTCGCATTTCAGTGATGTCCATCCGCCAGTTGGGGAAGGTCCAGTAGTCCGGACCGTGCTGGTCCACCCAGGCCTGCTCACCCCGGGGGCTGTCGAAAGGCACGCGCAGCCGCATGTCGTCGGCCAGCGTTCGGGAAATACACAGGGGCCAGTGGCCGGAAAGGACGATCCCCAGCGGCAGCGGGCTCTGACGGCACAGGGTGAGAATGTCCGCCTCACCCAGTTCGGGACTGACGAAAGCCCCGCTGTACCCCAGGGTCTTGAGCGTTTCCAGACAGAGGACATTGGCCGTGTTGCAGAAGGGTCCCGCCCACAGGCGCAAGCCCTCGAGACGGTTGAACAAGGACATCTGCCAGGGGGTGTTGAGTACGAATTGGCGTGCCTCGTTTTCAAGGCACTGCCTCAGCAGGCCGGCCACCCGTTTTTCATCGTCGGGCCAAATTACCGGCGGCAGCCAGATCCACGAAAGGTTAGCAACCGATTTGCCGATGTTCGCCGCGACGGTTTCCGAGAGCCAGATGCCCGTGGCCTTACGGCCTGTCGCCTGAGACGGTGTCCGTCTTACATGCACCTCCAAGGGACGGCGGGATTTTGCCAATGGCCGGGGCAACGCCGCTTTGAAATGGGAGGGTGGTATCGATTCCGGCGCTGTCGCTTCAGCCTCCACATCGCGCATCATCTCTTCGAGGGCCTTTTCCCGGCGGTCGGTGAGAAATACCGGCGAACCGGGTGTGGGTGTTTTTCTTCCTCCCAAGTTCAGCGGGTAGCGGCCTTTTTTGGGAACAAAACGGGTCACCCGGCAAATGGTGTGGCCGGCATCGTCTTCGTAGCCCAACCGCAACACATCGCCGGGCAGCAGGGCCTGCCGGACCACCACCGATGGGTTTTTAGCCGACCCCTGAACCTTACCCATGAACTGGCCTGAAGCGGTCTGGCGCCGGGTGTCGATCGGCTTCTGCGGCCGCTGGGGCAAGAACCGGTAGTGGGTGGCTTCCCGCCCCAGGCTCTGGGCCAGCATGTCCAGCGCGTCGCGCTTGGTCCTGGCGTCATTGCCCTGGTCGCGCAGCATCCGGTAGCCGGTCACGGTGTAGTAGACATAGTGCGGCCCCTTTTTGCGGCCCTCGATCTTCCAGGCCAACACTTTTTTCACCTGGCCCAGGATCTTGACCAGCACGTCCACGGAGAAATCCTGGCAGGAGAAGACACGCGCGGCTTTTTCCCCCTGGCCGACCCGGCCCCCTTGGCGGTAACGACGGCGGCAGGGTTGCACACAACGCCCGCGCAACCCGCTTTTTCCTCCCATGTAACTGCTCCAATAGCAGCGGCCGGACACCCCATAACAAAGGGCGCCATGAATAAATGTCTCCAGGCCCATGGTTTTAGGGCAGGCCCCGGCCATGGCCTTGATCTCGTCGATGGAAAGCTCTCTAGGGACCACTACCCGTTTCACCGCAAGGGTTCTGGCGATAAAACCCAGGGCCCTGGGGAAGCTGACGTTGGCCAAGGTCGATAGGTGGATTTCACCGGAAAACCCCGCCTGGCGAGCCAGGGCAACCACACCCAAATCCTGGACGATCAGGGCATCAGGGTGAACATAACGCTGCAGGCTGTCAATCAACTGACCGGCCCGATCGATTTCGTCGGGTTTGAGAAGGGTGTTGACGGTGACGTAAACCTTCACTTTTCGATCATGGGCCAGTCGGGTCAATTGGGCCATTTCGTCTATGGAAAAATTTTTAGCCTCCATGCGCGCCGACATGCTTTTGAGGCCGCAGTAAACAGCGTCCGCACCGGCTGCCAGGGCTGCCAGAAACGCGGCGCGGTTTCCCGCCGGGGCGAGAATGGCCGGCTGATGACTATCAGGCATGTTCATATCGATACGCTCTAATCAGTCTCGATTTAGCAGGAAATCGTACCTTGTCGGTTTTCCCCTGGAATGGAGAAATCGCTTCAGCGCAAATCCACCAAGTTGCTAGGGTGCAGCTGCGTCTACCCCATCGTTGGGCTATAAAGGCCCATCGAGGTTGTCTATCTTCATTAACCAGGGCGGTCAAGAGCGGAAAGCGAACCAGAATCGGATACCCGTGAATTTCCGGGTTGGGCAACTGCAATGGCAATAAAAATTGCAATCTGCAGCCAGGCCAAGCGGCAATAGCCCATTCACCTTCGAAATCAACGACCGACAAGTTAGGTCATTCGGCCCTCCGCCGATATTCTTCGGTCCCTTTATTTCTGCCACGGTGTCCCCTTGCTGATCCGGCAACCTGTCTTATATTAGTGACCATATTCGAAAATCGAGAAAGCACCTGCGGGTGTGCGAAAGGAATGGGCACATGAAACTGGCAGTCAGCGGCAAAGGAGGTGTGGGTAAAACGACATTTTCTTCTCTGTTAGCACGGACGTTGAGCGACCGAGGCATGAAGGTTTTGGCCATCGATGCGGATCCTGACGCCAACCTGGCGGCAGCCCTGGGAATTGCCGACGCTGACAAGATCACCCCCATCGCCGAAATGAAATCGCTGATTTTCGAACGCACCGGCGCCCAGCCCGGTACCATCGGCGGATTCTTCAAGCTAAACCCCAAGGTGGACGACATCCCCGACACCCTTTCCGTCCGGCTGGACAACATCAAGCTCATGCGGTTGGGCAGTGTAAAAAAGGGAGGGGCCGGCTGCCTCTGCCCGGAATCGACGTTGCTCAAAGCCCTGGTGACACATGTGGTGCTGGGACGCAACGAAGTCGTGATCATGGACATGGAAGCGGGCATCGAACACCTTGGACGGGCCACGGCCCAGGCCGTGGACAAACTGATTGTGGTGGTCGAACCGGGTCGTCGCAGCATCGACACGGCCGAGCACATCCGCCGTCTGGCAGCCGAGATCCGGCTGGACCATGTTGCCGTGGTGGGCAACAAGATCCGCGGCCCCAAGGATGAAGATTTCCTTCGTAAACACCTGCCCGACTTTGAATTTTTAGGATTTCTGCCCTACGACGACACGCTCATCGAAGCCGATCTTTCGGGCGCCTCCCCCTATGACACCGCCACCACGGCCAAGCAGGTCGTGGCCGACATCATCGATAAGCTATAGCCCGATGAACCAATCCGCCAAAACCGCCCCCCGGCGGCGCCGTCGATATCCATCGCGTCGGAGGAAACCGGGCAGTCATCATGACAGCCGGTCGCACCGCCGCACACAGATCTCTCCCGGCGCCGACCCGCAACTCAAAACCGTATTTTCCAGCATCGGCATTCCGAGGGACAAACCCTTCAAACCGGACCGATTCCAGACCGAAGCCGTGGCGGTCATGGCCGAATTCGACTGCCTGGTGACCGCCCCCACCGGCGCCGGCAAGACCTGGATCGCCGTTCAAACCATCAGACGCATATTTGAAAAAGGCGGGCGGGCATGGTACGCCTCTCCACTCAAAGCACTCACCAACTCAAAGCTCATCGAATTTTCCGAAATTTTCGGCCCCGGAAATGTGGGTATCCTCACCGGCGACCGCAAAGAGAGCCCTGATGCACCCATCATCGTCGGCACCACCGAAATCCTGAGAAACCAGCTTTACGATGCCATGCATCAGGGCATTTCGCTGAATGCAGACCTGGTGGTGCTCGACGAAGCCCATTTCTTGGGTGACGAGGAACGCGGTGTGGTGTGGGAGGAAACCATGATCTACCTGCCCCCACGCATTCCCCTGCTGATGTTATCGGCAACGGTGGGCAATGCGGGCGCCATCGCCGACTGGCTGACGACCATTCGCGGCCGCCCCTGCCGGGTGGTGTCCGAGACCCAGCGACCCGTACCGCTCTTTCCGATGGTGCTTCACCCATCGGGCACCTTGCTGCCGCTGACGGTCAAGGGCAAGCGGGGGGCTAAAGCGCTTCACAAAAAGGTGACAAGTCTCATCGGCGGGAAAAAGCAGCCGGAGCCGCCCCGGCGACGCGGGCTTCCCCCTTTTGGCGACATTCTCAGGGTGCTCAAGGCCTATGACCTGCTGCCGGCCATCTTCTTTTTAAAATCCCGCAGCGACTGCGACGCGGCCTTGAATCTGTGCCATGGGGCCGTACCCCTGACCGACCAGAAAAAGGCGATAATTGTCGACCGTGTTCGAACGCTCACCGACAATTCACCGCACCTTGCGCAGCATCGCCAACGTATCCATCTGGAACAGGCCGGCGTCGGCGCCCACCACAGCGGTCATCTTCCCGGCTGGAAGCTGGTGGTCGAAAACCTGATGAGCGAAGGCCTGCTTACCGCCGTCTTCGCCACCTCCACCGTCGCCGCGGGTGTCAATTTCCCGGCGCGGACCATGGTTTTTTTCAACTCGGACCGGTTCAACGGCACTGAATTCATCCCCCTGGACGCCACCCAACTTCACCAGATGACCGGGCGGGCGGGCCGTCGCGGAATGGACAAGATCGGTTTTGGTCTGGCCGTTCCCGGCCGCTACATGGACCTGCGATTGGTGGCTCGTTTGCTGGCGTCCCAGCCGGGAAAGGTGGTCAGCCGCATCCGCATCAACTTCTCCATGGTCCTCAACCTGCTGCTGTCCCACACCCCGGTCCAGATTGAAGAGCTGCTCAAGCGATCCTTCGCCACCTGGCTGCTGATTGCCAAAGTCGATGACAGCCGCCAAAAAAGCCGCATGGCTGATGTTCACGAAGTCCTTTGGGAAGATTTTTTACGACACCTGGATTTTCTCAAGCAGACCGGATTTGTGGACGAGGACGACCGGCTCACCGGCGACGGGGTCTGGGCATCCCAACTACGGGTGGACCAGCCCCTGATCGTGGCCGAATGCCTGCGCCAAGGACTGCTGCCTGACGGGGATGCGGCCCAGATGGCCGGTGTGTTCGCCTGCATGGTCAACGAGAGGGAAACCGATGATCGTATGGAGGGGCGCCTGGTCCCCAATCGGCTCAAGAGAACGGTCACCCGTATCCAGAAAAAACTGGTCGGATTCACCCGCCACATGAAATCCCGGGGCTTCGATGTTCGCCAGTTCTACCTGCGGCCCGCCGCCATGACCCATGCCTGGGCATCGGGATATCCGTGGGAAAATATCATCCAAGAATACGGCATGGCCGAAGGCAACCTGGCCATGTTGATGATGCGCACCGCCGACAACCTTCGCCACGCCGCCAACCTGGTGGATGTCTTTCCCGAAGCCGCCGCCACGTCCCGCGAAGCCATCGGCCTGATCATGAAAGCGCCGGTGGTAGAAGGAATGGATGAGGGTGAAGTGGACCTGTCGCCTGGATCACGGTTGCACTCAAGTTAGCCGTCAGCTCCAGACAACACCTCTTCCACCCAACTCAATGCCGCAATCATATTGGGGAACCCGGTCGTGGTCAATGCCAGAAGCACGGCGTGCCTGACGTCCTCGCCCGTTGCACCGGCAGCTAAGGCTTTCCGGGTATTCGACATGACGCCCCCTCGCGAGTTCGCCCCCACGGCAATCCCCAGCTTCACCAGGTTCTGGATTTTCTCATCAAGAGGTCCCGCTTGCCTGGTGGATATCCCGAGTTTTTTAAAGTCGTTGAACACTTCCGGAAAATGATCCTGAAAATTTTTGTATACCTTGGGCAGATACATGAACGCTCCTTTTGTTTTTCTGGTTGCGGGGAACCCTTTCGCAGCCGGTAAACCGGTTCACGTCACGATGCAGAAAAAACAGGGAATGCAGCGGAAACCGGCATTCATTGGAAAACACCGGTGGCTGTCCCGTGGATTATATTTAGAGCTATACTGGATTCAGAATCTCTGTCAAGTCCGGGAATGGCTGCGGAACCTCCTGAAGATGTCCGGGCAGCGAAAATCTCACTGGCTTTCAAACCGCTGTTCAATAATCAGTGCCGGCTTAGAGAAAACCGTTCCGGACTTTACCCTTTCAATCGATATAACTCAGGGACATCTTCCCTGTATTATGTTATTACTAACACATCGTTATGGCGCAACGATGAAACCCTGACTCAAACGATCCAGGAGAATCGATCATGGACAGCTTCCATTCATTGCTCAAGTCCTGTGCAGCCAAACACGGGCACCTCTGCCCGGGGCAAGTGGTCGGCGTGCGCATGGCAATTTTAGGCTGTCGACTGATCGGAATGGATCAACCCAAGCGGCTCGATCAGATCAAAAAACTCCTGGTTTATGTGGAGATGGATCGCTGCACGGCAGATGCGGTGGCCCATGTCACCGGCGTAAAACTGGGGCGACGGAGCCTCAAATTTGTTGATTATGGCATCATGGCCGCCACCTTCATGAATCTGGATACCGGGGATTCCTACCGGGTTTTATCCACGGAGGAGGCAAGGGATCTGGCGCAGGTTTACGCACCGGAATTCGCCACCACTTCCGAACGGCAGATTACCGCTTATAAACGAATGCCGGAGAGCGTCCTGTTCCGCGTCCAAAAAGTCCGCGTAAAAATCGATGAATTTGACTTGCCCGGTCCGACGCGGCGAAAAGTGGCTTGCAGCCGCTGCGGCCAAATAATCAGGGATGCCAGAGAAATTATCATACAGGGCAATCCGGTCTGTAAACCATGCACCGACCAATCCTATTTTACGCATGCCCGTGACATCACGTGGCAGGATATGGGATGGTCACCATGCCGCAAAGACAAATCATTCAGCACCCAATCCGCCCATGATCCGGCAGGGTCGTCGATGAACACCAAATAAGGAGACCGGTCTGTGTTAAAA
>Ga0055444_10000034_pt1 | contig 13540 bp, 14 predicted proteins | sample China_Galinas_Co_FD_57742 | JGI IMG/M metagenome (GOLD analysis project Ga0055444, IMG submission 57742) | Wetland microbial communities from San Francisco Bay, California, USA, that impact long-term carbon sequestration - China_Galinas_CordA_D2 | ecosystem: Environmental > Aquatic > Marine >...
CGGCTCAGGAATGTAACCCAATGAGTTGCCCAATATGAGCACATGATCGAAGTCCTCGGAGGGCAAGGCGGTATGGCGGGCATCCCCCTGCACAAACTGTACGGACCGGCACTGATCGATGGCCTCACGTTTACCGATGTCGATCAACGACTGCGAATAGTCCAGCACCGTGCAATCGCAAAAACCGCGCCGGCAAAGTTCCAGGGCATGTCGCCCCTGCCCACCGCAAAGATCGAGAATACGGTCGCGGGGCTGCATGGGCACCAGCAAGGTGAAGATGTCGGTCTCCTGTCGCGTAATCGCCTCGTCGCCGATGCTGCGTGCATCAGTAATCAGGTAGACCTCGTCGAAAAGGGTCTTCCACCAGTCAGGATCCACATCGATGGTCATGGCGCCTCCAAGTGCGCACCGAAACCAAACAGGCCGTCCGCCGCGAAGATAGCCGGGCCACCCCGCCAGGGTTGCAGGCGTGCAATTTCCAGTTCTTCTTCTTCGATATCGATGTAAGCATCCAGTTCGCCGGCGTGCCACATCTGCTCCAACTTGATGCTGTCGTCCCACATGGCCCGGCCGTATGCTTCCAGTTCGGCCAGCTGCTGCGCCGTGATGATGCGGGGCCGCAGGGCAATTTTGATCGGTCCCAGCAGGTAGGTGAACTTCTCTTTCAGCGCCAGGGCGTTCTGCGCGTCTTCGATGGCCAGCAGGTCGCCAACATTCATATGGGCGATGGTGTCGTTGATGCGAGTGACGGCCTCGCGCACCGTCACGGGCGATTTTAATATGGCCATGGGCTGCACGCCGCCCCCGCTGCCCACATTTGTGGGCACGTCTCCATACCGGCACAGAAAACCAAAAATCTGGTCGGGTCCGATCAGGCAGCGAAAGTCCGTCTGGCGATCCTTGAGCACGATCTGCCTTTGTTCCCGGTCGATTTCCGGCATGGTCTCCCCCCACAAACCCAGGGCGACTTTCGCCTGAACGATATACCCCCCTGTGGTGAGGGCGGTTTCAATGGCATCGTCTCCGTTCTGTCCGATCCCGCCCACTTTAACGCCGATGCCGGAATAACCGCGCTCGGGCTTGAGCACCAGGTGAGACCAGTTTGCCCGCGTCCATTCGACCAGATCCCCGATGGTTTCGCCCTGGGGACCGGTGGTTCGGCGGAAGAAAAACCGTCGGGTCCAGGGTGTTCGGCGAACAATTTCCGGATGAAAGCGCGCGGACTGCGAACCGGTGATGACTTCGAACATGCTTTTGACATTGATCGGTTCGGTACCGCGGGGATTGAGAATCCGGTTTTCCCGAATGGCCTGGTAGAGCGGCGTCAAGTCGTGCTTGCGGTGCAGCTTCAGGAAAACGTCGTTGTTGAAATCCATGAAGATCAGCGACACCGGCCGCCCATTATGGCAGACACGGCCATGATGCAGCTCGAATTCATGCGGCGCGGCGAGGATGCCGGTAATCCCGTCCACGGCGTCCAGTCGCCGGGCCAGATTGATGTTCTCGGTGACATTGGCCAGGGTTTCTTCTTCGGCCACCACCGCTATCAGACCTGGATTGGCGCCTTCTCGCCGGTGATGGACAGCGAGCAGCATCTCGGCGAAACCCACCACCGGATAGAGCAGCGGATGGTCAAAATCCAGGTCAATCCCGGTAGATCTGGTGCGGTTTATTTTCTGCCATACCACCTTGGCGATTTCCTGGGTCATGCGCTGGTAGTCCCAGCCTCCGGGACTGCCGAGGTTCCACTCTGAATGGTAGCCTCGAAAACTGGACACGCTTAGCCTCCTTGCTGCAGTATCTGCGCTAAATGATCAAAACCGATCTCTCCCTGCGCCAGAACCCGTCGGGCGAAAGCAACCGGATCGGTTCCCTTTCGGCAAGACGCATCATACAACCGGCGGAAGCGTCGTCGCCCCAAGGTGTAGGCCAGTTGGTAACCCGGTTTCAAGCTATATCGCCGGACCATGGCCCTGGCCCGTCCAGGATCCAACCCTTGCGCGGCCAGAAACGCGGCAGCCTCGTCCAGCGTTCGTCGGCGCATATGGATGTCGAAGTCAATCTGTCCACGCACAGCGCGCCAGAAACGCCGCTTGGCCATCAGCATGCGGTCCACCGAACCGGAGAAGAAGCCTGTTTCGAACAGCAGCTCTTCGGCAAAGCTGGCCCAGCCTTCATAGAAAATGGGAAACTCGATATGTCGCCGAACCGGTCGCGGGTGGCGCCAGCGGCTGGTATCCAGCAGGTGATGGCCGGGATAGGTCTCGTGGGCCGTCAGCAGCCGGTAATCCACCGGGATCTGGGCACGTTGGCCGGTCTCCAGGATAAAAAAAATACCGCCTTTGGGCGGGTGAATCGGCGGCATGCTGTAAGCAGCATTACTGCGCACCGGCCGCATGTAATCCGGAATTCCCTTCACCGTGACCGGACATTGCCCGACCTCGTCGACCGCGATCAGCCCCTGTGATGAGCAGTGCTCGGCCAGTTCGGATATAGTGTTGCGGTAGATGCGCTGGACGCCGCCGGACGGCATTGAGGGTCGGGGCAGTGTGTCGACGACCGTTTGCCAGGAATGACCGGGCGCCATGGAGGCAGCCGATTGGTCGAGGATCGCACGGGTCTCAATAATTTCATGATCCAGCTCACGGGCAATCTCATCCAGGGTAAGCAAACACCCCATGTGCTCGACGGCGATCCGCTCGTAAAGGTTAATCGGCAGCCGGAAGTCATCGCCAACTGGAGCCTGCCTGAGATGGTCTTCCAACCGTTGGCAGGCGTGGTCGATGGGCGTGCGACAAGCTGCCGGCAGTTGCAGGGCCGCCAGCCAGCGGCGTTGTTTCAGCAGCATTTCGATACCCAGATCACGAAAGAGCCCAGGGATGCACTTGAGATTCCCTCTGGCCTGGTCGAGAAATCCGGGAAGATGCTTCAGGCGCGCCGCTAGCGCCTGGGATCCGGCTTCGAGGGCTTCGGCCAACCCGATGCCGACGATGGTCAGATAAAAGGTTGGCTGCGTCTCGTGTACCTTGACCCAGGCGAGTTGGTCGCGAAGTGTGCGGAGGACCCGGCAGAGCATAGCCGTGTCGATGTCGTTTGCCGACGGTGATGGGAGGCATGGTTGATGGTCCAGGTCGTGTTCCCATCGGGTCAGCTTACCGATGACGTCTGCCAGGCCTGTCGGCGAAAAATCGTCCCAGCGGGACCAATCGAACGCCCTGGCCCTGGCCTGGGGGAAGAAATGAAACTCATCACTGGCCATGCAGATCGGAAACTGCACGGCCAGCCAATCGAATATATCGTCGGCAATCAGCGCCGGTTGATTGTCGACCGGGTTCTCTGTGCAGTGATCAGTCATTTGATGTCGGGCGAAGCATTACGGGGCCTGGAAAAGGCCAATTTATTATTTTGTAGATTGAATCGATGGAAATGGATTTCCCCGCCCTTTTGTAAAGGCCACGGTCGTCCAATAGGCACAAGAAAGGCATAACCGCGGGCAGCGCTATTCATTTTTAGTTCAGCATAAAGAAAAAGGGGGAGGTTTTCGACCCATTAAAGGTAGCGTTCGTCCCTCAATTGGGCAATCTCGACCCCCAGGGCAACGCACTGCTTGCCCGCCATGCAGTCAGCCGCGTCTTCGTCGGGCAGGTAGTGTTTGACCTTTTTGTTGCCCTTGTGCAGATATACCACCGTAGCCTGTTTCTCATCGTCGTAGTCCACTTCGATGTCGATGCCGCATTCACCGATATCTGGGTATATTGATTTTATTTTTTCACACAGTGCTGCTTTGTCGACCATGGTGGACCTCCTGTTTGATCGTTATAAATCTATGCAAAAGCTAGTCATGCGGGCGGGCTTGTCAAACCGACGGATACGAAATTGGTACTGGCGTCAAAGATGCCAGGGAAAGGTTAGCTGTCATGATCTAATATGATGAGGGAAATCCATCCTGCCGGATGGCGGCCAGCTGTCATGACCGTATGACCGCCATAAAAACGGCGCCCGTTTACATAGGCACATCGAACGGTTGGACGTAACCGGTTAGCTCCACATAACCGACACCATTGATCACCTTTTCGTTTTGGGTTCCTTTTGCTATTGCATTGATCGGGGGCCTTTATTGACCGGGGGCCTTTGGTAAATGGCAGGTAAATTTCTCTATTTTTCAAAAAGAATCCGGTGATCCACCAGGTTCATCCGCTTGATTTTAGCCTTGATGGTGAGCTGGTCGCCGAAGATCCCCACCAGACGAAACGCGCCATCCGCTTCAGGCTCCACCAGGTCGACCGATTCCATGAGAAGGGTTTCCTCGCCGTCATCGAGCAAATAGGCATTGGCTTCACACACGATCGCGTACCTCCGCTAACGTTTTCAAGTCTATGTGTAGATCAAGCGGGCACCTAGCCAGGGAAGGTGTATCGGCCTGTCCACCCTAACCGGCCCTGAGGTATTTGATCACCATCGGCCGATGGCCCCCCTTTGCCGTAATTACCTGATTTCTTCTATCGCTGCAACTCGGTTTCGATGGCGTCCTCCACACGCATCTGCTGGGTTTGCCAGAGGTTGTTTTCGTTCATATAGGTCTCTATGTTGCGGTTTCCCAGATGGGCGACCATTTCCATATCATCCTGGGCCTTTTCCGTATTATCCATATTGGCGTGCAACGCAGCACGACTGTAATAGGCAGCCCCATAATCCGCATCCAGTTCGATGGCTCGGTCGAAATCAGCCAGGGCGGTGTGCGGGTCGCCACGCTTTTCATTAACCAACCCACGCATGTGGTAGGCGCGGGCATAGCCGGGGTCGATTTTCACCGCACGGTCGAAGTCGTCCCGGGCCTGGTCCAACATGTCCATCTTGAGGTAGGCCGCACCGCGGCCGACGATGGCCAGCGTATGTGTGGGATCGGCGTCTATGGCTCGGGTCAATAATTCAAGGGCCTTGTCATACTGGGAATTGGCAAATTCGCCCATACCTGCTGCGAAGAGTTCTTTGGCGTTTGAATGTTCAGTCATTTAGGTTTCCTCCTGATATAAATACACCATAATTGATGGTGATTGGTGTTTCAGCAACGCCGACTTACGCTATCGGTTAGCTGGAAGCGGTCAACGCTGGTTGGTTTCTTGCGTAAACAGTAAGTTTCACGAGACCTGACCGCATAAATCCCGATACACTGAAAAGATAAGGCCTCATGCGCTTTTTTCAACGATGGATGTGATGGAACAATGATCGTCTACAGGTAGGAAAAATGCGGGAAGAAATGCCGTTTCCCGTGGGCGGCGGCGGTCCACGGGAAATCGTCGATTGCCCGGAATGATTGAAAAACGGCCAAACACAACGCAGCAACGGCCGGCATTGTTGGCTTTTGGCAGGATGCAATCAGAATGGCCAAAACCCGCTGTCGTTCCAGATCCGTTCTTTGAGTTCCGCATCGATGGCGGCCAGAAATTCGAGGTGTTCTTTTTCCCAATCGGCCAGCCATTGATAAAGCTTTTTCTCTTCCGGGTCCTGCGCTTGGTTGCCCCGTTCGGAATACAGGGATATGGCACGCTCCTCCATGAGCATGGCGGCCGAGATGGCCGCGGCTTCGAAATCTGCGGCGGCGATGCGCGCCTTGACCTCTGGCGTTAATACGTTTTGTGAAATCGTGCCCATCTCCGAGGTGTCCGGCATCTTGAACCGACCGGTTTCCTTGAAGGCCTTGAACTGATCGGAAAGGATGTTGACGTGCCGGACCTCTTCTTCGGCCATGGTTCCGAAAAATGCCTTCACATCCGTGTTTGTGGATTGATTGGCCGCCGTCCGATAGAAAGCTTTACCCCGCTTTTCCAGCAGAATTGCATGTTTTAGAATATCCAGCGCACTGTTTTCCGTCATCGAATCCTCCTTTAGGGGTTGATTGGTAAGGCGGCCATCTTTCTTTTTCAGGCAAGAATATGGATGTGCCTTGATTTTTTAGGAGTGCCACAATCATCTTGACACGTTTTCTGCGACCCGTGTACACTCCGGCAACGAGCAGGGCAACTCCTTTGCCGGTTCCTTCGGCCATGACAACGATCATGAAACCCGCTTGTTTTCTCAATTTACCCCATTTCAAAAATAAGCAATGCCATGCCGAAAAGCAAGCGACTGAGCGCCAACATGGAAGATTACCTGGAGACCATATACCATATTGTCTCCGAAAAAAAGGCCGCGCGGGCAAAGGACATCGCCGTTCGAATGGCGGTCAACAGCGCATCAGTCACAGGCGCGCTGCGGCTGCTGGCGGAAAAAGGCCACATCAATTACGCCCCTTACGACGTGATCACCCTGACACCCAACGGTGAAATACTGGCCCGGGACATTGTACGCCGGCACGAAATCCTCAAGGATTTTTTCACCAAAGTGCTGGATGTGGATGAGCGAGAGGCGGAAGACAGCGCCTGTAAGATGGAGCATGCCGTTTCACCGGCCATCATCGACCGGTTGGTTCGCTTTGTGGAATTTGTCCAGATATGCCCCCGGGGTGGGGAGGAATGGATCGGGGGGTTCCGGAAGTTCTGCGAGAGAGACAACGCGCTCTCCGGGTGTGAGAGCGCTATAACCAAATGCCTGGATGATTTGAAAAAAAGACAACGGCAGTTTCAACAGGCGCGGCGAGAAACGATCACCCTGGAAGGCCTCGGGTCCGGGCAGGTCGCCCGGCTGATCCGTGTCAAAGGCAAAGGCACCATCGTGGACAAGTTAAAGGAATTGGACATCACCCCAGGCAGTATCATTGAACTTGAAGAAGTGGATGCCTCCAATGACAGAATCAACATCAAGGTGCGCGGCTACCACCTGTCCCTTCGCAAAGACGACTTCTCAAAAATAGAACTGGAAGTCATCCCGCCGACTTAACCCATTCGATGATTCAAGCCGCCATTGATAGGCTTTAAAATAATGGTTCTGACAAGGCCAGAGGGAGGAAGCCGTGCGATAATATTGCGACGACCGATAACGCCTTCCAAAAGCATTATCTCAAAGACGATTACCACTCGCTGTGTAGCTGCCGCTCTATATCCGGCCATCGGGCCTTGAGATTGGATACGGCATCCATCGCGATGTCCAGGTGGATGCGCATGTGATTTTGGTAAATTTCCTCATGCAGTTTTTTATCTTTGATGCCGCGCCGCTGCAAAGGCATGTCTGAAACCAGCATGATCGAGCCGACGGGCACTTCATACCGGTAAGCCACGGAAAAGAGCGTCGCCAGTTCCATCTCGATCGCCAGGATTCGTTGACAACGCAATTGGTCCACGAAATCTTCATCGAATTCCCACAATCGACGATCCGTGGTATAGACGATGCCGCAGCGGGGGACAATCTTTCGGGCCTTGACGGCCCCGATGCACAACAGGTTCACAGACATGGCTGGCAGGGCCGGGAATTCCATGGGCAGGTAATGGCGGCTGGTTCCTTCCCCCCTGATCGCGGCCGTCGGAACCACAAAATCACCCACTTCCAGAATATCGTCGATACCGCCGCACATCCCGAGCATGACCACCGATTTCAGATTGTCCAGATAGGCCAGGCCATTGATTACCAGGGCCGCCTGGGGCGAGCCGATGCCGAAATCGATCATTGTGCAGTCCAATTCCGGGACATTGACGATCCGGAAATTGCCCTCGAGAATGTCACAACCGGTTTGCTCGGAAAAAGATTTGATGTATTGACGAAAATTGGTAATCAGAACGTGGCTGCAGAAATTCTCCAGCTTGCAGTTGGTGTAGCGCTCCAGCGTCTGCCGGATATATTCGTGTTCCTTAAGACTCATGATTCCTTCGTGTCCGTCCAGCTATGGCATCTTGCGGCCCATGCCGGTTTTTCAATTCAGTCGATAAAAAATCAAACGGCGTTCCGCCTGTTGCCGTTATCGGTCATTTTCCTTGAGACCTTAAAATCCTGACCGATGAATCGACCCGCCCATCGAACCGTTGCCAGGCCCCTGCTTCATACGGGACGGCCAAACGCCTGCTGCGCCAGGGAACGGTTACGCGGGCGGAAGGTGCCGTCCACTTTTTCTTTGCGCATGACCTGCTGGAATAGATTGGACATCTTCATGCCTTGGGACTCGGTCCGATAAAAGGTGTCCCAGGCATGGGTCAACAGCTCCTGAAGCCGTTCGGCGCTCATGTGCTTGGGCTGAAACACCACCTTGTCCGCCGTGTATTCGTTCCACTCAAAGGAGAGGATCCGATGCTTGCGCTTCAGATCCTCGTAGGCTTTGGTATGGGGAAAGGGCGTAAGGACAGTAAACTCGGCCAGGTCCAGTTCAATCTCCAGGAGAAAGTCGATCAGCCTGAGGATACCGTCTTCGGTGTGGTTGTCCAGTCCCAGCAAAATGGTTCCCTCCACGCCGATGCCGTGGTCGTGATAGCGTTTGATCCGTTCCCGGATGTAGTCGGAAGTGTCGAACACCGCCTGATAGACATACCAGGCACCGGCCTGGGCTGCCAGGTCGAGTACCTTGGGGTCGTCCTCGATGGGATGACAGCACCACTTTTTTTTCAACGGAATCATTTCCCTGAAAAGGTCCAGTTCCCACCGGGTGTCCTGGGCCAACGAGTTGTCCACGATAAACATGCGGTTGTTGTCGATGGCCGCCATTTCAGCGACTGCCTTGTCGATGGGGCGAGGCCGAAACTGTCGCCCTCCCAGATAGGCCACACAGCAAGGGTAGCAGTTGTATCGGCACCCCCGGGAAGCATGCACCAGGTCGACCATCTGGATGCCGCGGTAGTTGTAAAGCTCCCTTTTCAGGATGTCCCGCCGGGCCGGCCCCACTAGCTCGATCGGAGGCGGTGTGGACTGATAATCATAGATTTTTTTCAACCGGCCGGCCATTAAGTCGGCAATCACCTGTTCCATGCGCCCTTCGGCCTCACCCAAAAAAACGGCATCGGCATGGTCCAGGGTCTCTTCGGCGTGAAGCATGGTGGCGATGCCGCCGAAAATTACCGGCACGCCTCTGACCCGATAGGCATCGGCGATCGCCCAGCCCCGCTTCACCTGAGCGGTGAGCATCATGGAAATGCCTACCACGTCGACCGATGCGTCGAAGTCGAGGGATTCAAGATTTTCATCCACGAATTCCACATCCACTTCAGGCGGCAACGTGGCGGCAAAAACCACCGGACCGTGGGGGGGCAAATGGAATTCGGTCTGGTGCTTCAGTTTGGGCCAGCGGGGATAGATCAGTTTGAATTTCATAACCGTCCTTAGCGGTGAGTGGCAACTATTGCAGTGAAGTCGCCTCAATCAGTGTCATCACCAGTGTGTAGGAAGCCTTGCCGCCAGCATGCAGGGTAAGTCGTGATGAGAACCCGCTTGGATCAAGCGCATCTAACGCCACGGTCTTCAAAGGCTTATATTGCTTGATTTGCCAGCTGCCATCTGCAGCTCCGACGACATCGACGAACCGGTTATCGTCAGTCCGGAACCGGCAGCCCTCGGTGCCGTCGGCAAATGTTCCGGCAGTCTGCATCTCACCTTCGGGTGCAAGAAAGATCAGTCGGATGTCTCTCATGATGCCTTTGGCGAATTCTGGGTTGTCGAAGGGGCCGAAGGCGCGATTCACCGTCACCGTGCCATTGTCCTCCGCTTCGAAAAGCACGAATCCTTCAAGGGTCATCAGCACGCAATGAACACGTGAATCCGCAGGGGACAGTATGATCACGCCGGTCAGTGCGGTGTGATAGCCACGATGGAAGCGGGCATTGATGGCATGAACCAGCTGCAATCGGCCCTCCGGATAAATGGATCGGCAACGGGCTTCGACCCGGTATTGACGGCCGGCATCCACCGGCTGAATCGTTGGCATGTATGCGCAGGCGGCCAGCGGCCATACGACAATAAGCGTTAAGAAAATCAATTTGGATTGCGCTATCGGTCGTCGCGGTTTTCCGCCAATACGGTTTTTTCTCACAGGCCTTGCCGAATTGATTATCTTGAAGCCTATTGGCCTTGAACATTGCCTCATTGAACTTCCTGAAAAAGGCGGTCATCCAGGGCGGGATTGACCTGGGTATTGCTGAATGCCATGCGGGTGAACGCATCGTCGCTTTCGAAGATAAGCACCTGTTCGATCACCCCCGGCCGGTCCGACATGAGCAATTCAATCCGCTGGATGAAGCGGGCCATGCCCGGATCTTTGGGCACCAGCACAATTGTATTGATGCCGGTCAGCTTGGCGTCGAACATCGGATTGCCCTGAAACCGCCCGCCTAGCCAACCGCTGATTTCCGGCATGACAAACTGCATTGCCTGCAACCGGACGCTGACGTCTTCAACCAGCCCTCGGTCGGACTGGATGAAGCGTCTGGCATCGCCACCGTGCATGAGCAGGACACTTTTTACCGGTGATGTGTATTCCCATCGCAACGCATCGGGACGCCGGTATAAAAGACGCCCTTTAGATATCAGCGGCTTGGTAAGAATCGGCAGATGCTTCTCCTGAACGAAGTCGGCACTGATGCTGTCTACCCGGCTGGCGGCATTGCGGATGCTTTCCCAGCTGTCTGCCCAACCCAGACCCAGGCTGGCGACCATCACCAACGCAGCAAACAGGCAACGACCGCCAAAACGCTTCACCCGCGACGGGAAAGGATCGTCAGATACCCGGTTATTGATAATTTCTATTCGTTTCAATCTTCATCTACCGGTTAACACATGCCGCCATTCACACCAATCACCTGTCCGCAGATGTAGGACGCATCGTCCGAACAGAGAAAACGCACTACCCGGGCCACCTCTTCGGGTGTTCCCACCCGGGCCATGGGAATCATGGCCTTGATATTGCTAAACTGCATGCCCTTGATCATGTCGGTCTCGATGAACCCCGGGGCCACCACATTGACCCGTATGCCCAGTCGGGCAACTTCGGCAGCCAGACTCCGGCTAGCGCCAATAAGGCCGGCCTTGGCCGCACTGTAATTGGCCTGCCCGCGATTGGCCACCAGGCCTGAAGCCGAGGCAATCGAAATCACACTGCCTCGGCGCTGGCGTATCATATTTTCGATTATCGGCCGAGTGACATTGTAAAAACCGTCCAATGTCGTGTCCACCACTTTTTTCCAGTTTTCGCGGGACATCATCAGAAAAAGCCCGTCGGCGGTAACACCGGCATTGTTCACCAGCACCTCCAAGGCGACCCCCTCAGCCAGCAGGGATTCAACAGCCTGCTGCGCGCCTTGTGCGTCTCTCACATCAAAACCCAATGTTCGGCCGTCTCCGCCCAGTTGCCGAACTTGTGCAAGTGTATCGGCTGCACCCTTTTCGTCGGAATGGAAATTGACCACAACATCGTAACCGCAGCGGCCCAACTCCACACAAATGGCTCGGCCGATTCCTTTGGACCCGCCGGTCACCAGGGCCACGGGTCGCTTTTCATTATCTTTCATACGATCTCCTTGCCTCCCGGTGGTTCAACAAAGACGCAACGAAGGCGACATCCACAGGACAATATTTTTCCCATTCCCCCCTGCACGCTCAACGTTGCGCGTTAGGCTACCGCGCCTCCACAACCTGAAGGGTCACCTCGGCAGCCAGCCGGTCGTTGATGAAAGCCGTGCCGGTGATTTCGCGAAGGTTGTCGAATACAAACGCATTTCTGGCCGTCGTCTTTACCGGTTCCCCTAAAGCGATTTCGTTCACATAAAACACTGCGCTTTTGACGCCCACGAGCCAGCCCCGGGTCTTTGAACCCTCTCCACGCGTTTTCAGCCGTCTCAGTCCGTTATGGACACCGGCAGTCTGTGCCACCAGTTCAACCAGGATCAGTGGATTGACCACATTGTCCTTAAAAAGCGGCCAGTTTCGGTGAACGACGGACAACGTGGTTGCTTGCTGGTCATCCAGCGACAGGATCTTGTCAACCAGTAGCATTCGGCCGCGATGGGGCAGCAGGCTTTCGGCGGTGAGGCGGACGGGTTTCGAATCGGCAGTGGACATGGATAGTAAAAAGGCTTGAAATGGATATTAATCAATATATAGTATAGCGTCTTTTTAGGGGGCTGGGTATAACACGAATGAATTCGGTCTGTAAAGGAAATGACCCATGGATAAATTGATCAATGAACTGCGTGAGAAAATTGTTGATGCTTTGAATCTTCAGGATGTTGCACCACAAGCGATCGATCCCGACGAACAACTGGTGGGCGGGCGGCTGGGCATTGACTCCATCGACGTCCTCGAGATGGTGATGCTGGTGGAAAAGGATTACGGGCTGGTCATCGACAATCGCGAACTGGGTGCCCGGGTCTTCGCTTCGGTGCGGGCGTTGGCCGGTTTTATCAATGATCCGACCGCCACAGTACCCAATTGACAACTTTTTTTGCAGCCTCTTTGATGATTTGACGATATGGCAATGAGAATCCTGCTGATTTCCGCAAATACACTTAAAGCGCCCTATCCGGTTTATCCCATCGGTCTGGATCACGTGGCCGCGTCCATCCATGGCAGGCACCGGGTTAGCATCGCAGACCTCAACGTGCTCGACGGCCTGAGCGGGCTTGCCGACAACATCCGGGCATTTGGTCCGAACCTGATTGGAATCTCCTTGCGCAATATCGACAATACCGACACCACCGACCCCGTTGGGTTCATCGGTGGCTACCGAGAGGTAATAGCGACCGCTCGCCAAGCGTCCAACGCGCCGGTGGTGCTGGGAGGCAGCGGGTTCACCCTATTTCCCCGGCAGGTGCTGGCAGCACTTGGGGCAGATTTCGGCATCGTGGGCGAGGGCGAGCGATTGAATGGCTTGATCGATGCCCTGGACGCCGACCAGGACCCAAAGGGTCTGCCCGGTGTAATCACCCCCGACACGGAAGAGACCCGTTTTCCGGCACCGTGGACCGGAAAACGCCAACCGCACCCGGCGTATCGTTCGGCGCACAAGCGTTGGTACCTCAAGCACGGCGCCATGTTGAATCTGCAGACCAAACGGGGGTGCCCGTTCCGATGCATCTACTGCACCTACCCGCTCATCGAGGGGCATAAACTACGGTTGGTGGCGCCGGTCGATGCGGCGAAAACAGCCTTGGCCCTGGAAGCTGAAGGGGCCCGCTACCTGTATATCACGGACTCCTCGTTCAATGCCGACATCAATCACTCGCTGGAAGTGGCCCGGGCATTTAAGCGAGCGGGCCTGACCATTCCCTGGGGGGCGTTCTTCACCCCCTTGCCAATGCCGGACGGATACTTCGAAACATTGGCCGATGCGGGATTGAAGCACGTGGAGTTTGGCACCGATTCCCTTTCCAATACGATATTGCGAACGTACAGAAAACCATTCACGGCCGATCAGGTATTGGCGGTCCACGAGTCGGCGCTGGCCGCCGGGCGTCACGTTGCCCATTACTTTCTGCTGGGCGGTCCCGGTGAGACCCGGCAGACCCTGGACGAAACCCTTACCCGCATTGATGCACTTCGGAAAACAGTTCTATTCTTGTTCTGCGGCATGCGCGTTTATCCCCATACCGCGTTGTTTCATCTGTGTGCGGCCGAAAGGCATATCGAAGCGGGG
>Ga0055444_10000035_pt1 | contig 13514 bp, 12 predicted proteins | sample China_Galinas_Co_FD_57742 | JGI IMG/M metagenome (GOLD analysis project Ga0055444, IMG submission 57742) | Wetland microbial communities from San Francisco Bay, California, USA, that impact long-term carbon sequestration - China_Galinas_CordA_D2 | ecosystem: Environmental > Aquatic > Marine >...
TGCGTCTATTGCGGTTAAAAATGACATCAAATTCAATTATGTCCCCTTCGATGGCGCGGCGCCGACACGCACGGCTCTTCTCGGCCAGCACATTGACTGCGCCGCTACAGGCATCGATGAGATGCTGCAGATGTATCAGGCCGGGAAAGTGCGTATTCTGGCTGTCAATAACACCACCCGCAGTGCCCTTTTCCCTGATGTTCCCACCATGGAAGAGGCCGGGTATCCGAACCCCAATCCCATTCTTGACTGGCGCGGTCTGGCCGCACCCAAGGGCGTTTCGCAGGAAAACATGAAGGTCCTGGTAGACGGTTTCAAGAAGTGCTTCGATGACCCGGAATTCCAGGCACTGGCTAAAAAGCTTGGTCTGCCGCTGGTCTATGAAGATCCCCAGGGGTTCCAGGTATTCCTGGAAGGTATGGAAAAAACCCTGGTACCAGCCCTCGAATCCGTAAACCTGTATAAACCCATGTAACGTCATCAAACCGTCGGAAGCGGCCACCCGGCTGCTTCCGACGATGACATGCGGAGTCTATCGAATTGAAAAAAGTTGATATCGGTACAGGCATCGGTCTGATCATCTTCAGTACGTGGATTTTCTGGTACGCCAGCGCGTACAGCAAAGCGACGATCTACTACTACGGACCCAACTTCTTTCCCCAGGCCATTGCCATCGCAATGTGTATCTGTGCAATTACCCTCATCCTGAACGCCATCAGGGGTAAAAGCATGGAAAGATCGGACCGGATTGAATTAAAAGGGTTCATACGCATGGTAATCGCCATCGTCATCTGTATCGGTTATCTTTTTTTGATGCAGGTCATTGGCTTTACCATCGGCACCTGCGTCTTCCTTTACGTATTGATGATGTTTATCGGCCAGCAAGGGCTTAAAAAAAGAATTTTAAGCTCCATCACGGTGTCCCTTATCGTGTGGGCGATCTTTCGCTATTTTCTGGTCATCCCGCTGCCCACGGGAATGTTAGCTTATACATTTTAATCTGTTCAAAGGAAAATAAATGGATTTTACGCTACTTGCCGAGGCATTTTCCACGGTAATGCTGACACCGATAAATTTTTTATTTGTTTTCATCGGCATCACGGCAGGCATTATTGTAGGGGCTCTGCCGGGTTTAACAGCGACCATGGGGTGCGCGCTGCTGATTCCATTTACGTTTGGGCTTCCGCCCATCCAGGGGTTGCTCATGCTCATCGGCATCTTTTGCGGGGGCATCTATGGGGGTTCCATCTCCGGGATTTTGATCCGGACCCCCGGCACACCGGCCGCGGCCGCTACGTTGCTGGACGGGTATCCACTCGCCCAGAAAGGATTGGCCGGGAAAGCCATCGGGATGGCTACGATCGCATCCTTCGTGGGCGGTACGACCGGCGCCGTCGTCATGACCTTTCTTTCACCCCAGATCGCCAAATTCGGTTTGAAATTCGGCCCCCCGGAATTTTGCGCGCTGGCCGTATTCGGTCTCGGCATGATCATCACCATTTCCGGGCGGTCTCTGCTTAAAGGTATCATTGCCGCGCTTTTCGGCCTGATGATCACCGTCATCGGGTTCGATCCGCTTTCCGGAGTGCCCCGCTTTACTTTCGGGTCACAGAATCTTCTGGGAGGGGTGACGTTTATTCCGGCCCTTATCGGTTTGTTCGGATATGCGCAGGTATTTCGCAATATTGAAAAGATAATGACCTTGCCCCCGGTTGAATCCAGGGTTGAAAATATCCTGCCCAAGATCAGCGAAATCGTTTCGAGTCTGAGAACCACTTTCAAATCAGCGCTAATGGGGACATTCATCGGCAGCATTCCCGGTACCGGTTGTGATGTCGCCGCTTTTATCGCCTATGGTGAGGCGAAACGGTCCTCCAAGCATCCTGAAAAGTTCGGCACCGGTATCCTGGAAGGCGTCGCGGCCCCCGAAGCCGCAAACAATGCGGCCACCGGCGGTGCGATGATCCCGATGCTGACGCTGGGCGTTCCCGGTGATGCGGTCACGGCCGTTCTTCTCGGCGCGCTGACCATTCACGGCTTGCAGCCCGGCCCGATGCTGTTCAGGGACCACCTTGACATTGTCTACCCGATATTTGCCGGAATGATCATGGCACAATTCGTACTGTTGATTGTCGGGCTTTCCGGGGCGCGATATTTTGCAAAATTGATCACGGTCGACAGAAAAATTTTGACCCCGATTATCTTCTTTCTCTGTGTTGTCGGTTCGTATGCCATGCGGTTCAGTTTCTTTGATGTGGGCCTGTCTTTGATTATCGGCATTATTGCCTATTTCATGGAATACTACGACTATCCGGTTTCACCGATTTTGCTGGCGCTTATTCTGGGACCAATGGCCGAACAGAACCTGCGGCGCACCCTGATCATATCGCACGGTGACGCAACCATCTTTTTTACAAGACCCATCAGCGCCGCTTTTATTGTTCTGGCCGTGGTTGTGATCATTTCATCCTATTATAGAATCAAAAAAGCGACGCAAATAGAAGAACAGAATGCCTTTTCGGCGGAAGACCAAGACTAAAAAGGAGTAGCTGTCGTGCATAATTTTGAATGGAATTTACCGACAAAGATCGTTTACGGCAAGGGAGAGTTGTCTCGACTCGGCGAACTATGCAATGAATACGGTCGCAAAGCCTTCCTGGCAACCTATCGCCGGAGCGAAAAGCGCGCCTGGATTTTAGACACCGCGCTGTCTTCTTTGAAAGCCGCCGGTATTGAGGTCACGATATTCGACTGCATCGAACCGAATCCTCGGGCGGAAACGGTTGACCAGGGCGTTCAACTTTTCCTTGAATCCGGGTGTGAATTCGTGGTGGCCCTGGGTGGCGGCAGTGTAATCGACGCGGCCAAGTACATATCGGCAACCGCCTTCAGCGGCGGGTCGGCATGGGACTATGTCATTCTGGCAGAGCGTGCGGCCAAAGAATATACCGGCGCATACCCCATTGTCGCTGTGCCGACGGTTTCCGCCGCCGGTTCAGAGGCAAATGCCGGAGGTGTCATCACCAACTGGAAAACCAAAGAAAAAAGTTTCAGCCGCTCGCCCTACCGCATACCTAAAGTGGCTATCGTCGACCCTGAAGTATTTGTAACGGTTCCGCGAGATATTACCGCGGATGGAAGCGTGGACATATTCTGCCATCTCATCGAGCACTACCTGACCAGCCCGGACGCGTCGGAAATTGCCGACCGCATCACCGAAGGACTTATCTTGACCACGATGGAATACCTCGACCGCGCCCTAAAGGACGGAAGCGACCTGGAAGCTCGCGGTCAGCTGGCGTTATGCGCTCTGCTGGGATGGTCCGGCATTCAGGCCTTAGGGCGAATGGGCACAATCCCGATCCACTTTATCGAACACCAGATCAGCGGACATTACGATATCAGTCACGGCCGTGGCATGGTGATCATTCTACCGGCATATCTGAATCACTTTGCCGATGCCCGTCCGGAAAGATGGGCTAAACTCGCGCGCCGGATTTTCAACGTAAAAGAAGATGATGATTTACAAGCTGCCCGGGCACTCGGCGGCGCCGTCGTCAAATGGCTGGAAAGTATCGATATGCATGTTACCTTTTCCGACCACAAGATCGATTCCAGTAAATTCGACCAAATGACGGACGACATTATTCGCATGTACGGCACCCTGGACGGGAACAAAGTCCCCGGTCCCCGCCCTATGGGCCGGGATGATATTATGGCCATATTAAATGCGTCGCTTTAACGGGACGGCAGCCACAAGCGATGCGCGTGTATGCTTAATCTAAATGGTCTTTTCTAAAATTATACAAGCTGGCATTTTTATCGAAATTCCGGTTAGCCCGGTCGATACAGCCATGCAGCGGGTCAGCGCGCTGCTGGAAGGCGGTATCCAGCTCATTGGCATCGATATAAGACATTCGGAAGGCTTACGGATTGTTAAGGAGAGTGCCTCCCGATTTGCGGACCGGCTAATTATCAATGCCGACGTTGTCCTGGACTCGGACGCCGCCCGCAAGGCAATCCTTGCCGGAGCGGACGTCGTTTCAACGCCGTACCTGATCAAGGATGTTTTAACGACCTGCAACCGTTATGGAAAAATTTGTATCCCCGGCGCCCTGACCGCGACGGAAGTCCTCAAAGCGCTGGAATGGGGGGCCAACCTGGTAAAGTTGTATCCGGCCGATCTGTTTGGACCGGGTTTACTCAAGGCGATCAAAAGCCCCCTGCCGCAGGCCAACCTTATGCCATCTGGCGGTGTCAATTTGGATAACATGGCCACCTGGTTGCGGGCCGGTGCATGTGCCGTTGTGATCGATGGTAAATGCGGGAAAACGGACGAGGACGATTCCATGCATTTTGAGGAAAAGATATCAATGCATGCGCGCCAAATCACAAAATGTTTTCTGGACACCACCACATCGATTCAGAGCCAGCATTGAACTAAAAATAAAACCGGTTGCGTAAGGCAAATGAGGCTCGATCATGGTAGATGTAATAACCCTCGGTGAAACAATGTTGCGTCTGTCACCTGTCACCGTATCCACCCTTGAAGAGGCCCAACAATTCCAGGTGGACGTGGCCGGTGCCGAATCAAACGTGGCCGGCGGTCTTGCAAGAATGGGACTGTCGGTCGGTTGGGTATCAAAACTGGTCGACAACTCAATTGGCCGTTTGATGGCCAAAAGGATCCAATGGCACGGTGTCGATATTAGTCGAATCGTCTGGGCCGACAGGGGGCGCAATGGCCTCTATTATTTGGAGCCCGGCGTGGAACCGCGCCCGACCCGTTTGATCTATGACCGCGCCGATTCCGCATTCACCTCCCTGTGTTTTGAAGAAATCGATTGGGAATATTTTAAAGATGCCCGATTGGTGCACCTAAGCGGAATCACACCGGCCCTTGGCAAAAGCGCAGACCAGTTGACCCACCAAATTATTGACCATTTTAATAACACCGGAACATTGATATCCTTTGATGTCAATTACCGCTCCAAACTTTGGTCACCATCGGTGGCCGGAAAGATACTGACCCCAATTGTCAAAAAGGTCGACGTCTTGATCTGTTCTTTAAACGACGCGGCAACCGTATTTGGCTTCCGATCGATGGATGCTGAAGAAGTTGCCAGGGGCCTCCAGCAGGCATATCATAACCAGATGGTGGTGTTGACCATGGCGGACAAAGGCGCCATGGCTTTTGACGGCCAAAATATCTGGTATCAGGACGCCTACCACGCCGGCAGCGTCGACCGTATCGGCAGGGGGGACTCTTTTTCCGCCGGTTTCCTATACGGATACCTGAACGATGACGCCACCGCCGGCTTGGAATACGGCAATGCCATGGCGGCTTTGAACCAAACCCTCAAGGGCGATTTCTTCTGGTGTGGCAAGGAAGAGGGGGAACAGTTGATCGCCGGGCACTCAAAAAAACTTGACCGGTAGGGCCATGAAGAATCTAACGGCGCCATCATCTGTTATCGATGCCATTCGTGACACCGGCCTGATATCAATTTTAAGGGGCGTCGACTCCGGCAAGATTTGCGACGTCGTTGATATAATGGGCCAGAATGGTATCCGGCTGGTGGAAGTGACGTTGGATACGCCCGATGCGCTTCCGTCCATTCAACAATTATCCCGCGCCTTTCCCGGCGATATGCTCATCGGAGCCGGAACGGTGCTGGATCGGGAAACTGCCCGGCAAGCGATTTCAGCCGGAGCGCAATTTATCCTTTCGCCCACCCTGGACACATCGGTTATCGCATGCTGCATTGAAAATGGCGTATTGCCGATACCGGGTGTTTTTTCGCCGTCAGAGATTGCTCTGGCAAGGGCGGCCGGTGCCGTTTTGGTTAAAGTCTTTCCAGCCAATCTTCTGGGTACCGACTATATCAAAAAAATGTTAGACCTCTTCGGGAACCTGGAGATCCTTGCGGTGGGTGGGATTGACCTGAATAATGTTGAGGCTTTCATTTCAGCCGGCGCCCAAGGGGTTGGCATCGGCTCTAAACTGGTGGGCAGAGACATCGTCGGCTCCCAGCACTGCGAATTATTGGGACGTCGAACGAAGCAATACCTGCAGAAAATTCAATCAGCGAAGTCAACCACCTAAAGGGTTAAACATCGATCACGCAAAGAGGTTAAACAATATGTCTTTAATCACGATTTCCCATAGCACCGGCAGTGGTGGACACCAGATAGCCCAAATGGTGGCGCGTTCGCTGAAACTTGAGTTGTTTGATGATCTGCGTTTGCAACAGGAAGCTTCAAAACTGGGTATCAGCAATGATGATATCAGGGGGATGAATGAGAAAGCACCCGGGTTTTTTGATCAGATTCTGAGCAGGAAACCGGAGATGTACCTTGAATTCATGGAGGCCCTTATTTACGAGGTTGCCCGAAAGGGGACGGGTGTCATCATCGGCCACGGCAGCCAAATGCTGCTGCGCGATTTTGATTGCGCGCTGCACGTTTTTATTCAGGCATCGGAAACAATCCGTATCGAAGAATTTAAAAACCGCAATAATCTGAGCCGTGAGGCGGCCGAAAAACTGATCCGCAAGAGCGACCGTGAACGCGCCGGTTTTTTCCGGTTCGCATTTCAACTGGAAGGAAGCGATCCCGGGCTCTATGATCTGGTCATCAATACGGGGAAAATGAGTTCAGCAACGGCGGCACGGTTAATCGTTGAAACCGCAATTGCCGAAGAACTGAAGGAGTGTGGACTCGGTGCGCTGGATGCCATGGATCGCTTGTCGATGGAAGGTAAAATCCAGGCCGCACTCCATAAAAACAATCTCAGTCCCAATATGCTGCATTTCGAGGTGACAGAACCGGGCGTGGTGCAGATTCGGGGGATATCCAGCGCCAGGCAACTGAAAGAACAAATTATTTCGGTGGTACAAAGTGTTCCCGGCGTCAAAGAGGTTAAGCCCGACATTTCTGTGGTTGACCGAGCCTATTATTGATGGGCCTGTCACACCATGCAATAAAACCGAATCCTTAAAATTCGCATAACCTGATTTTCGATAAATAAGGGAGTATGACGTGATTTTCGATAGCCTCAACAATTCCAAACGCTATATGGCGCTCCATCCCGGGTTTAAACCCGGTTTTGAATTCCTCAATACCCATCCGTTGGAACAATTGACCGACGGTAAACATGCGATCGACGGAGACCGCCTGTTTGCGCTGGGCATGGCAACCAACGGCAAAGGCATGGAAAAGGCGGTATTAGAGACCCATCGCAAGTACATTGATATCCAGTTCACCGTCTCAGGCGCTGACTTGATCGGGTGGGCTGAACAACCGCACTGCACACCGGACCCTGATGGCTATAATTCGGATAAGGATGTCGAATTCTACACCGATCGACCGAAGTTCTGGATTCCGGTCAGCAGCGGTCGCTTGGCCATCTTCTATCCGGAAGATGCACACGCGCCGCTGGGAACGGATAGGTTGGTGCACAAGGTTGTCATAAAGGTAGCCTTAGACTGGAAATAGCGACGATGAAATCCAAGCGATTCGAAGAACTGGCCCAACGTCCGGTCAACCAGGAAACTTACATAAAACCCTGGCCGGAATATGGTTTGATCCCCGTTGGATCCCCGTCCGATCCGACCCCAGGCATAAAAATTGGCGGCGGGCGGGTATCCGAAATCGATGGGCGACAACTGGATGATTTTGACCTGATCGACTGCTTTATTGCCGAGCATGCGATTGACCTGAATGTGGCCGGGCGCGCTATGGCCATGCCTTCGGTGGATATCGCCCGTATGCTGGTGGACATCAACGTTCCACGGTCTGATATCATTGAGCTGATCAGCGGCTGCACGCCCGCCAAGCTGGTCGACATCATCCAGCAGATGAACGTGCTGGAGATGATGATGGGGCTGGCCAAGATGCGCGCCCGTAAAAATCCAGCCAACCAGGCCCATGTTACCAACCGCAAGGAACATCCGGCCTTGCTTGCCGCCGATGCGGCTGAAGCGGCCCTGCGCGGTTTTAGTGAAATCGAAACAACGATCGCTGTTACCCGTTATGCACCGCTCAATGCGCTTGCCATCCTGGTGGGATCACAAACCGCCCGGGGAGGTGTTCTGACCCAGTGTGCCGTTGAAGAGGCCACCAATTTGCGTCTGGGCTTCAAGGGGTTGACCACCTATTCGGAAACGCTGTCGGTCTATGGAACTGAAAAAACCTTTGTCGATGGTGACGATACCCCATGGTCGAAAGCCTTTTTGGGTGCGGCCTATGCCAGCCGCGGTGTAAAAACCCGCTACACGTCCGGTACCGGTGCCGCGGCCCTGATGGGCCATTCCGAAGGCAAATCCATGCTCTATCTGGAAGCACGCTGCCTGCTGGTGACCCGCGGTGCCGGAAGCCAGGGCACTCAGAATGGATCGATCAGCTGCATCGCCCTGCCCGGGTCTCTGCCCGGCGGCTTTCGCTCGGTTCTGGCCGAAAATCTGATCGCATCGATGCTGGGACTTGAAGTGGCCTCGGGTAACGACGCGGTGGCTTCCCATTCCGAAATGCGCAAGAGTGCCAAGCTCATGCTGCAGTTTATACCCGGCACCGATTTCATTACTTCGGGTTATGGTGCCATTCCCCGTTACGACAACATGTTCGGCGGCGGAAACTTCGACGTCAGTGAGATGGATGACTGGTATGTCCTGCAACGCGACTTGCAGGTTGACGGCGGGATTGTCCCGGTACGGGAAAAAGATGTTCTGCGGGTCCGGGAGAAAGCCGTTTTAGCCTTGCAGGCGGTATTCAACAAACTGCAATTCCCCCCCATTGAAGATTCAGAGGTTTCGGCGGCAATTTCCGCCTACAGCAGCAAAGACCTTCCCGATCGTGACCGGGTCGCCGATATTGGCGCCGCGCAGGAACTTCTAACAGGCCCCCTGTCGGTTCTGGATGTTATTAAAGCCCTTGAAGAATCAGGCTTTCATGACATAGCCGGCAATATTCTGGAATTGCAGCGGCAACGCGTGGTCGGCGATTATCTGCAGCCGGCGGCGATCTTTGACGAGAACTTCCAGGTAGTCAGCGCGTTAACCCAGCCCAACGACTACCAAGGCCCGGGAACGGGATACCGCGTAGAAGGGCAGAGATGGGACCAGTTGCAGAATCTTCCGCAGGCCTGGGACCCGAAGGCGTTTCTGGCTGACCTGGATGGCGATGGCCGAACCGACTGGTTCGAAGAACTGGGACCGGCCCAGCCGGGACAGGATCGGGAAATCATCATTGCCGTCGATCCGGCTTTTGGAAACGGCATAAGCAAGAGCATCGGCGGCCTTAATTTGTATGAGGTCCTCCAGGCCCTGCAAGCAGGTGTGCAGGCGGGGGGTGTCCCGGCACGGATTGTGCGCGTTTTCCATACATCGGATTGCGCCTTTATCGGGCATGCCGGTGCCCAACTCAGCGGTTCCGGCATTGCCATTGGCATCCAGTCCAAAGGGACAACCGTTATTCATCAACGGGATCTGGCACCGCTGGAAAACCTGGAACTTTTCCCCCAGGCGCCCAATCTGGATCTGGACCTCTACCGCCAGATCGGCAACAATGCGGCGCTGCATGCCGCCGGCAAACCTGCAGTACCGGTCTCGGTCAAAATCGACAACACGGTGCGATTACGATTGATCGTGCAGACCACCTTGCTGCAATGCCGTGCCACCCAAATGGTGATTCCGGATCGCCCGCCGGAAGAACTACGCCTGCGAAAAAGGACATAAATACGATGCCGGATAATGAAAAGCGCTCTTTTAGTGGAAGAAGGTTGAACGAACTGAAGATCGAAGACGTCCTTGGCGGCGCGTTGTCGTCGGATGATTTCCGGATCAGCGCCGAAACGCTGTGCCGTCAGGCGCAGACCGCACGGGACGCCGGTTATCGCCAGGTGGCTGAAAACCTGCTCCGCGCGGCCGAATTGACCCGCCTTTCCAATGAAGAAGTTCTGAATATCTATGATAAACTGAGACCCGGGCGAACGACCTACCCGGAAATGAAAGCCATCGCGGAGCGTCTTGAATCGGATTTCGACGCTCCCTTGACGGCCGCATTCATCCGGGAAGCGGCCGAAGTCTATCTGAAACGCGGTATTGTAAGAGTCGATAAAAAGTAACCACGGAATTATTTCCAACAGATGCCGAGCATGAAATTAATCCAGGTTGACATGACGACCCAAGATGTAACCACCATTGCCGTGCCCGACAAATTTGCCGGCTGCGGTGGTAGAGAGTTCACCTCGCGCTTTATCAACGACCAGGTTCCTCCCGACTGCCACCCGGTGGGGGCCGAAAACAAACTGATACTGGCACCGGGCATTCTCAGCGGCACTTCGCTCGTCAATACCGGCCGGTTGTCCATCGGAGCGAAAAGTCCCCTGACAGGCGGCATCAAGGAAAGCAACGTGGGCGGTACGATCGCGCATCATCTTGCCCGCATGAATGTGGCCGCGGTCACCATAGAAGGCCAGCCCCAGGAGGACCGTTTGTTTATCCTGCGGATCGATGAAAACGGCAACGCCAATCTCATTGATGCCTCGGATTACAAAGGTTTGCGAACCTATCGCCTCGTGGACAAACTGGCGGCACGCTACGGCAGGGAAAACGGCATACTGTGTATTGGACCGGCCGGCGAGTCCCTTATGAAGATTGCTTCCATACAAGCCAGTGACACCGACGGTCGGCCCTGCCGGGCGGCAGGGCGAGGCGGGCTCGGTGCTGTCATGGGGGCCAAAGGCATCAAAGCGATACTGGTCGACGCGCAAAAGAAAAAACCGGTTCCCTTGGCCGAACCGGAAGCGTTTAAAGACGCCGCCAAAACATTTGCCGGCGCCATTCGGGAAATGCCATTCAGCGGAAAAGCGCTGCCGGCTTTCGGTACGGCGGCCCTGATGGGTCCGGTCAACTCCCTGGGCGCATTCCCCTGCTACAATGCGACCCAAGGTGTTTTCGAAAACTGGGAGAAGATCGGCGGCGAAGCCCTGGCCGCAAGAATTCAGAAAAGGGGCGGAAAAACCCGGCACATGGGATGCAGCCAGTGCATCATTTTTTGTTCCAACGAGTATGTGGACGAAGCGGGAACATACGTTACCTCTTCGCTGGAATACGAAACCCTGTGGGCCACGGGCGGTATGTGCGGTATTGACGATCTGGATGTCATCGCCCGGCTGGATTACCTCTGCGACGATATCGGCGTGGACACCATCAGCACCGGTGTGGCGATCGCCGTTATGATGGATGCCGGCCGCCTGAAATTCGGAGATGGGGAAGCGGCGCTGGGTCTCATGGAGGAAATCGGCCAGGGCAGCCAAACCGGACAACTCATCGGCCGTGGACCGGTTGCGGTTGGAAAACACTTAGGTCATTTGCGGGTCGCGGCCTGCAAAGGACAGAGCATTGCCGCATATGACCCCCGGGGTATTCAAGGGATGGCGGTGACTTATGCGACCTGTCCGATGGGTGCCGATCATACGGCCGGAAATCTCATTGGTGAAAGTCTGAGCGGTAAAATCGACCCCTTGCTTCCGGAAGGACAGGTCGCGTTGTCGCGTAACAAACAATTTGCCGTCGCAGGTATCGATGCGTTGGGGTTGTGTCTTTTTACCGCGGCCGCCGCTTCCAGCGAAATTTTGACAAGATTGGTGAACGCGAAGTTGGGCACGAAATTGAAGCCGCGCGATCTGGAAGATCGCTGGCGGCGAATTCTGGAAGTCGAGCTGGAATTCAACCGAAAAGCAGGCTTTACCCGTGAAGATGATCGCCTGCCTGACTTCTTTTACAAGGAACCCCTGCCCCCGCACAACAAAGTTGTCCAGATAGATGGCCGCGCTATCGATCGGACCTTCGATTTTCAGTGATTTTGTTAACCGATGAAAATTCATGTGAAATTGCCTGGGTTTCTTTCGCAACAGTTCGCCGCGTATGCTCCCCGTACGGGACTGATCGTTGACCTGCCGCGCGGTTCCACGGTCAAGGATCTAATGCAACATCTAAGCATCGATACGTCTGGCGATTATGTTGTCACCGGTTGTGGTCGTGTTCTGCAGGCCCAGGATCGGTTGTCGGAGGGCCGTTGCATTTCGGTCTTTCCCGTTGTTCATGGGGGATAGAAAAACGACCAGAGGGCAAGATGGATATGCCACGAATTTATTCGCCGCCAAGCTCCTGGTTTGGCGGTCCCGACTGAAACCATAATGACGCCACAGTCCTTAAATGTGCGAAAAATGCTAAGTCAATCACCCATGTTTGAATAAAGTTTTTGCAGGATACCCCGCTAGGCATGGATTTGGTTGGCTTGGACACAATCCACATCATCTTTACGTTGGATAACCTAAGGAGAAGCAAAATGAATCTCGGGATAGATCGTAAAATTGCCCTCGTGACGGCGGCAAGCCGGGGCTTGGGTCGCGGCTGCGCTGAACAACTGGCCGCTGAAAAGTGCCGGGTCGCCATTTGTGCCCGTAATAGCGCCGAAATAAAAAAGGCCGCCGAAGAAATTTCGGCAAAAGCCGGAACGGAAGTTATAGGGTTCAGTGCCGATATGAGCAAGGCCCAAGATATAAAGCGCCTGCTCGAAGACGTTCGGCAATCTCTGGGGGAACCGGAAATTCTGGTGACCAATGCCGGCGGTCCGCCGCCGGGAACATACGCCAGTACGGCCCTGGAGGAATATGAAAAAGCCCTTAACCTCACCCTGATGAGTGCCGTCAATCTGATTCATGGCGTAACACCGGCGATGCAGGCTAAGGGCTGGGGCCGGATTATTGCCATCACCTCTATTTCGGTCAAACAGCCCATCGGCACCCTGTTGTTATCCAATATGGCAAGGGCCGGGCTGACGGGTTTTTTAAAAACGATTGCCACCGAATTGGCCCCCGATGGCATCACCGTCAATGCGCTGCTGCCAGGCACCCACAAAACATCGCGAATTGATCAACTGGCACAGCACCGTGCCGACCTGGAAAATAGATCAAAAGAGGAAGTTATCCAGGAGATGATGTCGGCCAATCCCACCAATACCATCGGTGACCCATCTGATTTCGGTGCGGCGGCGGCCTTCCTGGCCAGCGTGCCGGCGCGACATATTACGGGTCAAAATTTATTGGTCGATGGCGGCAGCTATAAAGGGCTAATTTAACAGAAAGCGCTATTCGCCTGCGCTGTTTTCGGTAATGGATTTGTTCAAAGGGTCACGAAAAAAACGTGGGCGCCGGAACACGGTGGCACCTTGCAACAGGCAAAGGTTTTGTAAATTCTGTTACCGATAGACGTATATTAGAGCTATCTGTACCGAATCGCCCCCCTCCCGGGATACAGATTACAAGGTTTTGCGTGCCGTGGTCCCCAACATCTCGACCTCAAAAATAACATTCACTGTGGTTTATGGAAGACGACCTTGCAAGGTTTCATCGCCCAATATCTTGTGAAAGCAGCGCAACTGCTTAAATCGGACTTGATCCGGTACGTTTGATCATTAAAATTGGTAAGGCCACCTTGACACCTTACAGT
>Ga0055444_10000036_pt1 | contig 13454 bp, 9 predicted proteins | sample China_Galinas_Co_FD_57742 | JGI IMG/M metagenome (GOLD analysis project Ga0055444, IMG submission 57742) | Wetland microbial communities from San Francisco Bay, California, USA, that impact long-term carbon sequestration - China_Galinas_CordA_D2 | ecosystem: Environmental > Aquatic > Marine >...
TGAACCGGGACTGGTGGTCAATGCAGTATTCGACGGTAGCGGTGGCGCTGCTGCGGGTCTGATACCGGGTGATGAAATATTGGCCATCGGTGATGAGCGGCTGACAAAGGAAACGCTGGAAAGCCTGATGACCAGTTTTAGTCCTGGCGAGGAAACCGCGCTGCTGATATCCCGCCGGGGCAAAATCATCAGCCTGGATATCAAGATGGATATCGCTATTCCGGACCATTTTGAGATCCTGCTAAAATCCGATTTCAACAAGCGCGATATCAAGCGTCTGCAAAGTCTTTTAGGTCAGGACCCACGCAAGCAAAATTGAGTTTCCAGCCCTGACCGGGTTCGTTCAAGCCTCCTGCTTTTTGATCGCCCGGCCGGCAGCTTTACGTTCGTGTTCCTTCAGATATAGCTTGCGAATACGTATGGACTCAGGTGTTACTTCGACCAGTTCATCGTCCTGGATAAACTCCAGTGATTGCTCCAGCGACATGATATTTGGTGCCGCCAGCAATACGTTATCATCTTTGATGACGGTACGAATATTGGTTAACTGTTTGCCTTTCAGCGGGTTGACTGTGAGATCGTTACCCCGGTTATGAATCCCAATAAGCTGGCCTTCATAAACGTCGACACCGTCTTCAATGATCATACGGCCCCGGTCTTGCAGATTGTACAATGCATAAGCTACAGCTTTACCCGTGCTATTGGAGATCAGCACACCGTTATTGCGGTTTGAAATGGGCGCCGGGTTGTACGGGCCATATTTTTCAAAGGTGTGGAACATCAGCCCTGTGCCTGCAGTGACGGTGCGAAACTCTGATTGGAACCCGATCAGCCCGCGCGCTGGTATGATGTAATCCATCCGAATACGGCCTTTACCGTCGGGTTGCATATCCTGCAATACACCACGTCGTTGCCCAAGACGATCCATCACCGCGCCCTGGTAATTGGCTTCGAGGTCGACAACCAGTGATTCATAGGGCTCCAGTGTCTCACCGTCGACGGTGCGCAGAATAACTTCCGGTCTCGAGATGGCCATTTCATAACCTTCCCGCCGCATGGTTTCTATCAGTATAGAAAGATGCAATTCACCGCGTCCGGATACGCGGAATCTTTCTGCATCGGCAGTTTCCTCGATCCGCAGAGCCACGTTATGACTGGCTTCACGCAGTAGCCGTTCGCGCAGTTGCCTGCTGGTCAGATACTTGCCCTCTCGACCCGAAAACGGAGAATTGTTAACCCGGAAAGTCATGCTGATGGTGGGTTCGTCCACCGTCAGTGGCGGTAGTGCCTCGACTGCTTCCCGACTACACAAGGTATCCGAAATGCGCAGGTTTTCCACCCCGGTGACGGCAATGATATCACCGGCATTGGCTTGATCGATCTCCACACGTTTAAGCCCGCGAAAACCCAGCACCTGGAGAATACGGGCATTGCGTTGCTCACCATAGCGATCTATGGCGGTAATCCTTTGATTGGGTTTGACGCTCCCGCGTTGTACCCGGCCTATCCCGATAACGCCGACATAGGTATTGTAGTCCAGCGTACTGACACGCATCTGGAAAGGACCTTCCAGGTTAACTTCCGGTGGCCTGACTTCTTTCAGTATGGTTTCAAACAACGGGGTCATATCACCATCCCGGACGTCATCCTCAAGACCGGCATAACCCTGCAAGGCGGACGCGTAGACGACTGGAAAGTCCAGTTGCTCTTCACTGGCGCCTAACTTGTCAAATAGTTCAAATGTCTGGTCCAGTACCCAGTGGGGGCGGGCGCCATCGCGGTCCACTTTATTGATAACCACGATTGGCCGGAAACCCATTTCGAATGCTTTTTGTGTTACAAACCGGGTTTGTGGCATCGGACCATCCACGGCGTCCACCAGCAATAACACGGAATCCACCATACTCAGGATACGCTCAACTTCACCTCCGAAATCCGCATGTCCCGGTGTGTCGACGATATTAATACGGTACTGTTCGCCGTCTTTGCTCCAGGTGATCGCGGTATTCTTCGACAGGATGGTAATGCCGCGTTCCTTTTCCAGTTCATTGGAATCCATCGCACGGTCAAGGGTGGCAGCGTGCTCACCCATCGAACCGGATTGCTGTAACAACTGGTCGACGAGTGTAGTTTTGCCATGATCGACGTGGGCGATGATGGCGATATTTCTGAGGTTATGTATCACGGTTGATTCCAATTGGCTAAGCGCGCGGAAGTTACACGCTTTGGTCATTTTAAGCAATGTTTTTAATGAAAAAACAGCAAGATAAATGACGTTGACAACTATTCGAACATTATAGTGCTTTCCATTAATCAAGCAAAATTGGAAAGTGAAGGCGAGGGACTTGCTTTCGCTGGTTCTGCTGGCTATTCTTCTTAGCCCCGCAAACATTCCAGGTGCAAAATCCGTGGTCAGCAGCGAACAAAATGTCTTATTTGTATTCCCCGGACAGGGGTCACAGTACAAAGGTATGGGCGGTGATCTTTTTACGGAATATGAAACCGCCCGAAAAGTCTATCGGCAGGCCAGCGAAGCGCTGGGTTATGACGTCGCGGAACTCTCCTTTGAAGACCCGCGGGAACAGCTTAATCAGACACGCTTTACACAACCCGCGTTGCTTACTCACTCCATCGCCTGTCTCGAGGTGTTCAGGGATTTGACCGATGACCGTCTCAAGCCGTTAATGGCAGCGGGACACAGTCTTGGTGAGTACTCGGCGCTGGTAGCTGCTAAAGCTCTCAGTTTCCAAAGCGCGCTTAAACTGGTGCAGAAACGCGGAGAATTAATGGGCACCCATGGCGAGGGCGAGATGAGCGCTTTTCCCATGTCTGTTGATGCCATTCGGCCTGTTGCCGAGCGCCACCACTGTGCGATTGCGGGATGCAACCTGCCTGACCAGACCGTTATCGGCGGCCGGGCTGAAGACCTGGCATTGGTTGAACAGTATGTTCAGGAACATTTTGAACGGAAAACCCCGGTGCGCCTGAAGACCGAAGGGGCCTTTCATACTTACTACATGGTCAAGGCGGCGCAGCTTTACCGGTCCGTGCTGGAAACTACCGGGTTTGACCTGTCTGACGTCCGGGTACTATCCAATTTCACGGGTGCTTATCATGAACCAGATCCTGTTGGTATCAGGGCGCGTTTGTTCTTTCAGCTATTTCATCCGGTGCTATGGTATTCCGACCTTCAAACCGCCTTCGGTGATGGCGTCGATGTGATTATTGAGTTTGGTGGTGGAATCGGGTTTGGCACTGAACCTGAAGGAAAGCGACCAAACCTCGCCGGTATCATCAAGAAGACCCAGCGCGCGACCGGTCACCAGGCTGAATACATGGCTGCGATTAATAATAAAACCCTCAACGATACAGTAGATTTTGTAAAGGCTGAGTAACGACCAGGGTTGACACAACACTTGTCCACTTCCTCCTTAAGTCAGGTAAACAACCGGATTGAGATGATCATAAGAATTGTTCAAATGGAATTTGAGGAAGAGAGGATTCCTGATTTTTTAACCCTGTTTGCCGGGAGCAGGGAAAAGATAAGATCGTTTCCGGGCTGTACGCATCTACAGTTACTTCAGGGTGAGGCAGACCCCTGTGTGTTTTTTACCTATTCTCACTGGGAACGGGAGAGTGATCTGGACACCTACCGGAACTCTGAACTGTTTCGGGCGGTTTGGCGCAGTACTCGAAAATTATTTCGTGCCCCACCCAAGGCCTGGAGTCTGACCGACCGGACGCATGTGATTGTTCCCGTCGCGTAAAACGATTTTTAATACCCCCTACTTTCGCTCAATTGCGTTCTGCTCTTGTCAAGGTGACAATACACTGCGGCATGTCCGGTTTTAATGATATCCAGGGTGGACTGGTTTTTAAACAGCTCGACCGGTGATACTAATTGAGTGGCTAAAACGATGACCAAATTTGAGAAGAAATCACTTGAAGACTGGCAAGATCTTGCGCTCAAAGAGTGCAAGGGCAAGCCCCTTGATGCATTGACCTGGGAGACTCCCGAGGGTATCGCTGTCAAACCCTTGTACACTGCCATGGACCTCAAAGACCTTGAACATTTGGATTCACTGCCAGGTATGGCGCCTTATGTTCGCGGACCGAAGGCGACCATGTACGCAGGTCGACCATGGACCGTGCGTCAGTATGCGGGTTTTTCGACAGCTGAAAAATCCAACGAATTTTACCGCAGGAACCTGCAGGCAGGACAAACGGGTCTTTCGGTGGCCTTCGATTTGGCCACCCATCGTGGTTATGACTCCGACCATCCCCGGGTAGTGGGTGATGTGGGCAAGGCAGGTGTGGCCATTGACAGCGTCGCGGATATGAAGATTCTGTTTGATGGTATCCCACTGGACAAAATGTCGGTTTCGATGACTATGAATGGGGCCGTCCTGCCGGTCATGGCAATGTATATTGTTGCAGCGCAAGAACAGGGTGTGTCAGTGGAGAAGTTATCCGGAACGCTGCAAAACGATATTTTGAAAGAATTCATGGTTCGCAATACCTATATCTATCCACCTGCGCCATCCATGCGGATCGTATCCGATATCATTGCATATGCGGCAGGCAACATGCCGAAGTTCAACTCCATTTCCATTTCCGGTTACCACATGCAGGAGGCCGGGGCCACCTGCGCCCAGGAATTGGCATATACCATCGCGGATGGAATTGAGTACGTACGTGCTGCGATTGCCAGCGGTCTTGACGTGGATGTTTTTGCGCCGCGATTATCTTTCTTTTTCGCCATCGGAATGAATTTCTTTATGGAAGTGGCCAAGCTGCGGGCTGCTCGTCTGCTCTGGTCAACGCTGATGGCTGAGAAATTTTCCCCGAAAGATACACGGTCACTGATGTTGCGGACCCACTGCCAGACCTCGGGTGTCAGCCTGACCGCAAAAGACCCTTACAATAACATCATACGCACCACCATTGAGGCCATGGCGGCCACGCTCGGCGGGACCCAGTCACTGCATACCAATTCCTTTGATGAGGCGCTTGCCCTGCCTACGGAGACTTCAGCACGCATCGCTCGCAATACACAATTGGTGCTGCAGGAAGAAACGGGCATCACCAGGGTCGTTGACCCACTGGCAGGTTCCTACTACCTGGAAAGCCTGACCCATGAACTGGCTACCGAGGCGCGCAAACTGATCGAAGAGGTTGAGGAGATGGGCGGTATGACAAGGGCGGTCGAGTCCGGCTTACCCAAGATGCGCATTGAGGAGGCCTCGGCTTTGCGCCAGGCACGGGTCGACCGTGGCGAAGACATCATCGTTGGGGTCAACAAATATCAACTGGCGAAAGAACCGCCCGTCGATATCCTGAATATTGATAATAGTGCCGTCCGTGAAGCCCAGGTTCAACGTATCAAACAGGTCCGTGACAACCGGGACGCAGCGGTCTGCAAAGAGGCTTTGGACGCGCTAACCAGGGCAGCAGAAGATGGCACTGGAAATTTGCTTGCCCTTGCGGTTGATGCCGCCCGTGCACGGGCGACAGTTGGTGAAATTTCTGATGCACTGGAAAAAGTCTATGGCCGCCATCGCGCCACGACCCATTCCATCACCGGGGTGTTTGGTTCTGCTTATGAAGGTGACGCTGATTATTCTTCCGTTCAGAATGAAGTAAAGGAGTTTGCAAAAAACGAGGGACGACGGCCGCGCATGCTGGTCTGCAAATTGGGTCAGGATGGTCACGATCGTGGCGCCAGGGTAATTGCCACTGCCTTTGCCGATATCGGCTTCGATGTTGATATCGGACCCCTGTTTCAAACACCGGAGGAGGCAGTGCGCGAGGCGATTGAGAATGACGTACACGTCGTCGGTATTTCGTCGCAGGCCGCGGGACATAAAACGCTGGTTCCACAGGTCATCGAGGGTCTCAAACAGGCGGGTGCCGGAGATATCATCGTTATCTGTGGGGGTGTCATTCCACCACAGGATTATGATGAAATGCTCGGTGCCGGTGTGGCAGCCATATTCGGTCCTGGCACCAACATCCTGCAAGCCGCGCACAAGGTTCTTGGGATCATTCAGGAACGACGGCAGGATTAGTAACATCCGTTCAGAATAAACAGCTTGAGCGTGGTGGAAACCCGCATCGCAATAAGGATTTTTATATGAACCAGATTATTGAACAACTGGAAGAAAAACGCAGAGCTTCCCTGCTCGGAGGCGGGCAGCAACGGATTGACGTACAGCATAGCCGGGGTAAACTCACCGCCCGCGAACGAATTGACTTGCTGCTGGACGAGGACAGTTTCGAAGAGTGGGATGCTTTTGTCGAGCACCGTTGTACCGATTTTGATATGGCAGACAAGAAAATTCCGGGTGACGGGGTGGTCACTGGCTACGGAACCGTTAATGGTCGGGTTGTTTTTGTTTTCAGCCAGGATTTTACCGTCTTTGGAGGATCGCTCTCGGAAGCGCATGCCGAGAAAATCTGTAAGGTTATGAAGCAGGCCATGAAGGTGGGTGCGCCCGTCATCGGCCTCAACGATTCGGGCGGCGCCCGCATCCAGGAAGGGGTGGCTTCGCTGGGTGGGTATGCTGATGTCTTCCAGCTCAACGTGCTGGCCTCAGGCGTTGTGCCCCAAATCTCCGTCATCATGGGGCCATGTGCGGGAGGTGCGGTCTACTCTCCTGCCATGACAGATTTTATTTTCATGGTGAAAGACAGTTCCTACATGTTTGTCACCGGCCCGGACGTGGTCAAAACGGTGACCCATGAAGAGGTTACGGCAGAGCAATTGGGGGGTGCCCTGACCCATTCCACGGTTTCAGGGGTTTGCGATCGGGCCTATGACAATGATGTGGAGACCTTGCTGATGGTGCGCCGGTTCATCAATTATTTGCCGGCCAATAATCGCGAGAAACCCCCGTTTAGACCCACACCGGACCAGGCCAGTCGGATGGAGATGTCCCTTGACACGCTGGTTCCGGACAACCCCAATGTGCCTTACGATATGAAGGAGTTGATCTACAAGGTAGCTGACGATAACGAGTTTTGGGAGTTGCAACCCGATCACGCGCAAAACATTATTATTGGCTTTGCACGTATGGACGGATATTCGGTGGGTATTGTCGCCAACCAACCCATGGTACTGGCGGGGTGTCTTGATATCAAATCATCTATCAAGGCCGGGCGATTCGTACGTTTTTGCGATGCATTCAATATCCCCATTCTCACTTTCGTCGACGTACCCGGGTTCATGCCGGGTACTGCCCAGGAGTATGGCGGTATCATCAAGCACGGGGCCAAACTGCTATTTGCCTATGCAGAAGCAACAGTTCCCAAAGTTACCGTCATTACCCGCAAGGCCTATGGCGGTGCTTACGACGTGATGAGTTCCAAGCATTTGCGCGGTGATGTGAACCTGGCCTGGCCCAGTGCAGAAATTGCGGTGATGGGTCCCAAGGGAGCCGTGGAGATCATTTTCCGGAGCGACATAGGTAATGTTGATAAAATCGCCGAACGAACCGAACAATACCGTTTGAAATTTGCCAACCCGTTTATCGCGGGAAGTCGTGGTTATGTGGATGATGTTATTCCGCCCCACGCGACCCGAAAACGCGTCTGTCGATCACTCGCCATGTTACGGGAAAAGCAGCTCGACAACCCGTGGCGTAAACATGACAACATACCACTCTGATTCGATGAAACAGCACACTGGAGGATTTGCCCGTGTTTGACAAAATCCTGATCGCAAACCGAGGTGAAATCGCATGCCGTGTCATCAGGTCTGCGCAGAAAATGGGTATTAAGACTGTTGCGGTTCATTCCGATGCTGATCGCAATGCCCTGCACGTGAGAATGGCTGATGAAGCTGTTTATATCGGGCCTTCACCTTCGACACAAAGCTACCTTGTAAAAGAAAAAATTCTACAGGCATGCATTGACACAGGTGCCCAGGCGGTCCACCCGGGTTATGGTTTCCTGTCCGAGAACTCTGAATTCTGTGAGTTGTTGGCCGCAGAAGGAATCGTTTTCATCGGGCCCATGACCCATGCCATCAAGGCCATGGGTGACAAGATCACCTCCAAGCAATTGGCCGATGAAGCGGGCGTGAACACGATCCCCGGATTTGCCGATGTGTTACGTGATAGCGAGCACGCCGTAGAGATTGCCAACCGGCTTGGTTACCCGGTGATGCTTAAAGCAACCGCAGGTGGTGGCGGCAAGGGTATGCGCGTCGCACGCAATGATGCGGAGTGCCGGGACGGCTTCGAACGTGCCTCCAATGAAGCGCGTTCCAGCTTTGGTGATGACCGGATGTTTGCGGAAAAGTTTATCGAGGAACCACGCCACATAGAAATACAGATCATTGCCGACAGCCATGACAACATTGTCTACCTGAATGAGCGGGAATGTTCACTGCAGCGCCGCCATCAGAAAGTCATTGAAGAGGCACCTTCACCTTTTCTGAATGAGGTAACCCGTAAAAAGATGGGTGAGCAGGCCGTGGCCCTGGCCAGGGCGGTACAATATCAATCCGCCGGCACGGTGGAGTTTATTGTCGACAGCCAGCGTAACTTCTACTTTCTGGAAATGAATACCCGGCTGCAGGTGGAACACCCGGTCACCGAGCTGATCACAGGTGTGGACCTGGTGGAGCTGATGATCCGTGTTGCCGCGGGTGAAAAGTTACCGATCACCCAATCGGATGTGTCCATCAATGGCTGGGCGATCGAATCCCGCGTTTATGCCGAGGACCCTTCACGTAATTTTTTGCCGTCCATAGGCCGCCTGGTTTATTACCGTCCACCTGAGAATGATGCCAATGTCCGTGTTGACACCGGCGTTTTCGAAGGCGGGGAAGTCTCCATGTATTACGACCCGATGATCGCTAAACTCATTACCCATGGTTTGGATCGCAAAGAAGCGACTGCTCACATGCGTTCGGCGCTGGATCGTTTTCTCATCCGGGGTGTTTCTCATAACATCAGTTTTCTGTCAGCGTTGATGGTAAACCCACGATTTGTAGCTGGAAACATGAGCACCAATATGATTGGTGAAGAGTATCCGGATGGTTTCCAACCGACTGACCTGTCTCACCAGGACCCTGCAATCTTCATCTCCGTTGCAGCATCCATGATGCGTGGCTATCGCGATCGCGCCGCCCAGATCAACGGCCAACTGGATGGTCACAGACGCTGCGTGCCAAATGACTGGGTAGTCGTGATGAACGACAAGCATCACCCGGTTAACGTGATACCGGTGCAGGGCGGTCACGATGTGCGCTATGAGGGTCATACCTACGCGGTGCGCAGTCATTGGGAATTTGGACAACCTATTTTCAGTGGCACCATCAATGGTGAACAGATTTTTATCCAGGTTTTGCGTGAGAATCAGACCTATCGGCTATTGCATGGCGGTTCCCAGGTTGATGTCCGTATTGTGACGCCGAAGGTAGCTGAGCTTCTGAAGTATATGCCGGAGAAGTTGCCACCCGACATGTCGAAATTCCTTGTTTCACCGATGCCGGGCCTGTTGGTGTCACTGGCAGTTAAAGAAGGCGATGTCATTAACTCGGGTCAGGAATTGGCAGTGCTCGAAGCGATGAAAATGGAAAATACCCTGCTGGCTAACTGCGATGGTGTTGTGGCCCGGATTCATTTTAAGCCCGGTGCTAACCTCGCAGTTAACGACATCATCATGGAATTTGAGTAAAGAAAGAGATGACACCAAAGCCCTGCCCGGACTTGGTACTGGAAAACGAGGTGCTCGCTCACGCTGTGCTTGAGGGAAATCGACGTGCACTGGCGCAGGCCATTACTTTGATTGAATCCACACGGACCGATCATCGTGCCGCCGCATCTGACCTGCTGGAGCGGCTGTTGCCATACTCGGGAAATTCTATTCGACTGGGAGTCTCGGGTGTGCCCGGGGTCGGTAAATCGACCTTTGTTGAGGCACTGGGCAACCATATCATCGATGCGGGTCACCGGGTTGCCGTGCTCACTGTAGACCCTTCATCAGCCATCAGCGGCGGTTCCATACTGGGTGACAAGACCCGGATGGAATTGCTTTCACGGCGACCCGAGGCCTATATCCGGCCTTCGCCGGCCGGAAACACCCTTGGTGGTGTTACCCGTCGCAGTCGGGAGGCAATGATTCTTTGCGAGGCTGCCGGGTTTGATGTGCTTATCGTCGAAACGGTCGGCGTCGGGCAATCTGAAACAAAAGTGGCGGATATGACTGACATGTTCGTGCTTCTGCAATTGCCAGGTGGTGGTGATGAACTACAGGGCATAAAACGCGGCATCATGGAATTAGCCGATCTGGTTCTTATCAACAAGGCAGATGACGGGTTAAAGGCCCTGGCCGAGAGGTCGGTGGCAGATTATCGTAATGCCCTGCGCTTGCTCCACCCCCGTTCTGAAAACTGGCAAGTTGAGGTTCGCACCTGTTCTTCACGCGATGGTGTCGGTATTGCCGAGACCTGGGAACTCGTGCAACAACACCACGGCGTGATTGAGGCCAGTGGGGAACTAAAGCGACGCCGGGCTGATCAGGCACGCGACTGGATGTGGTCTGAGGTGAGTGATAATTTGCTCTCGGCGCTGCAAAGTGATCCCCGGGTGCACGAACAAATCCCGCGATTGGAGGCTGCGGCCAGCGCGGGTCGCATTCCACCCACTATCGCTGCCCGCCAGTTACTTGATCTGTTTCTAAGGCGGCGGAAGTAGAGGTACTGGCAACCAGTCAAGGAGTAGTTATGAGCGACCGGCCTTTCAGGGTTTTAGGTATACAACAAATTGCAGTGGGTGGTCTGGACAAAGCCCGTCTGCGTACATTATGGGTGGATACCCTTGGCCTGCAATTGGCAGGTACTTACCAAAGTATTTCGGAAAATGTTGACGAGGATATTGCGCTCACCGGTTGCGGGCCATTCAAGGTGGAAATCGACCTGATGCAGCCACTTGACCCGGACCGCAAACCACAAGTGCAGAATCCTCCGCTTAATCACATTGGTTTGTGGATTGATGATCTGCCCGCGGCGGTGACCTGGCTGACGGCACATGGTATGCGTTTCGCACCTGGCGGAATTCGCAAGGGAGCTTCGGGCTACGATGTCTGTTTCATCCATCCGAAAGCCAGTGAGGAATTCCCCGTCGGCGGAGAAGGTGTGTTGATCGAACTCGTCCAGGCCCCGCCGGAGGTAACCGAGGCTTTCAAGAGTCTGTCCTGAGTGATTTAATGCGCGCCCCGATTTGGGGGCGCGTTTCCTCGTTACTGTTTTGTAGCTGGTTCGCGCCAGGTCTACTGCAACAGGTGAATATTTTTCTCAGCCGAAATCTTTCTGAGCTGTTGTGGCCAGACCGTGACGCTCACCTCACCAATATGGGCTTTTTTAAGTAACAGCATGTAAACACGGGATTGCCCGATGCCGCCACCGATGCTCAATGGAATCTCATCATTCAGTATGGCCTGGTGATACGGTTGCTCCAGCAGGTCAAGTTGGCCGCTCATCTCGAGTTGCTTGCGCAGTGTATCTTTGGTCACCCTGACACCCATCGAAGTGAGTTCATGACGCCGCTGGGTGACGGGGTTCCACACGAGGATATCACCGTTCAGGCCATGCATGGGCCGACCGTCTTTTGAACGGGTTTCAGTTACCCAATCGTCGTAATCAGCAGCACGCATTTCGTGCGGATAACCATCCGCCAGCGGCCAGCCGATCCCATAGATAAAGACCGCAGGGAATTCCTTGACCAGCCGTGTTTCACGTTGTTTACGGGGTAAATCCGGGTACATCTCCAGGATCTCCTCAGCGTGGATGAATGTCAGCTCATCGGGCAGGCTTGGGTACCGTGGATCAACCAGCTGTGGAAACATGTTCTGGGCATATTGTTCCGCCCCCTTGATGACTTTCCAGATAGTTCTGACAGTCTGCGTGAGATAGTCAAGATTTCGTTGGTCTGCGCTGATGGTCTTTTCCCAGTCCCACTGATCCACGTAGGCGCTGTGATCATGATCGAGAAAATAGTCTTTACGCACCGCCCTCATATCAGTGCAAATGCCTTCTCCAATCTCACATCCGAAGGCTTTGAGCGCCATGCGTTTCCACTTGGTGGCTGCTTGCACGACCTGTGCATTCAGTCGTTTCTCCAGGCCCAGTCCACAGGGAAACTCTACCGGTGTACGTGAGCCGTCACGATCGAGCATATCGTTTACACCACTTTCGCGGTCCACGATGAGGGGTACCTGGACCATGGAGAGACCCAATTCTTTACACAGGTTTTCCTCGATATATTTCTTTACACCATACAGCGCGTGCATGGTCTCCATGGGTGTGAGCAAGGAGTCGTAGTTTTGTGGCAGCGCAGCAGCGACCTCCTCGTAGGTCCCGATTCCGGGGCCGGCCAGATCAGCTTGTTTGTTTAACATCGAACTTACTCCTGTTGTCGAGTCATTCAGACTGCAGACAAGTATGCCAGTGATCACTTTCATGCCACTTGATGAAAGTCATTCACAGTGAATTTAATAGTGCTTTAAACGCAAAACTGACCGGAAAAAGAAAAATATGAACGCTAGTGGATAAGCGTTTCAGCATTACGACATTGACCTAGGTCACGTTTGGCACAAACTGAAGTGGTTCACGGCCGGTTTGAGTTATTCAGACGTGAATTTCAGAGTACAATTAATTCGATTAATCGGGGTGTTGGCGACTGGTCTGCCTGACTGTCTCGCAGCACACATAAAATTACTTTTAAGGAGCGTTCGATGAAACAACCTGTTCGAGTAGCAATCACCGGTGCGGCCGGTCAAATTGGTTATCAATTGTGCTTCAGGATCGCCGCTGGCGATATGCTGGGAAAGGATCAGCCCGTGATCCTGCAGTTGTTGGAAATTACCCCTGCATTGGGAGCGCTTGAAGGGGTGGTTATGGAACTCAAGGATGCCGCCTTGCCATTGCTGCATGATTTGGTATTTACAGATGATCCGAATGTGGCTTTCAAAGATACGGACTATGCGCTACTGGTTGGTGCGCGGCCCCGCGGCCCCGGTATGGAACGTGCCGACCTGTTAACTGCAAATGGCAAAATTTTTGGACCACAGGGTGCTGCGATGAACGCACACTCCAGCCGTGACATCAAAGTGTTGGTTGTGGGTAATCCGGCGAATACCAACGCGTTAATTGCCCAATCCAGTGCACCCGACTTGAATCCGCGTAATTTCACCGCCATGACCCGTCTGGATCATAATCGTGCGATGGCACAATTGGCCGGGAAAACCGGAATTCATCACAGCAAGGTGCGTAAGATGCTGATCTGGGGAAATCACTCTTCAACACAGTACCCTGATATCAATTTCGCTGAAGCAAACGGGAAAAAAGCCACTGACCTGGTCGAGCAGGACTGGTACCGGGAATACTTTATTCCAACGGTCCAGCAACGCGGCGCAGCGATAATCAAGGCGCGCGGTGCTTCCAGTGC
>Ga0055444_10000037_pt1 | contig 13312 bp, 9 predicted proteins | sample China_Galinas_Co_FD_57742 | JGI IMG/M metagenome (GOLD analysis project Ga0055444, IMG submission 57742) | Wetland microbial communities from San Francisco Bay, California, USA, that impact long-term carbon sequestration - China_Galinas_CordA_D2 | ecosystem: Environmental > Aquatic > Marine >...
GTGCAGGAATATTTCAGAGAAACAGGCAAAACAGGCGAAAATATAGATAACTACTCAGTCTCGGTCGCAATCGATTCGCCCAAGATTTCTCCCGTATGTAAAGCTCATGGAACGGATATTGCCCGGTGTCAACTAGACCAACAGTGTGAATGGGTCGTATCGGAATGCAAAGATCGCCTACATTACGCACCACTCGAACGCTCAGCATGGAAACGATTGATCGCAAACTATTCGACCAACAATAGGCTACCTATCATTCGCCTCATCAGGAATATTCGGACATCAATGGGTGCGGTTGCGGAAAAGAGGGAAAAGGATGAGGAAAGACCAGGTTGGTGGGAACGTCAAAAGGAAAAGTGGAGGGAAAGAAAAGAAGAAAGAGCTCTCCAAAGAGGAGAAAGGGAAAGAGAAAAAGCTGTGAGAAGAGCAGCTGAAGCTCAAGCGAGGCAAAGACAGCAACAAGATTATGCAAGGATGCAGCAAAAGGCCAGGGAACAAGGGCAGAGACAAATGTTAGCCCAAGAACAACAAAAACGAGGAGAAGGGAGATTTCAAAAACAGTTTCCTGGTGTTCGACAAAAGGGAACATGGGGAGCGCCAGCTCAATATGGTCGCCAACAGCAGCAGCAAGAGTGGGGAAGATCAACAACGGGAGGCATTGGTCGGCAGATGAAAGATTACTTTGCGGGTCTTGGCCAACGTGGTATAGGCTCCCTGCTCTCACTTGGTGCCCGACAACCACAAGCTATGTTCAAAGCCCAACAAGCCGTCATGGTCATGGAACATCAGCAACTCCAACAACTGATGTCGAATCTAACCGAACTAATGTCCCTGCTTGGGGCAGAACAGGTCCAAAAGATCATTCACCATACAAAGAGAAGTGTGATCAATGAACTCGACAGAATGTGCCTAAGAAAAGGATGGGCGCTCTTTGATGAGACAGCAAGAACTTGTGTGCCAATTGTTGGTGCATTTGCCCAACCACAAGGGGCACAAAGAGGATACCAAGGAGCTCAATATGGCGCACAAAGAGGATACCAAGGAGCTCAATATGGCGCACAAAGAGAATACCAAGGAGCTCAATATGGCGCACAAAGAGAATACCAAGGGAGGCTACCCGGATTTGAAGGGGTCGTGCAAAATTTGCCCAATATTTACTAAGGTATGAAACACAAAATTTGACACGGAGACGAACACAAAATTTCAACAATATCCAAGTTTCGCACTTTTGTAACCCGCTTTGTGGTTTAGCTACGATGTATGCGTCTTTGGCGGGTTAGCCGGTGGCGCCGCTATTTACAGTTACGAAGCGCGGAAGGGGGATATGTTTGAACGCATGACGGCACCTCTGGTTGGCCTAATTGTTGGTGGCGCAGGCGGTTTGGTGCCACCACTCGGGGCTTACTGGTTGTATTGTTATGCCGATAGCTACGAAGCTAGTATTACGTGGAAAAGCGTCAAGCGAAAACTGTGGGACTAAAGTGAGGGTTATCCAAATAAAAAAGTAAGTGTCAAGACCGAAAAGTGCGTCAATCTCGAGGAAAAAGAAACCTAGGGCCCGTAATTACCGAGTCTTAAAGAGTTCTTTCTACAAAACCAGGTATCACGAAAAAAAAAAAAGGATGTCAACGAAGAAGAATACAAACTCGGCTGCTCGAAGAGTAGCAAAAAAAACTGTCGCCAAGAAGGCGAAGAAAACTCCCGCCGTTGAAGAGGAACCAGCAATTGAGGAAAATACCGAACAGGAGGCTACAGAGACAGAAGGTGCCGCAGAGAAAAAGATTGAGCAACGTATTGACGACCAGATTCAGGAATTGAAGGATTTTAAGGCCATGGTGCGCGGTATGTGCAACGCTTTTATTGATAACCTGCAAGATGCCAAAAGAGAAATTCGTCACCTAAGAAAAACTCAGAAGAAACCAAGAGAAAAGGATCCAAAAGCTCCAAAGAAGAAAACGACGTTTGAGATTCCCATAAGCTTAAGCGATGAACTTTGTGATTTTCTTGGGAAGCCTCATGGAAGTAAAATGTCACGCAATGCTGTAACGCACAATATCCAAAAGTATTGCTCCGCCAATGGACTCATGGAGAAGCGTGTCATTAAGCCCGACCGCAAAATGAAAAAAATACTAAAGGGAATGCCAAAGAAAAAGACTTTCAAACTCACATGGATGAACCTTCAATCTTACATCAAGCACAACTACTCGTAAACAATTAAAAAACTCTTGTTAAAATCTTCTTCTTTTATTCGTCGTCGCTTGTGGCAACGCAAAGGCATTGTGTAATTTTGTTGAGCGTGAAGTTTGCTTTGCGTCTTGTTCCTCGTTCTTGAGAGCAACCCGGTTTCTTTTTTTTTTGTTTTTTATTTTTCCAAATCTTAGCAGCCAACCAATCTGAAGACGAGGTGCACTGTCTTGTTATCGTGGAGACCAGCATTCCAGCACAAGTCGGCGTCATCCAGCTGTCTTCCAGCGAAGAGTAGACGTTGCTGATCAACAGGAATACCCGCGCGCATCATCACAAGCGCTTTAAGACCAGCAATAGGGAGTTGTCTTGTCACCTCCAAGCGCGCAGTCTTCCCTTTTATCGTTTGGACAAAAACGTTGTAAGGAGAATATCTGTGTTTGTGCGTCTTTCTGGTCGTCGGTTCTCTCGGGATTAGGCTCTCACGCTTACGTTTCGCCCTTCTGCCTGGATTGCGTCGAGGCATGACAAGTTCTTCTTGCTCCTCCTCTTGGCCATCTTCCTTCTCCTCTCGTTCCCACAAATCTGCGGGCGGATCCCCGTTGAAGATCTAGCGGTAAAGCACAATGGTAGCGTCAATGCGGCCGTTCTTTTCCTCCCACGTGTCGCTCGAAGTGAGAGTTGTATGTTCCAGGATGCGGCCAAAGACTCCCTTGCACATTTGTCGATAGGGGAAAGTGTTCAAGATAGCTTGATGCCACGCATGATCCACTTTAGGTGGAAGGCTCAAAAGAGTAGAGTCTCGGACATAAGACTTGCACACCAAGCCGCGGATGAGCCCAGTGCAAAGTCTCTCAGCATCACCATTGCGCACAAACCAACTCTGCGTCAAACTTTTGCGCACAGCCGACCAGAGATCAGCGTGCTCGACAACCAAGCGTTGCAAGTCCGTTGCCTCTCGAGAGACCGGATGTGGCTTGTTGCATTCTCCTTGGTGTTGTTGCTGCTCGAAGGCCTCCATCGAACCCTTCAGTAACCTTAAAAGTTTATGGATTTCTCAATCTTTTTTGCGTCTTTTTTTTTGCGGCTTTCGTGGTCCAAGTGGTTTTCAAATTGACGTTCTTGGATTTCTCAATCTTTTTTGCGTCTTTTTTTTGCGGCTTTCGTGGTCCAAGTGGTTTGCAAATTGACGTTCTTGGATTTCTCAATCTTTTTTTGCGTCAAAAGATTATCGGCGAAAGGGGCGGTGCATGGCTTCAAACTTTGAACCCTTTACGATCACTAGGCGAGAGGAGAGCCTCACCTTGGGGGCTTACGTCATCTGGTATGATGTGGAAGACGCAAAAACCGGGGTGAATGATACTTTTGCTGTTACGGAGCTCGTAGAACGGTTTGGCGAGCAGATTGTTGGTTTAATCAAGATTTACGATGATGTAAACAACGTTCCCTTCATTCCTGGCGAGATTCTGAAACAAGGTATTCTTTTTTTTTTCTTTTTTTCTTTTTTTCTTTCTCTCATTCCTTTCCAGCTGAGTATGAAGGAATATACGTTGTGATTCCGCGCGGTTATCCTCCGGAGTTCGCCCGAAGCTGCACAAAGATGTCTCTCGGCGATTATGCTTATTTAGTCGTCGAGTATGAATCTCAGAGGGTCAGTTCTGAGTTGAAGAGATGCCAGGCTCAACTCAAAAAATACGAGCAAGGCGGTTCAAGTGCGAAATACCAAGTTATCATCAAGCAGCAGGCACAAGAGATTGCGCGTCTCGAATCATACATTCGGGCTATTAGGAAGCATGACAAACCGGCGTTCATTGGTCCAGGCCTCTCTGGTTTTCGTAACTACACTGGCCAAGCTTGCTTCCTGAGCTCATCCCTTCAAATCCTCATGCATTGCCGTGCTTTTCGTGCAGTTGTGCCTCACCTGGGAAAGCTCGACCCCCTTTCTATCGCCTTTTCTTCTCTGCTGAAAAGCATGTGGAGCGGAGATTACCCTGTGCTTGTTGCTCGCAGCGTTTACGGATGCATTGTGGATGATTATCCTATTCACAACCAGAATGTCCGGAGGAAGGCGAAGCCTCTCTTGCATCATGACCCCCACTCTGTTTTGGTTACTCTGCTCGACCGACTGCATGACGGTTGCAATTCTGTTCTTCAGCCGGCGCAACCTGTCGAAAATCACAATCTTTACCACCCAGATGATAAGGATTTATGCCAACAGGCCTGGCTCGGTGTTCTCAGCCGGGACAACGGGCCAATTGTTGAAACATTTTGGGGACTGGAAGGATCTCTTCTCACTTGCGACACGTGCAAGCAGCACCAACTGCGCATTCAGCCCTTCAATACTCTTTGTGTTGAGATGATTCCAAACGGAGAGAAAAAATGCGAGTCCGATCTTACGCTAGAGAAGTGTCTTCGATATATGTGCTCGAAGGAAAGAATCGAGGGATGGACAGGCTGCGTTTGCGCTTCTGACAATGGATCTGTGACGGCCACAAAGCGTCTGATGCCCTTGAAACTTCCAAAGGTGCTTGTTATACAGCTTAAGCGCTTCCGCACCAATCGTCAAGGCGATGGTGTCAAGCTCAACAACACAGTTGAGTTTCCGCTCCAGGGCCTCAATCTTGATCAGTTTATGCCCGAAGCACAGAGGGGTCAAGGCCTCTACGACCTCGAGGGCGTTGTTCGTCATTTTGGCACCGCCAACGGCGGACACTGTATTGCTCAGGCTCTTGTGGATGAAAGATGGTATGAATTTGACGACGAAACTGTAAGCGCCATAAAGAAACCAGAGTGCGGCGCGGTTAATAGATTTCATCCCTATGTGCTCCTCTACCGCCTACGGCTGACCAACAATCACGAGCAAGACAAAGAGGACGAGGAGCAAGAAGAGGACGAGGAGCAGGAAGAGGACGAGGAGCAGGAAGATGACGAGGAGCAAGAAGAGGACGAGGAGCAAGAAGAGGAGGAAGAGGAATTTCCTCGTAAGGTTGACCAGGCAAGAACTCACAATGATACCTCAGGGCGCGGAGGAATGATCATGTCGTTAAAGCTGCCTTCAGCTGCAGCTGTGCCGCTAAATGCGCATAGGAGCTTCAGAGGAAAGTCAGGCCGAAAGAAGCGAAAGTTGAAGCAGTAAACTTTTTGTTTTTGACTTTTTGTTTTTTGAGTTTGCAACCACGTAACTTTTTTTTTTCTTTGCCTTTTTATACAACACACAAAAATGGCTAGCAGATCTCTCGGATCACTCAATCGTTTGCCTGAACTGCAGGACGGACTACGCAAAATCTGGTATGCCCAGTATACTCAAACTCTTGACATCGCACATGTGAAGAATGAGGTGGCTATCCGCGACACTTTGGCCAAGCTCGAACAGGATGTCTTTGGTGGAACTCGTGAGCAGATTAACGATGCCTACACAAGAATGCTTCAGCTGCGGAACAAAGTTCTTGGATTCTAAACTTTTTTTTTCTTTTGTTTTTTGTTTTTAGGGAAAGTTCCCAAGGCCAAAGCACAAAATGCTCTCAATAAAATCCACAATATGTTTAACAAATAGACTGATAGACTGCCAGAAAAGTAGGTTTATTTACATCGACTACCACGCTTTCTTGGCCGCTCGAATTTCGGAATGGAGTTATTATTGTAGCAACCCCACCTGATACAAAACCAAAATAGAAAGGACCCTTCATGAAAAAAAAAAATTATTCGGCAGTGTTATGTGTAAGGAATGTTGTTGGGATTTTTGTTTAGTATGTTGTTCATATCCGGATGGTATGTATCGGGCATCCCTCTTGGCGATCTTAATAAAATTTTAGGTGTTGTAAACACTTGTAACAGAAGGCAATATTTTGTTACCTTTTGTTGACATATTTTGTGGCCAAGCCAAAGGCATTGGTTGCGTGCTTGCATCCCACAAATAGCGAATGTGGGTTTGAATTTCTGAGAGGATCTTGGGCACTACCTCTAGCACGACCAGGTCATTGAGATCTTGAATTTGTTGCTTTAGTGCAGTTGGAAGATTCTTGCTGTAGGTTAGGTAAATGGAACGCATGATGATCACTAGTTCTCGTTCAGATTGTCTCCCTATAACATGTTGCTGGTTGCTCGCCTTGTATACTTCATATCGAATTCGTTGCTGTAGGTTCTCAATGTTTTCTGGAGACAAAAAGAGTTGATTGAGCAGGTTGCACTCGACCACATGGTTAAAGGCTTGATGCCGAATGGTCGTGGGCTTCAATGTGTCCTCTTGGTAGAGCGGATAGGGCGCCAGATCGGTTACCTGGCCAACACGGTCGCGACGTTCCGCCTCAACGGATTGTCTCGTCCGACTGAATCGGGGATTTTGCGCAAGTAGTTCTTGTTGTTGAACATAATCTCTATTGAACTGTTCGTTAAAAGAGTTATTGAACGACCGGGAAAAGGCTTGTTGTTTTGTCGTTGCCGAGAGTTCTGGATCAGCATTAAAACGAGCTGGTTTTGATGTTGCCATGTTTTTACTTGATGCAGTGTTGCAGATAAAAAAAGTTGTTTTCCCTGGTCACGCCTTTGGTCTAAATTTTCAAGAGTGCTTTTTTATCTTTGCCGACTCTACACTCAAAAGTGCAGCACTTAAAAAACCTAAATGTCGCAATATCAGTTTCCTTCATTCGCCCCGGGCACGTTTGTGCAGACAGTAAATGGTAAAACTCGCGCGAGAAAAACCACGTGGATAATCGTCGGCGCGGTTGCTATTCTGGTCCTTTCCATCATCGGAGGAGTCATTGGCACAAGGTCGTCAAAGGACAAAGACTGCAACTGCCGCAGACCAACAGATGCTGGGTGGATGGGCTTTTCCATCACCTACTTTATTCTTTCCGTAGTCGGCGCAATCATTCTCGCCGTAATGTTCTTCAGAAAGAGTCGCGCCATGGCGCCATAAGGTCTAAAGTTTTTTTCGTTTATCTAAGGCACAACCCTTTTTCCCCCTTCTTTTGTTTTTCTTTCAACATGTGTGGAATTTGCGGTCTTGTTTGCACTTCAAAAACCCACACAACCCACACAACCCAGGCGCAGGTGTGTGCTATGCTTCGGAACCTACGTCATCGTGGTTACGATAGCTGGGGGCTCGCCCAATATGCTGTTGATGATGTTGGTAGCTGCACAACCATTCGCACGCAACGTTATTCTGGTAGCGTTCCGACAATCCCCATCGAAGAGATTATGTTTTCTGAAGACGAAGCACAACAAAACTCACCACAGTCAAATAGACTCTCCTTAGCTATTGGACATACCAGATATACTACGCGCGGAAGCCACGAATGTTACTCACAAGCTCAACCTTTAATGAACGATGAGGGGACTATTGCTCTGGTCCATAATGGACAAGTTAAATGTGATGAAGAGAAATACGGCACCGATACTATGTATTTACTTGAAATATTGGAAGAGTGTGTTTTGAGCGAGAACACACTGACGGAAGCATTTCAGCGGTTGTTTTTGACTGTCGATGGCGGTTATTCTTGTATTGCTTTGGTTTCTGGAATAGGTATTCTTGCCTTTAGGGATCCTTGGGGAAGGCGACCTTTGTGTGTGGGAAGCACCCCAGAAGGCGATATTTTGTTCGCTTCAGAGAGTTGCGCTTTCAAATGCGACGACAAGTTTTTTGACATTGAACCAGCGGAAGTGGTGTGGATAAGCGAAGAGGGAGACGTTCAAATTCTTCGACCACTCTATTATAGACCAGCCAGCCCATGCCTCTTCGAGTTTATCTATCTTGCGCATGACGATAGTATAATCGACGGTATTCCAGTGCGAGCCGCTCGAAAGAAGATGGGGACGATGATGGCGCCGCTTGTGCGAGAGCTAAATATTGACGTTGTCGTGCCTGTTCCTCATACCCCAGTCGTGGCAGGAAAGCTCCTAGCAAAAATACTGAACACAGGATTTGTGGAACTTTTGCAAGTTCGATCTCGGCAAGCAAGACGCGAAAGTCGCACGTTTATCCTTCCAACACAAACAGCGAGAGAACAGGCGGTCAGGCAAAAGTTTGCTGTGCGGTCGCAAGAAATACAAAAGTGCCGTGGAAAGACTCTTCTCATTCTCGACGACTCCATCGTGCGAGGAACCACACTAAAACACGTTGTGGGACTTATTCGTGCTGCTGTAAACCCCGCAAAGCTATATGTGGCGTCACTTTCCCCACCAGTTATTTCGCCTAATGAATACGGTATCGATATCCCGAATAGAGATCGTCTCATTGCTGCAAATACGGCGACCATAGGCAAAACAGTTGCTGAGAAACTCAATGTTGACGGCGAAGTTGTTTACCAATCACTTGAAAGACTTGAGGAAGGACTAAAAGAGTTGTGTCAAAAGAAAACCGTCGAGGGGTTCGAGGACAGTGTATTTCGTGAGTAAAAAAAACAAGCTAGCGGCTGGACTTGTATCACAAACCGGACCATACATTTTATTATTTCGTCGTCCTCTCTCCCATCAACGCCTAAAGCAACGCTTGCATCGAGCCTGGTCTTTTCTCACCTGGCTATAAGCAACAGCAATGGCTTGTTTCGGTGATGCGTAAATTCCCTCCTTGATATTTGTTGCAATCTTGGCGCTTAATCGTTCTCTGCAGCTGGAACAGGATTTCCGACGAGTGCGCCGGCGACGTGTTGATTTTCTACGGGCGCGACGAGGTGAGCGACGGCGTGAACGACGGGTGTTTTTTCTACGGGCGCGACGAGGTGAGCGACGGCGTGAGTTTCTTTTCCTCCCAGCCATATTGTTGTAAACTAAGAGGAAAGAATAAAAATCATTTTTACTTTTGTGAAGGCATAACCGTCTTGAGTTTTCCTCGGAATTCATCGAGGCTTGTGTAATGCTTAATTTTCATTGCGCGTGTCAACTCCCCTATTATGGTTTGGAAACCTTTTACACCATTCGCGCGGATAAAAGTTCCAATCTCTACCGCAGATGCACCGCACAACAAGTGCTCGAAAACATCCAATCCATTTGTTACTCCGCCGCATCCTATTACATCTATCGAATCTGGGAGACGTTTCCGAAAATTCCACACATTCGACAAAGCGGTCGCTTTGACAACTTGACCTCCAAGACCGCCCAATCCGTTTTTAGGGTGAATTACCGTCTGTTCACGAATGGGATCGATCACAAGCCCATTACCGATACTATTGATACACGTAACCCAACGCAGCTTTGGATAGGCCTTGAGGACCTCGTAAGCCATATCAAAGTGGATCGGATCGAAATAAGGAGAAAGCTTAACACCTAACGGCAACCTATTACACATTTCAAAGGTTTGTCGCAGAGTTTCATCCATCGCGCTAAAATCGTAGCACGTTTGTGGTTTACCCGGAAGATTCGGACAGCTGAGATTCAGTTCAATACCTGCAATGGGCATTTCTTGAGCAAGCTCATCATGTTCCAGTGTGCTTAACATTTGTAGATTTTCTTCAATACTTAGACCAGCGAGACTGATAAAGTAAGGTTTGTGCCGTCCAAGCTCGCGCGCACAATCTACATAATAGCTCAGACCATTGTTCGGTAAGCCCATAGAGTTGATACTACTTCCGCCAGCGCCGCTAAAACCAAAGGCAGCGTAACGCGGTTTTGGATTCCCTTGCCGGGGCAGTAGCGTGCAACTTTTGGTCACAACTGCACCTGTGTAGGGACTAGAAACGACAGCGCCAAGATCGTCGATGGTCGTGCACATAACACCGCTCGCGTTCCAAATAGGCGAAGAGAGTTTTATATCAGCAACCGAAGTCGTCAAATCAATGCTCTGCGACTCCATTTGTCTGTTTTTCCTTTGATTTCACGTTTTGGCTTTACATTAAGAGACACTCTCCGCGCTCGTCACGTTCACCATCTTCGACTTCATCCCCATCTCCACCTCCGCGCTCTTGCGCATCCTCATCCACTCGGTCCTCATCCACTCGGTCCTCATCCACTCGGTGATAGTCGTCCGAGGGAAGGGCAGCAACCGCTTCTTCCACCTCGTCTTCCACATAATGTGCTTTTGGTTTGGGCAGCTCAACATGACGGGCCGTTTTGACATTGTTGAGAACTACCGAAGTTTCTATAGTGGTCGAAATGTTTTCCAGGTGTTTCTTTGTGAGACTTGCCCAAAACAAGACACGATTAGGATCTTTGGTATCTGCTTCATTTTTGATGACCATGAACTCGTCGCTGTATCGATCGCCTTCACCGGTGCAAGCCAAATAGATCTGTCGAAAATCCCTCAATTTCGGGATCAGTGCACCAAAGTCGTCCCAGGCGCGGCGAATCTGCTGAACTCCACCAAAGAAAAAGACGTAGTCAAGAGCGGCAGCGCTGCTGCGAGGAAGTTGTTTTGGGTAGTCTTTGCAGCTAACGATTGTGGTGCAGACCGGATTATTTTCAAAGTAGCGAAAGATTTCTTGCCCGAACTCCCCGCTATCCTCAAAGACGCGACATTCAGCTCTGCGGAAAGCGCCGGGTAAGAACTTGTGCGAGTCAAAAGTCTTTTCATTGTAAAACTCGGGGAATTCAGTAACAATGACCAGCTTCTCCGCCCGTGGTCTTGCCGCGTCGATAAGATTTTGAATGCATGCATTCTTACGACTATTGCTCGGGCCAACTACTAAAGCATTAAAGGGCACTTCCGGGATAATGTGATCTCGAAGGTAAAACTTTCTGATATTGACAGAAATCCGAGCAGCACGAGCAGGTGAATCGTGTGAAGACATAAGCTTTTGTTTTTTTTTCTTTTGCCGTTTTGCTTTGTCGTTAATTGTTTTTATGTCTTTAGAATGAACGCGCATTTATTCAGAAATCATACAGTTTTTGGATGATCCAGTCAAATGTTTCTGCGTTGTGCTCTCTTCCCTTGAGTTTGGTGAACCACACCATACGCTGGTAATTTGCCACTTTGAGATATTCATCATGTGAGGCAGCTAATCTATCCCAGAGCCAACGGCAGCTTTCTTTGATCTGCAGTGTCGCACGCTGCGCCCAACTTTCGTTGAGTGGTTGTCCAACAGCATAAAAGGATTCATACAGCACAGCATTGGTCAGCTTCATCTCCATCCAGCGAACAAATCTCCAAATGCTATAATCTGAAGTCTCGCTGAAGAACTCCTTCATCACCCAATCCTGACATTGAGGCCCAGGCAAGGGAATGTCAACATTCAAGACGCGATACATCAGTTCCCCATCTTCAGAGAATAGCTGAGGGACAAGCTCAGGACCCTCATCTTGCGGAAAAACGAGGCTACCGACCTCTAAATAGGCACTCTTTGCCCACTCGAAATCAATACCGTGTCGCATACGGGTGGGCGAGGACGTTTCTTCTTTTCGGTCGTTGCCCACCCACCATACTCCTTCTCCCTCCTCTCGGATAGCGTAGGCATCCTCTCCATTCAGGACGAGCTTAACTGGCGCCGGAAGACAGCGCACGTCATCCAGCATGTCAAAGTCACTACGTTTCAGTTCGACCAAAGCTCCGCCCCCGTCGCTTGTCTTCTTCCATACGTGATACTTATCCGCACTAAACTCATAGACCACAAGCACTGCCTCTTCCCCAGTATAACGTATGCGAACGGGACAGGGAACATTAGGCAGTAGATGCTCACGACTTCTCGATTGTTGACCAATCCATTGGCGGAAAGTGCCAATGGGTATTCCAATCCGAAGATCAAGCGCCTGCAGCTGGTCGTCAAACCACACCCCAGCTTGCAACTTACCGCATAATACGGCATGAGTCCTGCTCTCATCTACGCTCAAAGCACCGGCGCCGTCGTAGACAAGAAAAGGCCCATCACTCTTACAGTGGTGCTGCAAGAATTGGCAGACGCTTGCCTTTGCATCACTCACCAAACTGTCGGCAGCCACACTATAGAGTTCACTCACTTTTGGCCAATTAGATGGCGGAGCATCGAGATCTTCCACATCGGTTCTACTGAGATGAACAACCAGGGATTCGAGAGCCTTTCGGAAAGCTGGTTTGCGAGAGTGCACCTCGACTGATACAAAGACAGAAGCAAGAAGCAAACAGATATCCTTAGGGGAGAAATGACACTCCATGCCTGGAGTAAGCCACGGATAAGCTTCCAGTGTCGCCGCATTCAGGCGACTACGGTCTATGAGGCCGGTGCGTCTTAGCGTTACGCATACGTCATTGAGCGTTAATTGAACATCGTTGACGTTGTTTCGAAAGCCAACGATGTGTTTTGCAAAGCGCCCAGTTAAGCGGTGAATATTAAACGCCGCCAATTGGTTGCACACCGGAACGTGATACATATCAAAGATGGGGACGACATCTTTTGGATACGTATGGTCTCGCAAAGCAGTGTCTACGATGCGACGCATAGCACCAACGAGGCCAAAAGCATCCACAAGCTCGCTAAAGTTACGCTTCTCATTTCCGGGACCAAGTGTGCGAGGTCCGCCTCCGCCAATGAGAATTTGATAGGCATCGCGAAAGAGCTGTTCCACATCAAAGTTGTTGGCTGTGAGCTGATACCAGTTAAAGTCGAGCCGCACAGCCGGATTCGCCGACAAGTAAATTCCACCATTGTCAAATGCAAGACCAGGTGGGGCACGCTTTGTCCGCATGAATGTTTGAGCCGCCTTGACGTCAGTCGGTAAATGTCGAGCCACCAACATAGCCGGGATTCCAAGACCCATGACCTCATCGACGAGGCTGTGCCAAACTCCATCACGTCCTTGCAAAAATAAGACACGAACAAATTGAGTATTTGAGGCTCTCGGACCACCGGGGAGCACAGAGATGTAGAGACCGGATTTCGCCGGCAAAACAACCTGGCTTTTGTGTAGCAGACCAATGGATAGGGCCTCGCACAAGCTGCGAATGGTGCTGGGAGCGTGCGTAGGAGGTCGAGGTCGGGTGCCTGGATAGCGAAGGCCAAGAGCGTTGATGGCAAGTGCAAGATGCCAGGGAGGTAAGGCGAAAAGCCAGGGAGCCACACGCCGATACAAAATTTCCGGTGTAACGATGAGAAAGCCTGGCTCTTCTCCGGTGAGCATTTCCCACTCTTTTAGCGTCAGGTCGTGGTCGTGCTGCACCGTATCGAAAAGAAGCTGCTGTTTTGTCAATTTGCCCCAAGGCTTGTCCTCATCGTTCCTTTTCAGCTTG
>Ga0055444_10000038_pt1 | contig 13276 bp, 14 predicted proteins | sample China_Galinas_Co_FD_57742 | JGI IMG/M metagenome (GOLD analysis project Ga0055444, IMG submission 57742) | Wetland microbial communities from San Francisco Bay, California, USA, that impact long-term carbon sequestration - China_Galinas_CordA_D2 | ecosystem: Environmental > Aquatic > Marine >...
ACTGATTTTGGTCTCTCCATCATTGCTCTATTTGAACAGTTTCGACCCAGTATCTATCTAGATGCAGTGGGCAGAAAAACCATTGGCTATGGTCACTTGATCAAATCTGGTGAACATTTCGATAGGCCACTTACCATGGACGAGGCACGTGATCTTCTTGGTAGCGATGCAGAAGAAGCATCCCATGGTGTGGACAAGTACGTTTCTGTTCCCCATGCACTAATTGGCCCCCGGCATGATGCTCTGATTTCTTGGACGTTCAATCTTGGTGTAGGCAACTTAGCAAAGAGCACAATGCTGCAACGAATCAATGAAGGTGCTCAGGATGATGAAGTTGTACAAGAGATGATTCGTTGGGTCCACGGGAAAGGTAAGAGACTCCCAGGGCTAGTGCGACGCAGATATTGTGAAGCAATTTGGTACATGGGTGCTCCAAGACCAATCATCACCGCTATTGCCAGAGGAGAATACAAGTGAGCAGAAACATTAGAATTCACATATTTCACAAGTGGGACAAATGGTTGGAGCCAGAATTGATTGACCAAAACATAGATGGTGTATACAAAATTTGGGCTCAACGAAGAATTTGTCTGGTTTGTGGAAAGGTGGCAATGAGGAAACTATGAGCAGAATCCAATTAGTGCTGATCACAGTAGTCTCTACAGTAGTGCTACAAGCCATACTCTACGCGATAGTCGGACGTCTTCTTGAGAGGAAAAAGGATGAGATTGCGAAAAATGTTAAAACGCATGGACGCACAATGGGTGTTTCGAGTGCGAAGTAAGATTGAAGCAAGTGGCATCAAACTCCCACTTTCCAATGCGGAGATCAAGCACGTCTGTCAAAACAAGACTGAGCGAAAGAAACTCAATAAGGCAATTCAACGAGAACTCTCATGAGCACCAAACAAGAAGGTATTCCAGAATTGGAAAAAGCTGGGGAGGATGAACCAGTCTTCGTTCTTCGGGCGCAGGATAAACTTGCCCCCATTATTGTCTCGCTCTACGCATTGCATGCCACAAGACTTTGTTCTCCAGCAAAAGTACAGAGTGTTCGTGACTGTGCCATTGCAATGCGAAAATGGCAGAAAGAACACGGGGCGAAGATTCCGGATTAGCTTTACTTCTCCCAGAAATCCTAGTACAATGAGAATTGCTTCGCATGGCGGTCTTGGCCGCTTGTTTGCAGCACGGGTGTTCTCTCCCTGCAGACAAACTCCGTCATGCGGAGCACTCCAAGAGGTGGCCCTTGGATCAGCTCGACTTTACCCTAAAGTACATTGCGCAGCACTCTCTTCAAGCAATTCTGCTTGCTCCCGGCAAGAAGAGACCACCCCCAGGACAGTTTCCCATAACATCGAATGCCTCCGAGATCTTGGAGCATTTGATTCATGAAGGAAATCTCGGAATCCTTGGTGGTCCCATCGCCATCCTCGATTTTGACCGCATGGATTTGGCGAATGAGATGTTCCTCGAGTTGGGCATACCGGAGCCCACAGTACGCACTGGGTCTGGAAAGGTACACTGTTATGTACAAGACACAGATCTACCAGCCCGAATCAAATGGCACGGAGAAACAGTCGGCGAGATCCAACGAGGTGCCAAGCAGTATGTTGTCGCCCCTCCCAGCATCCACCCAAACGGCACAGGTTACACTTGGCTTATTGAAGATTCCAAGGAACCCATTCCTCGCCTTCCTGGCCCTTGGCGTCAATATCTGCTGGCTGAAATGGTGCCTACGGTCCCACAAAAGTACCAAAAGTACATTGGCCAAGAGACACCACTAGAGAGCTGGGATGGCCCAGCTCCTGAAGAAATTGTTCGTCTCGCCCTTCAACAGCCCGGTGCAGTTCGTCGCGTGCATGGGATCAAATTCCAGTGTCCTGGTTGTAGGGACGAGGGACACGACCGCCACCGCGACAACGCTATGGTTGGCTTCGATGGAAGATGGGGCTGTGCTTTCGCCCCAGGCGATGTCGAGCACAAACGTAAGATTGGCATTGCACTCGGTGTTTTCTCTGCTGAGCCACTTACCGAAGCTCGTGCCAAAGAAGAAATCCTCAAGGAAGACATTGAGGATGATGACCCCACCTCCCTCTCTGAATGGCGACGCGGATTTCTTCAGGACATCGAGTGACAGAGATAGAGAGCAAAGAAAAGAAACGCATTGATGCTCTTGTTCGGCTCAAGAGAGCAGAGCGAGAAGCACGAGAACGAGAGCGAGCGGAACGGCCAGCACCTGAATTAATCATCAAGAAAGCATCGGAAGTTCCCTATGAAAAACTCTCGCACCTGTTTGGTGGTCGTCTAATTCGTGGAGTGTTCCAACTAATGGTTGGGCCTGGCGAAGCTGGAAAAGGTATGAACTCTACGGACCTCATATCACGACTGAGTACAGGTGCACCCTTTCCAGGAGATGTAGACAAGAAGTATCGGGATCCGATGAATGTCATTGTATGCGTTACTGAAGATTCCGCACCCCGAGCGAAAGCACGATTAATGGCTGCAGAAGCAGATCTAGACAATGTGCTATTCATCGATGGCCCACCGCAGCGACGTGGCGGGCTGACCATTCCATCCCCCATTTCATTCGACGATGATGCCGGGCAGTTGGTGAAAATCGTCGAGAAGTACAAAGTGGGTGCAATGTTCCTCGAGACTACTGTGGAACATCTTGGTGATCGTGAAGGATCAAAGAGATGGTCAACAAACAATGAAACAGAAGTTCGTCGTGCTTTGTCACCAATCGTAGCTGTATGTAGAGTTGGCAACATTATTGGCTGGGGTGTTATGCATCCCCGGAAGTCAACTGATGGTGCCATGGACGATGCTATTTCAGGCAGTGCTGCTTTCCGCAATGTTGCCCGGTCAATTCTCTATGTTTACAAAGATCCCACAGATGAATCGAAAAATCCACGGAGGTTGCTTTGCTCCAACAAATCCAACCACCTCCAGTTTCGTCCTCCGACTTTACGATTTCGTGTGGAACCTTGGGAAAAAGATCCTGACGAGGGTCACATCGTCTGGGGGATAGAAGGAAAGACCTTGGAGGACGAACGAACTGCTGAAGAGATCTGGCAGCAAATCAGTAATTCTCGAAAGCCTCGTCGTGATCGTCGCGTTCTTGAAGCGGAAGAATTCCTCAAAGCAACCATCAGTGGTGGTCTTTGCTCACCACTCGAGATTAAGAAAGCTGCTCGTGAAGAAGGAATCAACTGGACCGCAATCAAAGACGCAAAAGCCAAGCTTCGCATTGTGTCAGTCAAAGAAGGATTTCCTGCCAAAGTGATTCGATGGGAATTTGAGAAGAAAGAGTTCTAGTGGCCAGATTTACTTGCCCAGTGTGCAAGGAAACATTCCAACGGAAATCTGGGGACCCACTTCACATTCCTGGCAAGGATGGAAAGAAGTGTACTGTGTTTGAGGTCCAGAAACGAGATCGCAAGAATGAGCGCCTTGAGAAAGAATTAGTCTTGTTGCGTAGGCTCTTTGTTGAGGATCCCACCTACCGGAATGTCAACGATGAAAAGGCATGTTTCTTCTGTGATGGAGACATGGAATTCAGCCAAAAACACGAAGCTGGGTGCGCCTGGGCCGCAGTGAAATCCGCTAAGAACCTACTAGTAAAGAGCTCCCCTCAGCTCCCCTCTGGGGATTAAGTACTGCGGGGGGATATAGCCCAGGGGGCCTCCCCTCAAGCCCCTCAGCGAAAAGTCCAGCAAATGGGTTTAAGATGGCCCGTCATACTAGCCCTCCCCTCTGTCCCCTCAGGGAAAATCCCCAGGTTTCACAGAGGGGTTAAGTACTGCGGGCCATTTTGGAAGATCCTCTCAGTGATTTTCCCGGTGAAATGCAGAGGGGAGCTGAGAAGAGCTGAATGGGGCAGGTAGGAAAGTAGCTCCCCTCTGGGCCCGCCGGGCTTTCACCCTGTACATACAGGCCCATCCTGCGGTTCCGGTACTTAATCATACTAAGAGGATCTTAAGAATGGCCGGGATTTCCTGATCTAGCCGCAGTACTTACTATTTTGAAGAACGTTCATTTTCAGCTTTACATTCCCCGAGAGAACAACTAAACTTGACTCGGGTACGAACCCAATGGATGAGATTCGCATAAGAAAGGCATCTGAGGTGCCTGACGAGGTTCGGAACGAGGAGCACCCAATCCTTGATCTGGGCCGACTGCCCACCGTGCAGTGCCGAGCTCATTCAAAGAGATCTGGAGAGCGGTGCAAGCGCATGTGCGCTCCAGGATTTCACGTCTGCAGCCACCACGGTGGTTCCGCGCCACAAGTCATCGCGAAGGCCAAGAATCGTCTCGGCGCACTTTCTGACCAGGCAGTCGAAGTGTATCAAAAAGTCCTGGAGAGCGATGAGACCCCATGCGCTCTCTGCGGCCGGGGATACATTACACCGATTAAGCTGCGTGCTGCCCAGGTCGTCATGGATCGCTCCGGACTCGGACCGACCATGAAGCTTGAGCATTCCGGTGAAATCTCTCATGAGATCCTGATTTCCCATATGACTGAGGATGAACTCTCATCGGTGGACGAAATCATGGAACGTGTCATGGAACGAGTTGCTGCGGAAGAGGGAATTGAGTACTGAGCCACAAGAAGTAACCTTTCGCACCTGGGCATCAGCACTCCCAGCAATTCACCAGTATCGCCAGAAAACGCGATGGGCTGACAATCCTAAATTGTGGCTCAAGCAGAGATCCAAGGAATTTGCGTGGTCTAAGCAAATCCAGATAATGGAGTCTGTGCGAGATCACCGGAAAACCGCAGTACATTCTTGCCATTCCGTTGGCAAATCCTACATAGCAGCACGCACTGTTGCCTGGTGGATTGATTCCCATCCCCCAGGAGAGGCAGTGGCTGTCACGTCAGCACCCACCGCGAGGCAGGTCCGCGCGATCCTCTGGAAGGAAATAGGACGCGCTCACGCTCGCGGGCTCCCTGGAAGAACTACCCAGACCTCCTGGTTTCTCGATGTTCCTGGCAGCAAGGAAGAGATGGTGGCATTTGGCATGAAGCCGAGTGACACAGATCCTTCTGCATTCCAGGGCATCCACGCACGGTGGGTGCTGGTGCTTTTCGATGAGGCATGCGGCATTCCTGGTGGCACAGATGGTCAATCTCACAGTCTGTGGGAGGCCGCGGATTCGTTGCTCGCAAACGATGAATCTCGGTTTCTTGCAATTGGTAACCCAGATGATCCAACTGCTGAATTTGCCAAGTGTTGCAAACCAGGCTCTGGGTGGAATGTTCTTGGCATTGGGTATGCCGATACTCCGAATTTCACCGGGGAAGAAATTCCAGAGAATCTCCATCATCTGCTGATTGGCAAGAAGTATGTGGAGGAGAAGCGCAAGAAGTGGGGAGAGAACAATCCATTGTTCATCTCGAAGATCTTGGGGAAATTCCCGGAACGATCCACTGATAGTCTAATCCCCATGTCCTGGATCCTCGCAGCACAAGCGAGAGAGCTTGAGCCCATTGGTGCAAATGAGCTTGGAGTTGACGTGGGAGCTGGAGGAGATAAGAACGTCGTGGCGCATCGCAGAGGACCAGTGGTTCGGATCATTCGTCGTGATCAAGAACCAGACACCATGGTGTCCTGTGGAAATCTGGTTGCTGACATTAAGGCCACGGAAACTACTGTTGCCAAGGTGGATTACATTGGCATTGGACGTGGAATGGTAGACCGAGGCAAGGAGCTCGACCAGCCAGTGTTGGGGATCAATGTAGGTCAATCCCCCAGAGATAAGGAATCCTTCGCCAATCTCCGTGCTGAGGCATATTGGGGTCTTCGAGAGAGATTCATGGAGGGTGACATCGACATTGATGAACTGGACGAAGACCTTGCTGCCCAGCTTGTAGAATTGCGATTCAAGCGCAGTTCGTCAGGCAAGACGCTCATCGAAGAAAAGTCTGAGATGAAAAAGCGATTGGGCCATTCTCCGGATGACAGTGATGCTGTGATGCTCGCATTCCTTGTCCCACCAGAACCTGAGGCAAAATTTGAGGTGCTGTGGTGATAGCAGATCATTTTGACAACATTCCCCCAGCGAATGGGAATGGGAATGGGAAGCATAATCCTGAGATGATGAGCACGATCCGCGCGGCTTCGGATTTGATCGCTCGGTCCCAGCTGGCAGCCAGAGCAGGATTGTCATTTGGTGGAGACCGTGATCTTTACAGTGTGCTGGGATATTCCCGAAGCATTTCTGTGCCGGAATACAGGGAGCGATTTCGGCGTGGTGGTATCGCTGGCCGAGTGGTTGATGCGTTTCCGAATGCTACATGGCGTGGTGGGATTGAAATTGTTGAAGATGAAGATCCCGAGATTTCTACAGACTTTGAAGAGCAGTGGAATCTCCTAAACAAGAAGCACAGAATCTGGAGCAAACTGAACCGTGTTGACATTCTTGCTGGGCTTGGCAGATATGCTCTGCTCCTGATTGGAGCTCCCGGTGATCTTCAAGGCCCACTCGAAAAAATCAACGGTCCTGAAGGAGTGCTATACTTCTCGATGTTCGCGGAGGATGAAGCGGATATCGAAACAGTGGTGCTCGATACGACAAATCCAAGATATGGGCTCCCAGAAACATATCGTTTGAAGCGTCGTGGCACAAACGACAAGCTGAATCTGGACAAGATTGTACACTGGTCCCGAGTCGTCCACGTGGCCGATGGGCTTCTGGACGACGAGTTGTATGGCACACCTCGTCTTGAGAGAATTTGGAATCATCTCGATGATCTGGACAAGGTCACTGGTGGTGGCTCTGAAGCATTCTGGCTTCGAGTGCATCAGGGCATGGTTTTCAACATTGACCCCGGCATAAAGATCGAACCAAGTGAGATTGCAAAACTAGAAGAGCGTGCCGAGGAATTTGCGCATCAGATGCGCAGGACTCTGGCTGCCCGGGGATTCAAAGTTGAGTCATTGGGCTCGGATGTTTCAAATTTTGGGAATCAAGTTGCGTCTCTGATCTCATTGATCAGTGGTGCCACTGGCATTCCTCAGCGCATTCTCCTGGGTTCGGAACGAGGAGAATTGTCCTCTACGCAAGATCGTGAAAACTGGAACGATCGCATCACAGATCGCAGGACCAGTTTTGCTGAGCCAATTGTTCGAACACTGATCGAGAGACTCATGAGTGTTGGTGCAATGGAGGAAGTTGAGGAATACACAGTTCGTTGGCCAGAACTCGCAGATCTCACTGAAGAGCAACAGGCGAATATTGCAACTAAGTGGTCTGATCTGAATAAGAAGGCTGGTGGCACAGTTGTAACTCCTGAGGAAATTCGAGACCATGTGCTGGGTCTTGAACCTCTGAAAGAATCTCAGAAAGAACCAGAAACAGAGACAGATCCTACAGAAGTGGTGGTTGAGTGAGTCAGGCACTCGCATTTCGTCTTGCCATAAATCTCCCAGATCCTGGGGCTCGTGGAAAGAAGAACCCACCGTGGGTTGCGATTCATCGTGTCGCAGATCGACGCATGGACCGCATGGCCAAGACCATTGAGAAGGCAGTCAAAGCAGCTCAGGATATTCTAGATATCAAGGAATTGGGCACTGCTTTAGAAACTCGCATTCCTGGGAATGTTGATGCTGTTCTTGGCCCAGCGCTCGTGGTGTTGGAGACGACACTTTATAAGCCTCTCGAAAAAGTGCTTTTTGGCATTTTGGCAGAAGCTGGTGAAGCAGTGGCTAAGGATACTCGGAAATATGGGAAATTCCGAACTGCTGAGACTTTTAAGGATCTGCGATTCGATCTCGTAAATCCAGAGGCCACTGCCTGGGCATCTGGAAAGAGCTCTCAACTGGTTACAAACATCACGAGCGATACACGCCAGTCGATTCAAGCCATTATCGCAAGCATGTTCGATGAGGGAGTCTCTGGTCCCGGTGCTGCACGTCTCATTCGACAGCACATTGGTCTGACACCACAGTATTCAAATGCTGTGCTAAGTCTTCGAAAGCATCTTGGTGATCCAAGGAATGCTGGTAAGAAGATCTATGCTGGTCGGACACCAATTCGAATTCCAAAAACAGGTGCAGATGTAGCATTCATCGAACGACGGGCAGGGAGATATGCACAGAGACTCTTGAATGTCAGGACACGCACGATTGCCCGAACTGAAGGAATCGCAGCTGCCAACCAGGGACAAATTCAACTCTGGAAGCAAGCCACAAAAGAAGGGCTGCTGTTCGGAAATGAATTGAAGGAGTGGATCGTCACACCGGATGATCGACTTTGCCCAATTTGCGAACCTCTGGATCGTGAGTTGGCACCGCTGAAGGAGTCCTTTTCTATTGGTCTGGACTCACCACCCGCGCATCCGAACTGTCGGTGCACAACAGGTTTAGCAGATCCAGATTATCTCTCGCAGCCAGGCAGAGGTGGAGGAAAAGGATCTTTCAACCCAAAGCAATACAAGGAAATTGGGGCAGTTGCCGAGCATGTTTTGCAAACGGTTGGTGGTGTTCCGAAAGAGCTTGGCAAGCTGAATTTCTATTTCAGTAGTGATCAAGCCGTAGAAGTGGGTGGCCGGGCATTCTACCAGTACCAAGGACATCAGATACATCTCAATGTAGATGCGTCTGAAGATGTAGTTTCCTTGATGTTTGGTCAGAAGAACGAGGACGCATTTCGTGGACTAAACACTCTGGTTCATGAAATAGGTCATGCAGGTTCTCAGTATCCACGCATGAAAGCTCTAGGAGAATCCCTTCCAGAATGGGCAATTCTTTGGGAAGAAGCAGTTGTAGAGACCAGATCCAGGAAAATCGCAGCAAAGATGCTGTTTCCGAAGAAAGCACCATCGTGGGTGAAAACTGCTTCGACATCTTACAACAAGGAAGTCCGCTCCATGGAATTCCTTCTGAAGAATGGTATCAAGCTCGACAAGTTCTATGCTGCTGCACCGGCAGAACGACTAGAGATGGTTGTCGGAGTGGCACAGAAGGTCGGCAAGAAATTGCTGAAGTCCAAGGGATTTCAACCCTACGAGATTGAGCGCATTTTTGGCATTCTTGGGAGTGATGCACAACACCTGATTCGTACTCATGCTCTGACTCCCGGACAATGGGGAGCAATGTCCTACGACGAAATTCTTGAGGCCTTGGAAAAAGATTATGGGGTGCTCTTGTGATTGAACTGTCGCTGCAACCAGCACTCCGTGAGCTTGAACAAGTTGTCTCGAAAGCCGAATTGTTGGAACTGAAGCAAAAAGTCCTCTCGTCAGAAATGCCCAACGAGGATCGAGAATCTTTCTTTGAGGCATGGGGTTTGATCTACGGAACAAGGAATTGGCAATGAACGAGCGCAAATCTCTCCGAGCACTGATTCGTGGTGAACTTCGTACATCTCAGTTCAATGGTCGTGAACATCTAGTTGTTCCCGTTGTTGCGCTGGTTGAGGGAGTTCTTCATGCAGTGAATGCTCCAACACCCGAACTGGTGCTGGCGGAGGAGTTCTCCAAAGTGCCTGAGGGGTGGAATGGGCGCCCCTTGACATGGGACCATCCCAGCCTCAATGGGCAACGAGTCTCTGCAAATGAGCCTCTTGTTCTGGAAAAGATGTCCGTAGGACAAGTCTTCAACTCTAGCATTGATGGCGATTCTTTGAAAATGGAAGGATGGATCGACGTCGAGCGAGCTGAGGAGATGGGCGGAACTGCGCTTGAGACTTTGGAGCGCATCAAGAAGGGTGAGACGGTCGAGATTTCTGTTGGTGTCTTTGTCAACACCGAAAACAAGAGTGGGGAGTACAAGGGAAAGAAATACCAGGGAATCTGGAGGAACATCGTGCCGGATCATCTTGCTTTTCTCCCCAAAGGCACAACTGGCGCTTGTAGCGTCGAAATGGGTTGCGGCGCGCCACGTGCCGCCGAGGAGAAAAAGACGATGACTTTGAGGGAGCGATTCTCGGAACTGATGCAGAAATTCCGTCCTTCCCAGGAAGACACGAGTGATACCGATCTGAGGAATGCTCTTTGGGCAGCACTGAATGCGGTGGAGCCGGGATTTCTTGGGATTGACGCGGTGTTCCCAGAAACTGCCCAAGTGGTGTATGCAGTTGCACCGGAAGAAGAGGTCATGCTGCTCCGCAGAGGTTATTCTCTGAAGGATGATGGAACTACGGACCTGGACGGAGAGAAGGAGCAGGTCAAGCTGGTCACGCGATACGAGACGGCATCTGCTGTTGGCGGGGACAGTGGACAGCCAACAATTCCCCCCGCAGAGGAGAAAGTCGATATGGAAAAGAAGGATCGAGTCGTCGCGATCATCGCGAGCGGCAAGACCTGCTTCACTGAGGCGGATGTGGACCACATGATGGGATTCGATGAGACTCGTCTGTCAGCTCTCGAAAACCATGTGACTGCTGCGCAGGTGAAGCCGGAGCCTGTTGCTCCCACCCCGAAGCCGGAGCCGAAGCCGGAGCTGACCCCGGAGCAGGAACAGGCTGCATTCTTGGCGAAGCATCCGGATATCGCCAATATCGTGTCGGAGCACAAGGCTGCTGCTGCCGCCAAGCACACCAGTCTGGTCTCTACACTCAAGGCGGCACAGAAGGTGTACAACGAAGAGGAGCTTCTGGGGATGAGTGTTCCTCAGCTCGAGAAGCTGGCCACTCTCGCTCAGACGAAGAGCGATTTCTCTGGTCAGGTGCCTCGCGTTGCTGCGGATGACGAGAACACTGCTCCTCCGCCCATCGATATGGTTGAAAGGCTCAAGGCTGCTCGTTCTGCCTAGGCACAGGCAGTGTTTGACCACTCTGTGCTAATGTGGGTGGTTTCTAAGGAGGAATGAAAAGATGTCACGAAACGTCATCACTCTCATGGGTGATCCGATCATCACTGAGGAGCTGGCAGATGCCGCGGTCACCCCGGGGCACTTGCTGACCCTCACCACCACCGGTGTCACGCCCAACGTCGACAATCAGACGAAGAAGGCGCCGATCTTCGCTCTGGAGCGCGACGAACAGGGAGACGACATCGACACCGCATACGCGATCGGTGACTACGTCAAGGTCGGTGCATTCAAGCCTGGAGAGCGTGTCTACGGACTGCTTGCCAGTGGTCAGAATGTGGCGCGTGGTGCATATCTCACTGGTGATGGCACGGCTGGTCTGCTCACGGCCACGGGTGCCATTGGGGATATTCTGGGTGTGGCACTGGAAGCAGTCAATGCCTCTGGTTCGGCACCTGTGGCTGGAACTCGCATTCGTGTCCAGATTGTCTAGATACGAATAACTCCCAAGACTGAAGATAGGAGAACAGAAAGATGGCACGAATGGACTCAGCGGCGGTCAACACCGGCCGCTCGTTCTACGATGGCGCTTCGGGACGCTGGGCTGGCGAACGGCTGCTCGAGGCACTCCAGGCAAATCGCGAGATTTCGCCGATGGAGCTGCGCACCAATGCTACACTCCGAAAGGACGAGTGGAAGGCATATGACGAGGCACTCGTGGAGGAAGGTCTGATCCGGCTGAGGCTGGTGGGTGACCTGATGGCCGCGGGTCTCACTATCCCTGTTGCGAATGCAATGGGGAAGACGTTGTTCGAGTACGAGCAGGTCGGAGACATGAATGACGCAGAAGTCAGCCTCGCTGGTGTTAGTCGGACTGAGGATGACCGAGCGGAGTTCACGCTGAAGAATCTGCCGCTCCCGATCATTCACAAGGACTTCAATCTGCATCTGCGCACGCTGACTGCGTCGCGGACCAGGGGCGAGTCGCTCGATACCACCCAGGCGCGTGTCGCTGGTCGCAAGGTCGCGGAAATGCTGGAGTACATTGCATTCAACGGCTCGAAGACCTATGGTGGCAGCACTATCTATGGTCTCAACAACGAGGCAAATGTCAACACGGCCAGTTTCACTGACACGGTGTGGTCGGACTCCGGTGTTACCGGGGAAGAGATCCTTACCGATGTCCTCGCCATGATCATGGCGCTCGAGGCGGATCGGTTCTATGGACCGTACCGCATCTATGTTCCAACTGGGTTCAGCACGAAGTTGTCTCAGGACTTCAAGGCTGCTTCTGACAAGTCCATCCGTCAGCGTATCCTGGAAGTCGATGGTGTTCAGGGGGTCACGGTCTGTGATCAGTGCCCGGCCAGCACCGTCTTCATGGTGCAGATGACCAAGGACGTGATTGCGCTCGTCAACGGTGAGCCTCTGCAGAGTGTGCAGTGGGACATCGAAGGTGGCTTCATCGTCAAGTTCAAGGCGATGGCCATTCAGATTCCACTGATTCGTTCGACTGCGGCTGGCCGCTCTGGCATCGTCAAGATGACCTAGTTCCGTTTCTACATTGGAGTCGTCGCCTCTAAACTTCCGGGTGCGACGCGTAGAATCCCGGAATAATCTCGTAGGAGTGGAACTGTGGCTCTGATCGTAACGCCTGGTGCTGTAGATGCAGACAGTTATGCCACTGTGGCAGAAGCTGATGCATACCATGCAACGCATTTGTACGCATCGGATTGGACAAGTGCAGTCACAGCAACAAAAGAAAAAGCCCTGCAAATGGCTGCTCGTCTTCTTGATGGGATGCCAGGAGCATGGACTGGTGCCGCAGCTGCCTCAGATCAAGCATTGAGATGGCCACGCACTGGTATGCTGAACATCGACGGATTTTCCATCGACGAGACAGAAGTACCAGTTCGTCTAAAGAATGCACAAGCGGAGTTCGCAAGACAACTGATCGCAGGTGACCGCACGGGGGACAACTCAATTGTTGCTCAGGGCATTACCAGTCTGACTGCTGGTCCTGTCTCTCTGAGTTTCAAGGAAACACTGGACAGATTGTCTGCATTGTACGCTGTTGTGCCAGATGCAGTTCGTATGTTGCTCGTACCCTCATGGTTAGAGACTGAGGCAGAAGTTCGTGAAGATGACTCGCGCCAAGGTCTAGTGATTGAGGTTCTCTAATGGGTCTTGACGACACTGTTAGAAGTGCAGTTGCAGTGGCTAATTCTGTCACGAGAGATCTGCAAGAAGAAGTGTTGCACTATCCCTGGATCTATCAAACTCAGCTTGGAGAAAATAAGTACGATCCGCAATCTCCAATTTCTCGTAAAGGGATTGTGCAACAGTTCATTCGTGAAATCCGCATGGCGGATGGTCGGTTCATGTCGGTGAAAGCAAAGATCACCTTTTTGGAGGACATCCCTGCCAACGGGGCAGAAGGTCGGGTGGAACCAATAGACAATCGAGACAAGATTGTTTTGGCAGATGGGACCACTGGGCCTATCGTTGAAGTTAAAG
>Ga0055444_10000042_pt1 | contig 13154 bp, 10 predicted proteins | sample China_Galinas_Co_FD_57742 | JGI IMG/M metagenome (GOLD analysis project Ga0055444, IMG submission 57742) | Wetland microbial communities from San Francisco Bay, California, USA, that impact long-term carbon sequestration - China_Galinas_CordA_D2 | ecosystem: Environmental > Aquatic > Marine >...
CATTCCTTGCTGACCGGTATATTACCGGTACCTGTCCCCACTGCGGAAATCCTTCGGCCTACGGCGACCAGTGCGAACAATGCGGTACCTCGCTGAGTCCGACTGAATTGGTAAATCCTGTATCTACCATCAGTGGGAGTCAACCTATCCTTAAGGAAACCACCCACTGGTACCTGCCACTGGATCAATACGAGCCATGGCTGAGGGAGTGGATCCTCGAGGAACATAAGGAGTGGAAGCCCAATGTATACGGACAGTGTAAATCATGGCTCGATCAGGGATTGAAACCCCGGGCAGTAAGCCGCGACCTGGATTGGGGGGTCCCTGTACCCGTGGAAGGTGCCGAGGGGAAAGTGCTCTATGTATGGTTTGACGCACCCATTGGCTATATCTCGGCCACCAAGGAACTGACCCCTCACTGGGAAAAGTACTGGAAAGATAAAGAGACCCGCATGATCCATTTCATTGGGAAAGACAACATCGTGTTTCATTGCATCGTTTTCCCATGCATTCTGAAGGCTGAGGGGAGTTATATCCTGCCGGACAATGTGCCTGCCAATGAGTTCCTGAACCTGGAAAATGACAAGATCTCCACCTCCAGGAACTGGGCTGTATGGCTGCATGAATACCTGGTGGATTTCCCGGGAAAACAGGATGTATTGCGTTATGTGCTCTGCGCAAATGCTCCTGAAAATAAGGACAACGACTTTACATGGAAGGATTTTCAGAACCGCAACAACAACGAGCTGGTGGCTATTCTGGGTAATTTCGTAAACCGGGCCATTGTTCTCACACACAAATACTTCGATGGGGAGGTGCCGGCAATCGGCACATTGACGGATGAGGACCGGGCCACACTTTCGGAGATCAAAACCATCGGCCAGGGGGTGGAGGAGAGCCTGGAACAGTTCCGCTTCCGGGAAGCCATTAAAAGAGGGATGGACCTGGCCCGGCTGGGCAACAAATACCTGGCCGAGACCGAGCCGTGGAAGGTCATCAAAACCGATCCGGAGCGGGTGAAAACCATACTCAATATCTCACTCCAGATCGTGGCCAACCTTACCATTCTCCTGGAACCATTCCTGCCTTTTTCTATGGAGAAGCTCCGGGGATTCCTGCGATTTGAACCAACCACCTGGGAACTGATCGGTTCTGAAAACCTGCTGGCAGAAGGACATCAGCTTGGTAAGGCTTCGTTGCTGTTCGAAAAGATTGAGGATGAACAGATCCGGTTTCAACTGGAGAAGCTCCATCAAACAAAGGAGGAGAATGAAGAGACGGGACATACGGTACCACAAAAACCGGAGATCACCTTTGATGACTTCACGCGGATGGACATCCGGACAGGAACCATACTGGAGGCAGAAAGAGTTCCCAGGACCAAAAAGCTGATCAAGATGCAGATCGATCTGGGTTTCGACAAGAGAACTATTGTTTCGGGGATTGCCGAGTATTTTGATCCGGAGAAGCTTCCCGGACAACAGGTGGCTGTGTTGGCAAACCTGGCTCCCAGAAACATAAAAGGTATCGAATCACAGGGTATGATCCTGCTTTCAGAAAATCCGGACGGATCACTCCATTTCATTCACCCATCCAAAGAAGCAGAGAACGGTTCAGAGATCAACTGATCCTAATTAGAAAGTAACCAGCAGGATTGAAGGCCCGGCTCCCCGGTGATCTCAGAGAGCTTCTTCTCAGCCTCCTCCTTGGTGGCAAATGAGGCCACACTCACACGGTACATTCGATTTTCCGTGATCATCACTTCAGCCTGGAACCCCCTCTCTTTCAGGTTGTCCTGCATGTCACTGGCGTTCCTGAGCTTTTTAAAACTGCCGGCAATAATGAAGTATTTACCGGTCTCCTCAACAGGCGTGGCCTCTCCCGCAGGTGTGGACCGTTCCACATCTGATTGTGGGACCTCTATCTCGGTTTCAGGTTCTGTAATCTCACCACCTGTCTCGTTCTCCTGCGGACCTGTGGCAGCACCCTCCTCTTTGACCACTTCGCTGTCCTGCCTCTTATTAAAGATATTCCACCGCCCTTTATCGTTACCATTCTCCGATGTAGGGACCACAATTAGGACGGCCAGGATAATGATCAGGGCAAGGGCCACCAGCCAGACCACTCTCCACTTTTTAGCTTTTGGTTGGGATGGCGGACTGGCCAGCGGGGTTACACCGGGTTCTTTCCGGGAGATTGGCTCCGGTTCCTTCCGTGAGATTGACTCCGGTTCCTTAACCGGCTCTTCTTCCACTGAGAGCTCCTCCAATTCAAGCAGGTCCATTGATTCCAGTCCATACAGATCGGGCGCCACAATCCAGGCCGGATCTGCCTTAAACCTGATCCTGCCATCCTCATCCTTTATAAAATTACCCACATCCGGCACTGAATACCTCTCACCCTTATCCAGTGCAAATTTTATGGCATCGACCAGTTCAAGAACACGTTGACTGGCCTCCTCTAAATCCAACTCTTCACCATCTGCAATAGCAGCGGCCAGTTCCCCGTCATCCTTACTGAATCCAGCATCGAACCGGACCGATAATCCAGGCGGATCAATACGGTTTCCTCCGGGTGTTATAGCTTTTTCGGGCATTTTTACTTCCAGGTTACCAAAACCCGGGAGGATTACCCTTCTACGCTCATCAAGGAAGCTCCTGATATATTTTGCGATGATCATGTGGTGCAATTGAGTGGTAAAAATAATCAGTCGTACGGGTTTATCAAAACCAAGTTATCAACCCGATTTTTTACTATCTTCGTGAATTGATTCTGTAAGCCTGTATAAATGAATGAGATAAAAATGGTTGACCTTCATGGCCAGTACCTGAAAATCAAACAGGAGGTCAACGACGCCATTCAAAATGTGATCGATTCATCCGCCTTTATCAGGGGGGAGGAAGTAAGCACATTTCAGGCTGAATTATCAACCTATCTGGATGCAAAATACATTATCGCATGCGGTAATGGGACCGATGCTCTCCAGGTTTCATTGATGGCACTGGAACTTCAGCCCGGAGATGAGGTCATCACCACACCTTTTACATTTATTGCAACGGTGGAGGTGATCAGGCTCCTGGGATTGAAACCGGTATTTGTGGATGCAAGGAGGGACACTTTTAACCTGGATCCGGAGCTGCTGGAGCAGGCTCTGACCAATCGCACACGTGCCATTATACCGGTAAACCTGTTCGGACAGTGTGCCGACCTGGAGGCCATCATGGAATTTGCAAGGATTAATGGCCTGTATGTGATTGAGGACAATGCCCAGGCACTGGGAGCAGAGTTTCTGCCAACCGACGGAATGAAGCAGAAAGCCGGTACCATCGGGCATATGGGAACCGCCTCCTTTTTTCCTTCTAAGAGTTTGGGGGCTTTTGGAGATGGTGGCGCTGTCATTACAAACGATGATAGCTTTGGAAAAATGGCCGGTTCCCTCGTTAATCACGGGATGCTCAAACGTTATTATTACGACCACGTGGGGGTGAATTCCCGCCTGGATACGTTGCAGGCTGGCATTCTCAGGGTCAAACTCAAACACCTGGATGAGTATCACCGGGCACGACAGGAAGCCGCTGCATGGTATGATAGCGCCCTCACCGGAATTGATGGGCTGCACCTCCCGGTACGTTCCCCATTCAGTACACATATCTATCATCAGTACACATTGCAGGTCCATCCTTCAAAAAGGGATGCCCTGAAGCAGTGGCTGCAGGAAAAGGGGATTCCATCACAGGTCTATTACCCCCTGCCCCTGCACCTGCAGAGAGCCTATCGTGACCTTGGGTACCGGAAAGGAGATCTTCCTGTATCCGAAGATTTATGCAGTTCGGTCCTTTCCCTGCCCATGCATACCGAATTGGAAAAGATGCAGGTTGAGTACATATCGGACCAGATACACCGATTTTATAATTGAATGGAAATGAAGGATTATTTTGCCCACGAAACAGCGGTGATCGATGATGGAGTTGAGATAGGAACCGGGACCAGGATCTGGCACTTCAGTCATATCATGTCCGGCTCCAAAATTGGAAATAACTGCAATCTGGGGCAGAATGTTGTGGTTTCCCCTGATGTGATCCTGGGCAACAATGTGAAGGTTCAGAACAATGTCTCCATTTATACGGGGGTCATCTGTGAGGATGATGTCTTCCTGGGCCCTTCCATGGTGTTTACCAATGTGATCAACCCGAGAAGTGCCATCATCCGGCGTGACAAATATGTGAAAACGGTAGTTGAGAAAGGCGCTACTATAGGCGCCAATGCTACCATAGTCTGTGGTAATAATATTGGTAAATTTGCGTTTATTGGTGCAGGTGCGGTGGTCACCCGGGAGGTAAAACCCTATGCACTTGTTGTTGGCAATCCCTCCAAACAGGTTGGATGGATGAGCGAATACGGACACCGTTTGGAATTTAATAGCGAAGGAGTGGCTATCTGTCCGGAAAGCGGGGACAAATACAAACTCCATGATAACACAATCACAAAAATCCAATCATCGAATGAACAGTCCAGGTAAAAACTTTGCCGTCATTGGCATTGCCGGATATATCGCTGTCAGGCATGTAAGGGCCATCAAGGAGACAGGCAATAACCTGGTAGCTGCACTGGACCCATTTGACAGCGTAGGATTCATGGACAGCTATTTCCCCGAGGCTGATTTTTTCACCGAATTTGAACGTTTCGATCGACATATTGCCAAGCTGAACAGGCAGGGAACACATGTGGATTATGTAAGTATCTGTTCCCCCAACTACCTTCACGATTCACATATCCGGTTCGCTCTGCGGAACGGGGCCGATGCCATCTGTGAAAAACCACTGGTCCTGAATCCGTGGAATATCGATGCCCTGAAGGATTATGAAAAGGAGACAGGTAAAAAAGTATGGAACATTCTTCAACTCAGGCATCACCAGGCTATCATGGACCTGAAGGAGAGGGTGAAAAATGATCCGCCGGATAAAGTATATGATATTGACCTTTCCTATATAACCAGCAGGGGAAACTGGTATCACTATTCCTGGAAGGGTAATGAGGAAAAATCGGGAGGTGTTCCCACCAACATTGGTGTACATTTCTTTGATATGCTGACGTGGATATTCGGAGAGGCTAAGGAAAACCGTGTACATTTCATGAAGGAAGATAAAGCCGCAGGGTACCTCAAGCTGGAACGGGCCCGGGTTCGCTGGTTCCTGAGTATCGATTATAATGATATACCGGCCGGCATGCAAGCATCCGGTAAACGCACCTACCGGTCCATTACTGTGAACGGGGAGGAGATTGAATTCAGCGGGGGCTTCACTGACCTGCATACGATCTCCTATGAAAAGATCCTGGAAGGGAAAGGCTTCGGGCTCGATTCTGCCCGCAACTCCATTGGAATAGTCTACAATATACGCAATACAGTACCCATAGGATTAAAGGGCGAATACCATCCCATTATTAAAAGCATTCAAGATGATATATAACGATCTGCTGAACAAGAATAAAAAAATGGCCGTCATCGGACTGGGTTATGTTGGACTCCCCCTCGCTCTGGAGTTTGCCAGGAAGATTTCGGTAATCGGATTTGATATCAAACCGGAAAGGATCGAGATGATGAAGAACAGGGTAGATCCAAGCAACGAACTTTCCGGTAAAGATTTTGAAGGGTGCGATATCAAATTCACATCCAGTATTGAAGATATCAGGGAAGCATCATTCTATGTGGTGGCGGTACCTACTCCCATTGATGATCATAAAAATCCTGATCTGACACCCGTGCTTTCCGCAACAACCACCGTGGGGAAGGTCCTCTCCGAAGGCGATTACGTGGTGTATGAATCCACCGTCTACCCCGGTTGCACTGAAGAGGATTGTATACCACTGCTCAAATCTGAGTCCGGTCTTGAATATATCAGCCAGTTTAAGGTTGGCTTCTCCCCTGAACGCATCAACCCGGGCGACCGCGAACATACACTCACCCGGATTACAAAGGTCACCTCGGGTTGTGATGCTGAATCAGCTGAGGAGATTGCCAGGACCTATGAGCTCGTAATCAGTGCCGGAGTACACCGGGCCAGCTCCATCAAGGTGGCAGAGGCTGCCAAAGTTATTGAGAATACCCAGCGTGATATCAACATCGCCTTTATGAATGAGCTCTCGATGATCTTCAACAAGATGAATATCAATACATATGAAGTGCTCGAAGCAGCCGGGACAAAGTGGAACTTTCTCAATTTCTTTCCCGGACTGGTTGGAGGACACTGTATTGGTGTCGATCCCTATTACCTTACATTTAAATCAGCCATGTTCGGTCATCATGCACAGATCATCAATGCGGGCCGTGGCATTAACGATGGAATGGCTGCCTATGTGGCCCGCCAGGTAACACTAAAACTCTCCTCCAGGTTCGCCAACCTGAAAGACTGTAAAGTACTGGTCATGGGTGCTACCTTCAAAGAGAATGTCAGCGACATCAGGAACTCCAAAGTGGCCGATGTGATCTCAGAATTGAAGGAGTTCGGGGTAAAGGTTGAAGTGGTTGATCCCTATGCATCTCCCGGGGAGATCAAACAGGAGTATGGTTTCGAGCTTTCATCCTCCATCCAGGGACCTTACCACGGGATAGTGGTGGCGGTCAACCACAGAGAATATACAGATTTGGACGAGAACTATTTTCTTTCAATTACCCATGAAGGAGCGGTATTTGCTGACCTGAAAGGTACCTTCCGGGAGAAAATAGAGCATCTCAATTACTGGAGCCTATAGAAAACAGATATGCCTAAAATTCTGGTTACAGGCGGAACGGGTTATATTGGATCTCATACAGTGGTGGAGCTGTTGGAGGTTGGAATGGAGGTGGTCATTATCGATAACCTTTCCAACTCAGAAAGAGAGGTGCTTGACGGTATCGCTGCCATTACCGGGAAACAGCCCGTTTTTGAAGAGGTGGACCTGAGAGAACGGGACGCCACCTATAATGTCTTCAGAAAACATCCGGATATAAATGCCATTATTCATTTCGCAGCTTTCAAGGCGGTGGGTGAAAGTGTGGAAAAACCCCTGGAGTATTACGAGAACAATATCCTCTCGCTGATTCACCTTCTGGAAGCCATGAAAATATTTGGTGTCGACTACCTGGTTTTCTCCTCATCATGTACTGTATACGGTGAACCGGATGAACTGCCGGTTACTGAAAACGCACCCCTGAAAAAGGCCGGTTCTCCATACGGGAACACCAAACAGATTTGCGAAGATATCCTTAAAGACACCATTCAGACATTGGAGGGAAAAGAAGTGGTCTCACTCAGGTATTTTAATCCAGTCGGGGCACATCCATCAGCACTGATCGGGGAACTGCCTGTTGGTGTGCCCAATAACCTTGTTCCCTTTATCACCCAGACAGCAGCCGGGATCAGGGAGACCCTGCATGTATTCGGGGGTGATTACAATACCCCTGACGGGTCGGCAATCCGGGACTATATCAATGTAGTTGACCTGGCAAAAGCACATGTCATGGCGATCCATCGATTGATGAATGGGAAGCAAAAATCTGATTTCGAAGTGTTTAACCTGGGAACCGGACGTGGTCTCTCTGTGCTGGAGATCATTCATGCTTTTGAAAAAGCCACGGGAGTAAAGCTCAACTACAGGGTGGTGGAGCGCAGAGAAGGAGATATTGAAAAGGTATTTGCGGACACTTCATATGCCAACAGGGAACTGGGATGGAAAACTGAAAAGGGGATTGAAGAGACCCTGCAGTCAGCATGGAAATGGGAAATGCATCTCAGGTCCAAAAACAACAAATTATGAAACGAGCATGAAAACCATCCTGATCACCGGCGGTGCCGGATTCATAGGATCACATGTGGTCAGGTGTATGGTCAACAATCACCCGGATACCCGTATACTGAATCTTGACCTGCTCACTTACGCAGGGAACCTGGAGAACCTGAAAGACGTTGAAAATGCCTCCAATTATCAATTTATCAGGGGGGATATTACAGATATCGCTTTCCTGGAAAGACTCTTTATTGATCACCCGATCGATGGTGTGATTCACCTTGCAGCAGAATCGCATGTGGACCGCTCCATTGCCGATCCCATGGCTTTTATACATACCAATATCGTGGGTACGGTCAGCCTCTTGAATGCATGCCGGAAAGCCTGGAAGGAGATGGAAGGCAAACGATTCTACCATATCTCCACCGATGAAGTTTATGGGAGCCTGGGTAAAGAGGGCCTCTTTACTGAAGAGACAGGTTACGATCCCCGCAGTCCGTATTCAGCCTCAAAGGCCAGTTCGGACCACCTGGTCAGGGCTTATTACCACACCTATGGATTGCCCGTGGTGCTCTCTAACTGTTCCAATAATTACGGGCCCAACCAGTTTCCTGAAAAACTGATCCCACTGGCCATCCACAACATTCTGCATATGAAACCCATTCCTGTTTACGGAAAGGGAGAAAACATCAGGGACTGGCTGTACGTGGAAGACCATGCTGCCGCCATTGACCTTATATTCGGTGAAGGGGTTACAGGCCGCACATATAATATCGGGGGACTGAACGAATGGAAGAATATTGAACTGATCAGGCTGTTGTGCCGCATTATGGATGAAAAGCTTGAGCGGGCCACCGGCAGTTCAGAGAAGCTTATCAACTTCGTGAAAGACAGGGCAGGACATGATCTCAGGTATGCCATCGACAGCAGAAGGATCCGGGATGAATTGAACTGGAAACCCTCCCTGGATTTTGAACAGGGACTATCCCGAACCGTCACATGGTATCTTGAAAACAGGGAATGGATGGATAATGTTACCTCAGGTGCCTACCAGACTTATTACAAAAGCCAGTACGAAGGGAGATGATACACCCCTCCTGCAAATCCCTATTCCACAGTGACCGATTTAGCCAGGTTCCTTGGCTGGTCCACATTACAGCCTCTCATCACGGCAATATGGTATGCAATCAGTTGCAGGGGAACGACTGCCGTCAGGGCCACCAGTGACTCATCCGAAACAGGGATCTCGATCACATGATCGGCCATCTCCCTGATAATGGTGTCCCCATCTGTTACGATGGCAATCACCACCCCGTTCCTGGCCTTTACCTCCTGAATATTGCTGACGATCTTCTCGTAGGAACCATCCCTGGTAGCGATAAAGACCACAGGCATCTTTTCATCAATCAGGGCGATGGGCCCATGTTTCATCTCCGCCGCCGGATATCCCTCGGCGTGAATATAGGAGATCTCTTTCAGCTTCAGTGCACCCTCAAGAGCCACTGGAAAGGAGACCCCGCGACCCAGGTACAGTGCGTTGGAGGCATCTTTATAAATTTGTGCAATTCTCTTGAACTCATCATTCTGTTCCAGGATCTTTTCGATTTTATCAGGGACATCGTTCAGTTCTTTGATAAGCTGACTGAAACGCTGGTCCGAAAGCAGTCCTTTCTCCCTGCCGATCATTATGGCCATCATGGTCAGCACTGTCACCTGGGCTGTAAATGCCTTTGTTGAAGCTACTCCTATCTCTATACCCGCATGGGTATAAACTCCTGCATGGGTTTCACGTGAAATACTCGATCCTGCCACATTACAGATCCCTATCACAAGTGCCCCTGCCTCCCGGGCCAGCTGAATCGCTGCAAGTGTATCGGCGGTTTCCCCGCTTTGGCTGATGGCCAGAACAATGTCATCGGGACCTATCATGGGATTTCTGTACCTGAACTCTGAAGCATACTCCACCTCCACCGGGATCCTTGCCAGATCCTCGATCAGGTACTCACCTACCAATCCTGCATGCCAGGAAGTACCACAGGCAATGACCACAATTCGCCTGGCGTTCACCAGCTGCTCCTTCACATCAAGTAAACCCCCGAGCCTTATCTCATTGGTCTCGGTATGGATCCTTCCCCTGAAAGTATCCTTTATAGACCGGGGTTGTTCAAAGATCTCCTTCAGCATAAAGTGCTCATACCCCTGTTTCTCCATCTCTGAGATCCCCATGTCGAGGGTCTTTATGTTCACCATGGTCGATTCACTGACCAGGTTCTTAAGCACCAGCTCCTCTCTTCTGATCAGGGCAATATCATCATTGTTCAGGTAGATCACCCTGTCGGTATATTCCACGATGGGAGTGGCATCGGAGGCGATGAAGTATTCGTTGTTCCCCAGGCCGATCACAAGGGGACTGCTGCGCCGGGCTGCGATCATCAGATTGGGATCCTCGCTGGAGATGACAACCAGTCCGAAAGCACCAACTACCTTCTGAATCGCAAGGCTGACTGCCACCTCAACATCTACCTTCTCGGTCAGGTATATATACTCTATAAGGTTGGCAAGCACCTCGGTATCGGTCTCGCTGTAAAATTTCATCCCCTTCCCGGTCAGCATGCTTTTCAGCACCGCATAGTTCTCGATGATCCCATTGTGGATAATGGTAAAGAGACCTTTTTCGGAACGGTGGGGATGTGCATTCAGGTCGCTGGGTTCGCCATGAGTGGCCCAACGGGTATGGCCAATTCCAATGGTACACTTTGTATCCTTTCCTTTTACGAATTCTTCAAGCTGTGTGACCTTCCCTTGTTTCTTGTAAATGGCCGTATCACCATTCAGCAATGCCACCCCTGCGGAATCATATCCGCGGTATTCCAGTCTTTTAAGCCCCTTGATAAGTATTGGATACGCATCACGGGTTCCGATATATCCTACAATTCCGCACATAGTAAAGATGAATTAATACAGTAGTTACTTGATCTGAACAGATTAGAGTTTCAGATAGACTATCTCCAGCCTTATACGTTTTTCATTGGTGGGAAGGTTACTCCAAAGAACTGCATTTCTTGGATTGATCAGACCATCTGACACCTGAAGAACAAAATCATTGTCAGGTTTGGTCCCGTCCAGCATAGCCTGGAAATGGAGTCCCATTTTAAACTGGTAAGTGTAGGTAGTATCGCTGAATAGACCCAGCGATTCAGCCTTTTTGTAACCTCCGAACCTGGCGGCCCTTTGGGTGGCGTCATTGGACCACAGCACATTAAAGTCATATATCTGTTCCAGTGAATTATCATCCAGGAGGGTTGAAATCATCAACCTGTTCGGCAGATCATTATAAAGAATACCGCTCTGCTCTTCAGGAACCACATCAAATACCAGGGTGGCACTGTTGATTATCACCGGATTCTGATCCATCCACTCCTGAAGATTTGCAAAAGAGAAGCGTGTGTTCACTCCGGCCATGCCCTGAACGTAGCTGTAAGGTGTGGTGACATTTTCGTCATTTATGATCTGTCCCAGCGCGGTACCGGTAAAATCATGTTCAAACAGGTTGATCTTTTGTGAGCTGAACTCATTGATGGTAAAGTGGGCATATCTAAAATCACGTTCTGCAGTGGAATCAACTTCAGTGGAATCATTGGCATACTTCATGGTGAGTCGCGTCAGCGTATTGGCCAGCTCGATCCTTGCCATGGTCCCCTCCTGTGAAACAGGTTCAGCAGTAATGTAAAGACCGTTAAAATAGTCCTTGAATACGGAGTCGTTATAGAAGTAGTTCGTATCTGATTGTATGGCCAGAAACTTATCAATGAAATCCTGGTCCTCTATGAGCAGTTCATAGGTTTGTCCGTCCTCCGGAGTAATCATCTGTTGAACCAGGGGAACGGGATTATATTTCCCTTCCGCACTATAATCTGAATAGTACAGGGAATCCATATAGATTCTTTCCGTTAACTCATAAACTGAAAGGGTAAGATCCTGATCCCCTATGAAATCTCTTATGTAAAGGGCCAGAAACAATGAGTCAATTTCGAGATTATCAGCTGGTATGTAAGACGCTGACGAATTGAACTGTGTGATGGCAGAGCCGGTCGATTTTCCAAAGATGGTATCCTCCAGTGAACCCAGAAGCATGACCCTGTTGGCTGCAAGATAGACCTCTGAAGTAAGCAGTGGTTCACCATTTATCGGATATGCATTTATCTCGAATATGGTATCATGATAGACATCCACATTATCGCCGGGTGGTAGAATATCGGCACCCAATTCCCTGTCACTCATCTGGCACGACGATAGCACGCCAGCCATAATTATAATGACTGCTAATCCCTGCAAATCCTTTCCGTTCATCTGAAAAAATTTCTTAGTTGTTGATGATACTGTCGTAGAAAACGGAAAACTCCTCCACATATTTTTCTTCACTCGCATAATTCAAATAAGGTTTCCCTGTTTTTTTCAGTATTTCTTCAACTTTAGCAGGCAGATTTTGGCTTCCCTGGATCAGACCATCCGAATAGGTCGCGGCCAGGCTGGCCAGGTTTTCATACCCCGGTGTTTTAACCATGGCGAGATGCTCCTGAGAAACACCATCCACCATTATCTTCCTCGGGAAAGAGGCATCCAGGGGGACATTAAAACCATTATTATAAAAAGAGAAGACCACTTTTGAATCTGCAAACAGCGGGTCTTCACGATATGCTTTCTTAATATAGAGAGGGACCAGGGATGTAAACCATCCATGACAGTGCACCAGGTCGGGAGACCAGCGAAGTTTCCGGACTGTCTCCAGTACACCACGTGCGAAGAAAATCATTCTTTCATCATTATCCTTAAAGTGCACACCCTTCGAATCTGCTACAGTCTGCTTTCGCTGAAAATATTCCTCATTATCAATGAAATATACCTGCATTCTGGCGGCCTGGATCGATGCGACCTTTATGATCAAAGGATGATCAGTGTCATCAATAATGAGGTTCATTCCTGAAAGCCTGATCACTTCATGAAGTTGATTCCTCCGTTCATTGATATTCCCGTATTTTGGCATAAAGGTCCGGATCTCTTTTCCGGTTTCCTGTATTGCCTGGGGAAGTTTTCTGCTGATTAAGGATAGTTCATTTTCGGGCAAATATGGTGTAATCTCCTGAGATACAAATAATACCTTTTTACTTTCCATCCTGTAATTCACAATTAGAAATCATGCAAATTTACTAAAAATAATTGATTCCTTTTTATCTATCTTTGTCTACTCGCCTATTGTATGATTGTATACAGAACCAAAGACGATCTCAAGGGCCACCTCCTTTCTCTGCAAAAAGAGGGGAAAACCATTGGACTGGTTCCTACTATGGGGGCACTGCACCAGGGACATGCATCACTGGTTGAGAAAGCTA
>Ga0055444_10000043_pt1 | contig 13140 bp, 12 predicted proteins | sample China_Galinas_Co_FD_57742 | JGI IMG/M metagenome (GOLD analysis project Ga0055444, IMG submission 57742) | Wetland microbial communities from San Francisco Bay, California, USA, that impact long-term carbon sequestration - China_Galinas_CordA_D2 | ecosystem: Environmental > Aquatic > Marine >...
CGGCTTGCGGAACAGAATCAGTGACAGGTCGTCCGGCTTGCTGGGCTGACCGTTGCCTGCCTGCAACATACGTTCGTTGGCCAGGCTGATCACAGCCTCGGCGCCTGATTTCAGCGGACCCTTGCGGACGCAATCCACGATTTCGTCATGGTGCACGTTGTCGGTCAGACCATCGCTCGCGACAAGCACCGTGTCGCGCATTTTCAGCTCCACGGTTGCGCCGACATCGATCCGCATATCGGTCGTACCGAGGAAATTGGATACCAGGTGTCGCTCTTCGTGATGCAGTGCCTCGCGTTGGTCGAGGAACCCGGCCTCGACCGCAAACCCGGTCGGCGAATGTGCCGTCGTCTGCAACGTGATGAGCCCGCGTTGCCCGATGACCATCGCCTCTGAGTCGCCGATCTGGTACGACCGGACGATCAGCCCTTCGATCGTGATGACCGTCATCGTCGTTGCGCTGCCGTTTGCCAACGCCAGCACCGCGTCGTTTGCGGCTTCGATACCGTTCATAATCGCCGTTCGCAACAGTGTTGTCTTCTCCATCGACGTGTGCAGCGCAGCGATCAGGGCCTGAAGTGCAGTCCGCGACGCACGCTTGCCTGCCGGCAGGCCGCCGGCGCCGTCCGCGACCACCAGCACGGCAGCCCCCGGTCCATACGGGATAACGGCGACCGTATCCTCGTTCTCCGTTTCCTTGTCCGGCGACCGGCAGGTATAGGCCACCGCCGAGCCACCTGCAACGTCGAATTCGATCAATTGTGGCTCGACGTCACCATCCAGGATCAGTGCATCGGTCAGCGGCGCTGCCGGATCGTCCGTCATTTGCCCGCCACCTTTTCACGGCACCAGGGACAGAAATTCCAGAATTCCTTCGCGATGCCCCAGTTGCAGGCATGGCAGCTGTCGCGGCTGCCTTTTAGTTTCCACGGGCGCCGCACCTTGCTGCGGCAATGCGGGCAATATCGCATGAACGGCATCATCGGGCCGCGGCAGCGCTCGTTGGCACAGCGTGCGGTGTAGCGCTTGTCCGGGTAACACCGGGTATGTTCCTCGACAAATCCCGCCCCATAACACCAGGGACAATAGTTCCAGTCATTCTTGACACCGCGCTCGCAACGCGGGCAATGCGCAGGCATGCGCGTTTCCGAACCTCGGCTCGGATTTTCAAACCCGCACCACGGGCACGCCTGCATGCTTTCGGCTACCGGCCCTTCGCAATGCCGGCACTGATGGCGGGTATCCAGCTGCTTGCGGAACTGGCGCTGGAACTCGCGCCACTGGATGTGCCGCCAGGATGTGCCACGTTTACCGCGCTGCTTCGAGCGGGGCTTCTTTTGCCGGCGCGCGTGACTGTGCGCGCGGTCAAATTCTGCCTGCATGACGACCGCGTCCGGGTAACGGTCTTTCGGATCCAGACGAATCGCCTTCCGGAGCACGTCAACGACCTCGGGCCGCACGCGCGCCTGCAGCTTGTCAAAGCCGGCCGGTGGCCAGTCGAATGGCCACTCCGGCAGTTTCCCCGAGAACATCCGGTACAGGACCAGGCCCATCGAGAATACGTCAGACTGAAACTTTGGCCGGCCCATCGCCTGTTCCGGCGCAATGTAGTCGATCGTTCCGGAGCCGGACGCCTTGAGCGTACGGATGTTGTGCTTGGCAAAACCGAAATCTGCGAGCTTCAGCTGGTTTCCGGGAAACAGGATGAAGTTCTCCGGTTTGATATCGCAGTGGATGATCTTGTGCTCGTGCGCAAAAGCGAGCGCGGCAAGGCCCTGGTGCGCGAGATCAAATGCGCGGGCCGTCGACGCGCGGCGTTCGATGCGCTCTGCCAGTGACTCGTCACCGAGTTCCATGGCGATAACAAAACGCTCATCGATATAGCTCGCATTCAGCACACCGAGAATATTCGGGTGCCTTAGTTTCGTCGCGACCCGCACCTCGTGAAGAATCTCCTCATCTCCACCCATCGCATCGGTTTTGGGTATTTTCAGCGCGACCCTGATTTTCTGAATCGTGTCGTAGGCCCGGTAGACATCTGCCAACGGCCCGTTCGCAATCCGTCCGAGGATCCGGTATTTGCCGATCTTCTGCCGGGCGCGCAACACGTCAGTCAGCCGTCCTGACACGAACGACCGCGGCATCCCAGCCGGCAAGCAGTTTGCCGCGCAGATCCGCCGACATCCGGGGCTCGAAGATGGCGTCGCGCTGCCAGAGCGCCTCTATCTCGTCCGGTGACGTTACGAATCCGGCCCCGTAGCCGGCGAGAAACGCTGCCCCGAGTACCGTCGACTCGACGTTCTGCGGCCGCTCGACGGGCAATCCCAGGATGTCGGCCAGGAACTGCAGGAACCAGTCATTCGCGACCATGCCACCGTCCACGCGAATGACGCTCGGCCGGATACCATCTTCCGCCATTGCATCGATCAGGTCGCGCGTCTGGAAGGCGACCGACTGCAGGGTTGCCGTCACGATATCGTCACTGCTGCTACCGCGTGTAAGTCCAAGAATCGCGCCGCGTGCATCCGGGTCCCAGTAAGGCGCGCCGAGACCCGCGAACGCCGGGACAACATAGACATCTTCGACGACCCCGGTGCGCCGGGCGACATCCTCGGTTTCCGGCGCCGCTTCGATAATGCGCATCTCGTCACGCAACCACTGCATTGCAGATCCAGCGACAAAAACGCTTCCTTCGAGCGCGTAAGTTACCTTGCCGTCCAGCCGCATTGCGATCGTCGTCAACAACTGGTTGTGCGAGCGCAGCGCCGTCTCGCCGGTATTCGCCACGACGAAACATCCTGTGCCATAAGTGCTCTTGGTCATGCCGGAATGAAAACCGGCTTGCCCGATCAATGCCGACTGCTGATCCCCGGCGATGCCGCGGACCGGCACCTCCCCGCCAAGGCATTCTGCACTGGCAATTCCGAAGTCGGCCACGCAATCACGGACTTCGGGTAGCATCGATGCCGGAATCGAAAACATCTGCAGAAGGTCTTCATCCCATTGCTGCGTATGTATATTGAACAACAGCGTGCGCGAGGCGTTGGTCACATCCGTGGCATGCACCTTGCCGCCGGTGAGCCGCCACAGCAGGAAACTGTCGATGGTACCGAAGGCCAGCTTGCCGGATTCCGCGCGTTCGCGCACGCCATCGACGTTATCGAGAATCCAGGCAATTTTGCTGGCCGAGAAATACGGGTCGAGTCGTAGTCCCGTCTTCCCGGTCACGCTTTCCTCGAGTCCCTGCTTTTTCAGCGCGCGGCACTGCGCCGCTGTGCGTCGGTCCTGCCAGACGATAGCGTTGTAGACACATCGCCCACTTTCGCGATCCCAGACCAGGGTCGTTTCGCGCTGGTTCGTTATGCCAATCGCCGCGATGTCGGCAGCCACGGCAGCTGCCTTCTGCAATGCCGAACGGGTGACCGCAGTCACCGAATCCCAGATCGCCTCGGGATCATGCTCGACCCAACCCGAGTGCGGATAAATCTGGGGAAACTCCTGCTGGGCGCTTGCGACAGCCCGTGTACGCTGGTCGTAAATAACAGTGCGACTGCTACTCGTCCCCTGGTCAATGGCCAGCAGGTATTTGCCGCTCATTTCCTTTCCCTCACGCTGAAAAGTGGTTTCTCGATATGCATTTGCCGACCTGCCTCGTCCGGCCAACCGACCGCTTGCTGTTGCTCGGCAAAGGCCGCTATTCGGACAAGTATGTCTTGCGGCCATGGTGCCACGCGTCGAGCCCTGATATCGACATGCAGGTTCATCCACTCGGCCGTTGCCGCCAGATAGTACTCGCTGCCATGGTACATCCGCATGAACTGGTGAATTCGTTTCGTATCATAGGCCAGCACCTGGGAGGTCACGATATAAGGTTCTCCTTCCGAAATTTCACGCTGCCAGGTCACGTGGGACTCCACCGCGAAGGTCGAGCCCTGTTGCTCACGGATGTAATCGTCAGTGAGCCCGAACTGGCGCCACAGCGCATCGACACCCTGGTCGAACACCAGCACGTAGTAGGCGACGTTCATATGATCGTTGATGTCGATCCACTCGCTGAGTACCTGCCCTCGCGAAACCTCGGTACCGACAAGTGTTTTCCCGGTCACGGCGTTCAATCAGTCTCAAGCTCGTCGATGCCGCGAAAATGCTCGAGTGCCTCCGGGTTGGCAAGCGCCTCGGTGTTGCGGACAGGCTCGCCATGCACGACCGAACGGACGGCAAGCTCGACGATCTTGCCACTCTTGGTGCGGGGGATTTCGGGGACGGCAATGATTTTCGCCGGCACATGACGCGGTGTCGTATTGTCGCGGATCACCGAGCGGATCTTCTGCCGCAGGGCATCGGTGAGATCAACGCCCTCGCGGAGAATAACGAACAAGACTATCCGGGTATCGTCTTTCCAGTCCTGACCGACAGCAATGCTTTCGACGATTTCGTCCAGCTTTTCGACCTGCCGGTAGATTTCCGACGTTCCGATCCGCACGCCGCCCGGGTTCAGCACGGCATCCGAACGACCATGAATGATGAGTCCGCCGTCGACCGTCAATTCGGCAAAGTCGCCGTGCGCCCAGATACCTGGAAAACGTTCGAAATAGGCGGCCCGATAGCGCGCATTATCGGGATCATTCCAGAAGCCGACCGGCGCCGACGGAAACGGGCGTGTGCACACCAGCTCACCATGCTCCCCGACCACCGACTCACCTTTTTCATTCCAGATCTCGGTCGCCATGCCGAGACCGCGGCACTGCAATTCGCCGCGCCGGACTGGCAACACCGGATTGCCAAGCGCAAAACAGCTGAGTATATCGGTGCCCCCCGATATCGAAGACAACTGCAGGTCGCCACCGATGGCACTGTAAACATAATCGAAACTGGCCGGTGCCAGCGGTGATCCTGTCGAGAGTACCGTTCGCAGTTGCCCCAGGGAGAACTCGTCGCCCGGGCGAACGCCGGCTTTCTCCAGCGCGGCGATATACTTGGCGCTGGTGCCGAAAATGACAATCTCTTCACGCTCGGCAATTTCCCAGAGAACACGGCCTTCCCGGAAAAACGGCGAGCCATCGAACAGGACCAGTGTCGCACCCGATGCCAGCCCGCTGACCAGCCAGTTCCACATCATCCATCCGCAGGTCGTGAAATAGAACAGGCGATCGCCCGGCCGCACGTCGGTATGGAGGACGTGCTCCTTGAGATGCTGCAACAGCGTCCCGCCATGGCCGTGCACGATGCACTTCGGTACGCCCGTCGTGCCCGACGAATACATGATGTAGAGCGGATGATTGAACTCGACCGGCGTGAAGTCGAGCGCGCTGCCGGCAATACCAAAATCGGACCACGCGACCGCATTCTCCGGCGTGCCGGCCATGGAGAGATCGGGTACGAACGGCACGACGACTGTCTTGACGACACTCGGCATGCGATCAACCACGCCGGCGACGGTGGCTCGCGTATCACAGACCTTGCCGTTGTAGTAATAGCCGTTGGCGGCAAACAGGACCTTGGGCTCGATCTGCCCGAACCGGTCGACGACGCCGTTGACGCCGAAGTCCGGGGAGCAGGAAGACCAGATGGCGCCGAGACTGGTCGCCGCCAGCATCGCGATGACGGCCTCGGCGCAATTTGGCAGGTACCCGGCCACGCGGTCCCCCGCTTCCACGCCGCTGGACCGCAGGCCGGCCGCAACCTCGGCGACCGCCGTGCGCAGTTGGTCACGGCTCAGCTCGTGGCGCACGCCATTCTCTCCGCAGAACACCAGGGCTGCGTCGGGACCGTCGTGGCGTAACAGGTGTGCTGCGTAGTTCAGCCGGCTGCCGGAGAACCAACCGGCATCCATGATGTTATCCGCACGCAGCAGCACCTGGTCGGCGGGCCGGTCGAAGCTGACATCGCAAAACCGGGACAGGCGCTGCCAGAAATCCGGCATCTTTTCGACCGACCATCGATACAGGCTTTGATAGTCGGCACAGTTCTCCTGCCGCATGAAGCGATACATCGCACTCGCGTGCACACGCTCCTCATCGGGACGCCAGATTATAGGATTCCGCGTCATGGCCTGGTTCGAATAGTCACCGCGCTTCTGTGGACAGCGTCAGTATCCATATATCCAGCCTTGTGTCCACGCGCCGCCCGGGGCGATACTCGAACCATGTCGCACACAACAGTCATTATCGCTATCGGCATAGCGCTTGCCTTGCTGGGCGCGGTCATCTGGATCCGGACCCGCGGCCTGCGGCCTGTTCCCACGCAACTCAAAGCAGGCTCACCGTTGCCCGATTTCGAACTCGTCAACGAGGATGGCGAACCCGTGCGATCGAGGGACTTGCATGGCGCACCTGCCGTGATCCTGTTCGTGCGCGGCAACTGGTGCCCGTTCTGCAGCGCGCAGGTCGATAATCTCACCAGAAATTACAAGGACATTACAGGTCTCGGCGCCAGGCTGATCCTGGTGACCCCGAAGCCGCTGGAAACGACGCGCCGGGTCGCGGATTTTTTCAAGGTCGACTTCGAATTCTGGCTCGATGATGCCCTCGAGGTTACGCGCAATGTCGGCCTGCTTCTGAGGAACGCCGTGCCGAAAGACTATCGACAGGAATACGGGGCGGATACGACCTGGCCTGCGGTAGTCGTTGTCGACGCGGACGGGATTATTCGATTTTCGCAGTTGTCACGGCACATTTCGGACCGGCCGAAACCCGAATTGCTGCTGGCAGAGGTGAAAAAGACGCTCAGAACCTGACATCGACCGCGGCGCAGAGAAAGCGCATAAACGGTTCGGCTTTTCTGAACGTGGTCTCGACGCTCTGCTGAAAACGCGGTTTCAGGCAGTCACCCACGTCGAACTCGCGCACCGCGATGAAGCTCTTGCGCTTGATATCATCGATGCATTCATGGTCCTTGTCGAAACCACGCGGCGGCCGGGACAGTGATTCGCCACCCAGCGTGAAACAGCGCCGGAAATCCCGGTCATCGACGACACGGCGCCACTCCGCCGGCCTGGCGACAATGCGCTCGCGAATCCCGCGCAGGGCGTCGGACTGCGGCCGCCACATTCCGACCCCGACGAATACCTGGCCGGGATCGATATGCAGGTAATAGCCGGGCGCATGGACGTCTTTGGCCCGTTCATGACGAAACTGGATACCGATATTGGTTTTATACGGCGTCTTATCCCTGGCAAAACGCGTATCTCGATAGACTCGCATCAAAGATCCGCCGACTCGAGTCGGCATCGCTACAAACGACGGTGCGATCTCTGCCAGCGGCTGTTGCATGTTCTGGATGAACAGGAGCGCCGTATCCAGGACCACTTCTTCGTAGCGCGCCTTGTGTTCCAGGAACCAGTTGCGGTTGTTGTTTGCTGACAGTTCCTCGAGGAAACGCAGGCTTTCTGGCGTGAAGCCGCGATACCTGCCAGTCATGCTCAGCACCCTGCCGAATCGGCATCCGGATGGGGAAACATGTCGGTCTCGTCTTCGCCTTCGCGTGGTGCCAGACACGCGAAGTCCTTCTCGACAAGAATTTTCAGAACACGGCCGCCGTCCAGCGCCTGCTCGCCTTCCAGCGACACCTGTTCCGTAGCCGCCCACGACAGCACCAGTGATTCCGGCAGTCGCACGACCATCCCGTCGGCCGCGTAGCAGGCCGACGGCGCGACGCTCGCAGGGCTACTTTCGACACTGTAGGTGAACGTCCGACCCCCAGGAAATGCCGTGTTGCCGGTCACGATACCGGCGTCCCGCAACACGTCGACCTCGCTCCGGGTCAGGCGCAGCCTGATACTGTCATCTCGAATTCTCAGTTTCACTCATCGCCCGCTTGTTCTGGTTTGACAATCGATTAAAGCAGAAAACCGGCAACCCGGTAAGACTTGTGTGGAGGCGAGCCGTACAATCACGGCTCGGCGACTAACCCACCGCAGGAACCCCGTTTGCTCTCAGATCCCTTTTTTTATGCCGCTGCGGTTCCCGCCGTGCTGCTCTTTGGTATCGCCAAGGGGGGCTTTGGCGGCGGCCTGGGCATCGTTGCCGTCCCGTTGCTGTCACTGGTGATCTCGCCCACCCGGGCAGCGGCCATTCTGCTGCCGATCCTGTGCCTGATGGACCTGCTGGGCCTGTGGGCTTACCGCGGGAAATGGGACTGGCCTGAACTGAGACTGTTGCTGCCGGCATCTCTCATTGGCATCGTAACCGGCGCCTTGCTATTTGGCTGGATGAGCGCCGCCGTGGTGCGCCTGATCGTCGGCGCTGTCGCACTCCTGTTCACGGCGCACTACTGGTATCACCAGCTTCGCAATAGCGGCAACACGCCCGGGTACCTGCCGCGGGCAGCCGGGATCGTTGGCGGCGCGACCGCAGGCTTCACCAGTTTCGTCGCACACTCTGGCGGTCCACCGATCAGCATGTACCTGCTGCGGCGCCCCCTCGACAAGACCCGGTTCGTCGCAACGACGGTCGTGTTCTTCGCAGGCGTCAACTACGTCAAACTCGTCCCGTACACCTGGCTCGGCCAGTTTTCCACTGACAACCTGGTTGCGTCCCTGGTGTTGGCCCCCCTGGCCCCCCTGGGGATAGCGATCGGGTTCTGGCTGCACAAGAACGTATCTGACCTGCTGTTCTTCCGGGTCGTCTACGTCATGTTGTTCTTCGTCTCGCTGAAACTGATCGGCGATGGCATCAGCGGCCTTGCATAGCCAGGCCCGTCGTGCCTGTTGCTCTCGCTATTCAGCTATAACGTTTTCGGCCTGTGGCCCTTTCTGACCCTGAGTCACTTCCATCGTGACTTTCTGACCTTCTTTGAGAGTCTTGAATCCTTCCATCTGGATTGCCGTGTGATGCACGAATACATCCTGGCCACCTTCACGTTCGATGAATCCAAATCCCTTATCATCGTTGAACCACTTTACGGTTCCCGTAACTCTTTCGCCTGACATAAATACCTCTTGAACTTACTGCCCGTCCCACGACGGTTTCAAACGCCGCAACGCGATGGCTGCAGCACGAGAAATGTTACCCGCAAAACAATTGCAATGCGCGCAAAATACGGCAGACACAGGCCAGAATCACCGATCGCGCCTGCATGAGATTGAAAAACATGGATTTTTCGAGATTTCGGCCACTGAGCCACTCTTTTCCGGGGTCATGATCAAGCCGCCTGCATGGCTGAAAATCGCGCAATTTCCATCAGTTCATGGCAGCCGTCACCAGCTCATTTCCGGCGACGTACATGCTGTGGCCCGAGCTTCTGGACAGCATCGCAACCCAGCAGCGCCAGTGTTCGCGAAAGCTCGTCGTGCAGCAGCCCGAGGCCCCGTTCAACGCCCGCCTGTCCGCCGGCGGCAAGCGGATAAAGATAGGCCCGACCAATACTGCAGGCGTTCGCACCGAGTGCCAGTGCCTTGACGACGTGCGTGCCGCGCCGGATACCCCCGTCGCAAATGATTTCCAGGCGATCGTGCAGTGCGTCGGCGACTTCCGCAATACAATCCACCGGTGCCGGGCTCGACTCCAGCTGGCGACCGCCGTGATTCGACAGCATCACCGCGGTCGCACCCGAATCAGCCGCCTTGCGGCAGTCGTCCACGGTCTGTACGCCCTTGACGACCAGTGGGCCGTCCCACTTTTCGGCCAGCCACTCGACGTCTTTCCATGTGAGGGACCGGTCGAATTGATTGTCGATGAACTCCTTGATGCTCTGGTCCGTGAATCTCTCGGCGCCGCCGCCTGCGGTAATGTTCACGAGTTCCATGTCTTTCCTGACGACGGCGCGGTACAACCAGCCCGGATGCCGCAGCATGCTCGCCACGCTGCGCAACGCGGGTTTCGCCGTCGCCATCATGCCGTAGTGGCTGTCCCGCTCACGGTTGCCGGCCACCGGCGTATCCACCGTCAGGCAGAGCGCGGTATAGCTGCTCGCCTTGCAGCGCTCGACGAACTCAGCCGTCAGTCCCCGGTCACGGAACACATAGATCTGGAACATCTTCGGGTGGCCGCCACAGGCGCCGATGTCTTCGATCGTCGTCGTCGCGACGGTGGACAGGCTGTAGACCATGCCGAATTTTTCGGCTGCCCGGCATACGGCAGATTCACCGTCGGGATGAAAGAGTTTCGACGCACCGGTCGGTGCGATGACCAACGGGCTCGCGAGCGTCCTGCCGAACAACGTTGTCTCGATATTGATCTCGCTGACATCGGACAGCTGGCGGGGCAGCAGCTCGTAGTCATCGTAGGCGATCGTGTTTCGCCGCAGCGACCATTCGTCGTCGGCCCCGCCGTCGATGTAGTGAAATACCGGCGCTGGCAGTTTGCGTTTCGCTATGCGCCGGAAATCCATGATGTTGTGACAGTTGTTGATACCCATGGGCGCAGATTATCACGGGCCGTCGCGCGCGCAATGTACGGCGGATGCGCATTGACGGAAACTGGCTGGTGCCTGTAGCGTGCGCCCTTTCACTCCGCTCGTGCCGTTTGCCCGGCACCAGCGTCGACAGGCGATGACTCGAATGAGAGAGACAACGGACAATTCGCGGCGGGACCGTTCCGTCGCACTATGGTTGCTGGTTTGTTGCGGACTGGTGTTCGCGATGGTCGTCCTTGGCGGCGTCACACGGCTGACCGGCTCCGGCCTGTCCATGGTGGACTGGCGCCCGCTGATGGGGGTGCTGCCGCCATTGAGCGACGCTGAATGGCAGCGCGTATTCGAGATGTACCAGCAGACGCCCGAGTTCCACAAAGTGAACTCCGCATTCGGCCTGCATGACTTCAAGAGCATTTTCTGGCTCGAATACCTGCACCGTTTACTGGGGCGCACCATCGGGCTCGCATTCCTGGTGCCATTCCTGGTGTTCATCGCGCGCGGCTATATTCGCCGCGAGTCCTGGCCCAAGTACCTGCTGATGTTTGTGCTCGGCGGGCTGCAGGGACTGCTCGGCTGGTACATGGTCAAGAGCGGCCTGGTCGATCGGCCGCACGTCAGCCAGTACCGGCTCACGGCACACCTGGTCGCCGCCTTCCTGATCTACGCCTACATGTTCTGGGTTGCGATGTCCTTGTTGTTTCCCACCGCGCCGACCGCCGGCAAACATCCGCTGTATGTCAGGACCCTGGGACTATTCACGCTCGTCTGCATCACCATAGTCTCCGGTGGCTTCGTCGCCGGGCTCAAGGCCGGCAAGATCTACAATACCTTTCCGCTGATGGGCGACAGTCTCGTGCCACCGGGGCTGCTGGCGCTCGATCCCGCCTGGCGTAACCTGTTCGAGAACACGGCGACCGTGCAATTCGACCATCGCTGGCTGGCGATCACGACATTCGTGCTAATCCTTATATACTGGTACAGGGCGCGTAAGGTACAAATGCCCTCGAGAACCCGGCCCGCGGTCAATGCCCTGATGCACACCGCCGTGTTGCAGGTCGTACTCGGTATTTCGACCCTGCTTTTTGCAGTGCCGGTATTCCTGGGCGCGGCCCACCAGGCCGTTGCGATGCTGCTTTTCACCATCGTCCTGTATGTTCTGCACAGTCTGAGGAGAGTTTGATGCAGGTTTGTTTCGACACCGATCTGATCGTTCGGTACGGGGGGCGCGGACCGCGCTACACGTCATATCCGACCGCGGTGCAGTTCAGCGATGCGATCACGCCCGAGATCTACCGGCAAAAGGCTGCCGAGAGCAATTCGAGCGGTGTACCTTTATCGCTGTACGTACACATCCCGTTCTGCCACTCCCTTTGCTACTACTGTGGTTGCAACAAGATCGTGACGCGCAACCAGGAACGCGTCGACCGCTACATCGAAATGCTGTATCGCGAGATCGAGATGCAGTCCGCCCTGTTCGACCGGGACCGCAAGATCGAACAACTGCACTTCGGCGGCGGCACGCCGACTTATCTCGACAATGGCCAGCTGAGCGAGTTACTGGAGCGCTTGCGGCAGGCCTTTAATTTCGACGAGAGCGACGACCGCGAATTCTCTATCGAGGTCGATCCGCGGACCGTCGATACGGACGGCATCCGCCACCTGGCCTCTCTCGGCTTCAATCGCCTGAGCCTCGGCATCCAGGACTTCGATTCGAAGGTACAAAAGGCCGTCAATCGCGCGCAGACACCGGAAGATGTCAGAAACCTGGTCGATGCGGCGCGGGATGCCGGATTCGGATCCATCTCGTTCGACCTGATTTACGGACTGCCCCACCAGACTGTCGCGAGTTTCGACACGACGCTCGACCTGGTCATCGCCATGCAGCCGGACCGCCTCGCCGTGTACAACTACGCGCACCTGCCGCAACGCTTCAAGGGCCAGCGCATGATCAATGCGGAAGACATTCCGCTGCCCGAGACCAAGCTCGAGTTGCTGCATCACACGATCGACAAACTCTGCGACGCGGGCTACGTCTACATCGGCATGGACCACTTCGCCCTCCCCGACGACGAACTGGTGCTGGCGCGCGGCAACGGCACGCTGCAGCGCAACTTCCAGGGCTATTCGACGCATCGGCAGTGCGACCTGATATCGCTCGGCGTCAGCGGTATCGGCAACATCGGCAACCTGTTCGCGCAGAACTCCATTACGACGATGGAGTACGAGGCCATCATCGAAAGCGGCGAACTACCCATCAAGAAAGGCATCCTGGTCGATGACGACGACCAGTTGCGGGCGGACGTGATCCAGGCATTGATGTGCTATGACAGCCTGTCATTCGACGCCTTCGGTGCCGAACACGGCATCGACTTCCGGGACTACTTCGCCACCGAGATCAAGCGTCTCGATCCGTTGGTCGACGATGGCCTGATCGAACTCGACGACGAGGGCGTCGCGATCACCGAGAAAGGCCGCCTGCTGCTGCGCAGCATCGCCATGGTATTCGACCGCTACATCGACCAGGCCGAGAACGACAACCGGTTTAGTAAAGCGATCTAGGTCGTACGGGCGATCCGGGGCCCACTGAAGGAGGACCGGGGGCGTCGGGGAGAGTATCCCCGAATCTGTAGCCGCAGGCGTGTGAGGGGATACTCTCCCCGACGCCATCGGTCCGGAAAACGAGGCTGAAGAATCGCCTGTCTACCCGACCGTCGTCAGCCAGCCATGCGTATCTTCGGCGAGCCCGAACTGGATGTCCTGCAACGCCTTCTGCAGCCGGGCCGTATT
>Ga0055444_10000044_pt1 | contig 13137 bp, 11 predicted proteins | sample China_Galinas_Co_FD_57742 | JGI IMG/M metagenome (GOLD analysis project Ga0055444, IMG submission 57742) | Wetland microbial communities from San Francisco Bay, California, USA, that impact long-term carbon sequestration - China_Galinas_CordA_D2 | ecosystem: Environmental > Aquatic > Marine >...
ATTGCATGGATGGTCTCCCAAGTCATGTACCCGGCATATTCGCACATCCAGCACGATGTAAATAAAATACGAGAGCACTACCTCATCATGCTTAAGGCCGTCTGCCTGGTCACCTTTCCAATGCTGTTTATACTATTCGCCATGGCCCCGGAATTTGTTTTCGGCATTCTCGGACCCGATTGGGAACCGGCCATACTGATCATCCGCCTGCTATGTATAGCAGGAATTATCAAAGTGATCGTAATAAGCTGGTCCAGCGTTCTCCTTTCGCGTGGAAGATCCGGCCTTCATTTCCGGTTAACCCTTATTGGCACACTTACACTGGTCATGTTTATGCTGGCTGGCTTGCCCTGGGGAATCTATGGTGTTACTGCTCTCTATGCATTGCATCATATATTGTGGCTGCCTTTTGCAGGTTCGAAGGCACTGGCCTCCATTCAATTGCCCATCGGAAAAGTATCACCCGTTATTCTCAGATCAATAACGCTATGCCTGCCGATGCTGCTTGTAGTTGCCATCCTAAAACTGACAGTCAGGATCGAACCCTTACAGGCACTTCTTGTTTATAGTATTGCAGGCACAATCGTTTATGCTATTGTTGTGTTTTATAGCGAAAATCGCTTTATCTTGAGTCATTTACCAAAGAAAATGGTACGGGACCCCGACCAATAAAGCTGCGTGCCAACAAAAAACCATTAGCAAAATCATGTCCATGGTTTGTTCGACATACCGCGCAAAGATAAAAGGAACACCAAATGAATATTTCGGGTAACACCATACTAATAACAGGTGGAAGTAGAGGCCTTGGCCTCGCTTTGGCAAAGGCCTTTACCACCGAGCAGAACACAGTGATTCTTTGCGATAAAAACCAGGAAAGCATGGATCTGGCTTTACATACCCTTGAGTCCGCTCATGGATATGTCTGTGATATCTCGGATTCGCAACAGCGCAACGACCTGTTTGAAAAAGTTTCCTCCCGTTTCCCGGAAATTAACATGCTGATCAATAACGCTGCCATCTGTAGTGAAATGGATTTCACTAAACCGTTGCCTGCCGGAAAAATTGAAGCCGAAATCACCACCAACTTTACTGCACCATTGGATTTGACTCGCTTGTTTCTGCCTCTATTCCTGGCGAAACAGAGTGCCGCAATTATAAACATCTGTTCTGAATGTGGAGTTCGCCCTTTCTATCCTATTCCTGCTTATACCGGAACAAAAGCAGGACTGGTATTTTTCACCGAGTCCTTGCGTAATCGCTTGAAACATCAGCTCAAGGATATGAACGTGTTAATTTCGGAGGTCTACCCACCTACAATGCACACGCCTATGAATGAAAAATGGCCTGATGTCAAAAAAGTTACCCCGGACATTGTGGCCCGGTCTATTCTGGCTGGCATACAGGCGGATAAGTCCGTTATCTGGTTTAAATTCGGGGAAGTCAGGGTGTTTCACAAAATCAGTCGATGGCTGATTGTTCTACTACGCGCCCCGCGCAAGTTAGGCCGATCAGCAAAAAGGCTATTACGGGGTGAACCGGTTGCCTGGTAAAGAGCCAAGGATGATCCAAAACACGCCACTCATCAGCGTTGTTATTCCTGTCTACAATGGTGAAAACTTTATACGGGATGCCATTCAGTCTGTTCTGGACCAGAACTACCCGAATCTGGAAATACTGGTTATCGACGATGGCTCTAAAGATCAGACCAGAACCATAGTTGACGACTATTCCGGGCAGGTAACTTATATCCATCAGCTCAACCAGGGCCCCGGGGCGGCCAGAAATACCGGTTTGAAGATGGCAAAAGCGGAAATAATCGGATTCCTGGATGCCGATGATCTATGGACCCCATCGCACCTCGAAACGCTGAAAGACAGGCTTGTTCTGGACAGTTCAATTGACGTCGTATTAGGACACACCCAGTCTCAAGAATTGGCCGGTACCAGCGGCTCGCCTGAGAAGCTTCTCAAGCCCCATGTTCTACCGGTTTTCGGTTGCGGTCTTTTCAAAAAGCAGGTTTTTGAAAAAGTCGGTTTAATAGATACAACATTGCACTATAGCGAAGACCAGGACTGGTTTATCCGCGCAAAAGAAGCAAAAGCCTCAATGGTCATTTTAAAGGATACTGTTCTGATTCGACGATTGCACAACAATAACATGACATCGGGCGCCAACTGGAGGGATGCAGGCATTCTTGCGGTTCTCAGAAAATCCCTTGAACGCCGCAAACACGGCGAGTCTGGGGCCACAACTGAATTACCCATGTTGTCGGACTATATAGAAGACGAATGAGTGAATTGTCGTTTAGTGTCATTGTGCCGGTATACAACGGTCAGAAATATCTCAGGGATACCCTGGAAAGCCTGGTAACCCAGGATTACAGCTCGTTTGAAATTATTGCTGTAGATGACGGTTCTAGCGATAGTAGCGCTGAAATCATACAGTCCTATAATTCGGTCAAATACATATATCAGGATAACCAGGGTAATGCAGTTGCCAGAAACCGGGGAATCGCCTCGTCCACGAATGATGTTATTGCCCTGATTGACCAGGACGATCTGTGGGTTCCGGAGAAATTAAGCACCTTTGCCGGATATTTCACTTCTCATCCAGAGATAGACTTTGCTGTTGCAAAAGCACGGGTATTCCTGTCTCAAGGCATCGAGGTACCCACATGGTGTCGTGATAATCTTCTGAATCGTGACATCGTCGACTACAGCCCCGGGAGCATAGTTTTCAGAAGAAGGCTCTTTAATCGTATCGGCCCCTTTGATCAGAGTCTGGTTTCTGGTCATGACACAGACTGGATATTAAGGGTGAAAGACAGTGATACCCCAATGGGCGTGTTACCCGATGTGTTACTTCTAAAACGGGTACATGAGGCCAATCAATCAGCGGAAGTAACACGCATACATGCAGAGTTACTCGAAGTATTTCGCCGCTCTATTAAACGCAACAAGGAAACACCATGAGCAGTAGCACATGCAGTGTAAGCGTTATTATCCCGACTTATAACAATGCCAGCTATATCAAAGAAACTATTGACAGTGTTTTAAATCAATCTTGCAGGCCCGACCAGGTTATAGTCGTTGACGACGGCTCTACAGATGATACTGAAAACCTTGTCAAAAGATATCAACCCAGGGTCGACTACCTGTACCAGGAACACTCAGGGGCCAGCACAGCACGCAACAAGGGAGTAGAACACGCAAACGGGCTATATATTGCATTCCTGGACAGCGATGATCTGTGGGAAGCGGAGAAACTTGAAATCCAGATGCGCTGCATGCATGAAAACTCAAATGCAGATGCCGTATTTTCACATATACAAAATTTTTACAGCCCTGATCTTGATCCCGCCAAACAAGCCACTTTAAAAGCACCGTTAACCCCTATTGCCGGCTACACTCCATGCTCCATGGTTATTAAAAAAGAGGTGATCACATCCATAGGCCCGTTTGATACAGGCGTAATCATCGGTGATTTTATGCAGTGGTTATTAAGGGCCAGGGATGCCGGAATAATTGAAATAATGCTGCCGGATGTTCTGGTAAAAAGGAGAATCCATGGTAAAAACACTACAATTGTCGAGAAAAATCTCCACACTCAATACCTTGATATCGTCAGGGAGGCGCTAGAGCGCAGAAAGAAAACAGACTCGTGAGACAGGACTAGCTGTCCAGAAGATCACTCTCTAGCAGGCTTTCGATCTCTCTGGGTATGCTTTCTATATCTGTACCACTCTCAAGAACAAATGCCGGAACACTTTTCACGAGTTGCGTTATTCTCCTGAACGATAACTCACGGTTTCGGGTTAGTTGAAACATTGTGCTTGGTGCGAGAGCAGCTAAAGCACTTGCCGCACTTGTTTTGTATATTCTGGACTGAGTATTCCCCAGCACCTGTGGAAGTAATACCGCTTTGATTTTAAATCCGGATATCAGTTTTTCCGGCATATGACGCTGTAAAACAACTAGCCCCTTGTCTTCTTCAGAAGGGTGTTTATTGTGTAAGTAGGGGGTCAAGTGTGGAAATCGCCTGAAATGATCGAAATTTAGCTTGGCGGAATTATACAGACAGTAGGCATGGGGATCGGGGTCCAAAGACATCAGACAATAATCATCACCAACATACGATAAATCTGAATTGAGACATGAAATAGCGGCTGTTGATTTTCCTGACCCACCCTTTCCGATCAATAGCACACCGCCACTATCCTTGCCAACAGCGGCCCCGTGAATGAACTGGCGACCATTATTACTCATCCACCAGTGCAGAATCGAGCGCAGTGGCGCCCCGGTCAGATAATAGGGAACGTTAATCGCATCCCTTCTCCAGAAAACTCCCAGGTTCCTGGAGAAGTCGAGAAGATTCAATGTATCTTCGCCAGGCTGGAATAGCGTAGCAATACGGTCGTTATTGAATTCTTTAATTTCACCCTGGTGTTCAAATTCTTTTGTTGCCCAGGGTGGCGCCACCATCTCGGTGTTACTTGATGCAGAATCCCACAAACAAATAGTTAAATCTGGATTATCGCAGACTGACCTGCGCCCATGCTCCAAAGACGGGGAGACATGATCGATTAACGCCGAACCACAATATTTCAGACAGAGAGTATAACCACCTATAGTAAAATACTGCTCAATGAGACCTTCTGCAGTTTTCTCGCAGGCATCCTCAAACCTCCCGTGGACCGCATCAAAAAATGTTTCCGCTTCCTTATGCGCAGAGAAAGATGTATATAGAGTCATCCGATAACGCTTGTCTGTTCTTATTCAGGGTCTTTATTGTTGCTAAAAGGCCAACCCTTTTCATCGACTTCGTGTATAGGATCAAGTAGCAGCAAGTCTTGCATGTCACTAAATTTATTTAATACCGGCTTGGTAAAAGGGTTTGGCTCCTGATTGGTCTCAAAAGCAATGGGGCTGTCATCGACAGCATCCCGGACAATCAATTGCTCTTCTTCCAGCTCAGAAATAAGCTCCCGAACACAAACCTCTATGTTGCCGTCATCACCCTGGTACTGTTTCTGTACATGGCGGACGATATCATCAACTGAATACCCGTGAACAACATCCTTCCAAATAGTCGATCCTACATCATCAAGGCTATAGTAATACCCATCAGACAAGTTAATAATGACCGATTCATCACCTATTGTTTCATTGATTACACTTGGGCTATTCACCCTGTAACATGCTGAAAGGGTAGTTACTGAACTTTTATTCACTTAAATTCTCCTTCGCATCTATTGTGACTTATTTCTACTGAAAGCGCGTCGGGTTTTCCATCGTTGCAGATTTTGACTAACAGACTGGCCAATTAACTCAAATGGTAACAATACCAGAGCCTGAGAATTCCAGCATATCTGTAAAAATCTCGGATAATTAATGACCTTTTTCAGCAGGCCTTTGGGTGATTCGTGCCGCATATAATCAACCGTGTATTTCAATAGATTGCCATACACATGACTTTTGTTGCGGATGTGAACGTAAAACGCAGCACGCTCCAGTCGACTCACCGGTCCTGCTTCCAGCTCGGCAATCACAGCGTCAGGGATCCCCGCCTGAAAAGTCGCATTCAGGTATTTGAAAGCCTCATGAAGGACAATTGATACCTCGAGATCTCTTGCCAGCTGGATGATCAATTGCCAGTCAATGGTAGATTCAGAGCTTCTCAAGATCATCATTGCATCCGCGACCCAGCGGCAAGGCGCATGTCTATTCCATCGTAACCCGTGAATACAACAATGCAGAAGGTGGTGCGTCGAGCTCATGGTTAGCAATCTATAACCCTGGTAGTTGGTAACAGTAGCCAACTTCCATATTGCCGTCACTGTGTCAGTGTCGCTGCTCGGGTGCAGGATATTCCAATGAAGATCAATGCGTTTTTCAGCTCCTCCTGAATAGCCGCAGGAATGGCGGAAGAGTTTTATTGTACTAATTGATTGCTGATACTCACAAAGCAGACCTTGTTGCTCAAGGAGTAATGCCGCCCTGCTCACATTCTCTGGCCTTACCATAATATCAATATCAAACTGTGGACGTAGTCCGAAGTTATTATAGTATTCGAGGATAAAAGCTGAACCCTTCAGCAGGATCACCTCGATACCCTCTTTCTGTAATTTACCAATAAGAGGCATAACTTGATGAAACATTATGTGTGTTTTTGTTAATTGATAGCGATAGACACCTTTTGCTCTTGTTAAGATCGGATCTTCAATCCCCGACCGGCTGATATTATGATAAAGAAGCGGGAGCAGACGGTTTGACCCTTCATCGATCCAGTCTATGTCAACCCTGGATTTCCATTCCTCCCATGCATCCGTAGCGGCACGCCCTTCAAACAAGCAGGCCTTCAGGAGCAGCTCCTGCATCTCCGTCGGCCAGCTGCCTGGCTGGAGTGCATTTTGCTCCATAGCGAGAATCGTTGCGTTTTCACCCATTCGTCGGCATCTGTGTCAGGTTTTTATAAAATAACCGTTATTCTTGCCACTAACAGTATATTACGTCTGTAGTTCGCTGTGTCTTAAGGTGTTTCTTCAAATGGTTATGAATATTATCTGTGTTTAACCTGATAATCAGGAGGCTCAGGCCCCTCAGCGACATTGCCAGCACAATCAGGTCTCCCATGGTGCACAGTTAATTATCAAGGCGCGGTGACGTCGCGTCCATACCCGCTTCGAGCTTACGCCCATGAAGCAATTCGTGCGAGATGATGGGACAGGATATGGAATAATACGTGAAATCACAGCGCGGTCCCACCGAGGCAAGCAATTGGCAAAGGAACATAGTTCGTCGCAATATCAGTCTCACCACACGGAGGTTTCCTGCAGAACCTTCCTAAATTTTTTGCTTGCGACGGGATCTGAAAAATCCCCGAAGACGTAACTGCCAGGTAGAACGAAAAAGGAATTCGTTTAAGGTAAACAGCCTGCAAACTCTATTAAATCCACCCTGCGCGTAATAAAATGCCATCTCCGCGATGCTGGGCTTTTCGTCTCCATCAGTCTCTAGATAATAATGATAGCGATTTAACTCTCTTGCTGAAACGGATTCAAATATGGCAATCTCACGTGGTGAAAAGAATGCCTTGTACGCACCTATCCTGCTTTTCTGCAATGGTGCTTGCACCAGATAGTGCACATTCATAGAGCCTGTGAAACACTGCGCCTTTTCACTTTTCACCCCGTTAAAGGCAATAGATATTGGCTCCACCCCCAGAAATTCATGAATTCGGTCCAGTTCAGCTTGCGGTCTTGTTATAAATTCTTCGTACCTGACTTCGATATAGGCGTCTTTAGCTAGATACTGTTTCGCACTCTCAAATTGCTCGATTCTATTGCGCCAGCGTTTTCCTGAAGCCCAGACATTCTTTGTGCCAAATGGAACTCGTTGCAGGGACTGCGCAACATCACGACCATCCCGTACCATATGAATAAATTTTGCGTTCTGAAATACACTGAGTATTTCGGGGATGTACATAACATGAACGGGTGTTTTCTCACCCCAGAGCTCTTTGCCCTCATCCTGTAGAAACAGCTCGAAAAGACGTCTAACACAACCTCTAAAAGAGCGTTCTTCCAACCCGCTTATAAACTCATCCACACCAACGTTCAGATTCCAGCATTGAATCCACATATCGGAAAGCATATCGCTGATCAGGAGTCGCAGATTTGTGTCGTCATCCAGATTACCGTAATAGGGCAATAACGGGAATATTCTGTGAAAAAGGTGGCTTTCATGTGGAATTGCTATCTGTGGGTGCTGATCCAGATAGAGCATGAGCAGAGTCGTACCGGAACGCTCACACCCCACAATGAAAAATGGCGGAGCTTCGACACTCACCGCTAATTCTCTAATGCACTAAAGCGTTTCCATATGAAATCTGCAATCTGCCGACCTGCCTTTGGACCGTAGTGCGTATTGTCGTATGCCTTATCCAGATCTTCATGGTCGACATATTCAAATTCGTCCATGAGATTCCACAAGACGTATTCATCCGATCGAAAGTACTCCACCATGTCATCCCATTGCCGGTGGAACCCAAAACGAGTGTTGTATTTGTGGACATCTGGCTCCCGGGGCAAGACGATAACGACAAATTCTGCACCATTCGAACTAACTGACTGGCTCATTTCAGAAAATATCTGACGATTAATTCGCATTGGTTCCGAACCCGGCCTCATCAATACCCGCTTCAACGAGTTATTATGATTGCCGTTTAACCCCATCAATAGTAACTTGTATAATATTGACCCATCAAAGACCGAGCCAGTGTGGTAGACAGGCGGGTAATAATACGATTCATATTGCTCAAGATGAGTAGCCAACGTGTTACTCAGGCCATTCTGATTATTTGCAATCATTTCATCAATAGTTGCATAGGGGCTTGGAATCAGCTTCAGCCGGCCATTTTCAATAATAAACCTGGCATTGGTTTTATGTGAATCCCACTGTTTGTTAGCCATCGATCTTATAGTGTTGATATCACGAAACAAATCTGAAGTCGGTACAATCATCAGAAATACATAATCATGCTGGAGCCTGTCTTTGACCTGTAGATAACGCAGATACGATTGCCCCATACCATATCCACCGACCCCGAAATTAACGACCTCCAGATTGTCCGACTCCATATCGAGATAGTGCGCCCATGTTTCATCTTGGGGCAAACGCAAACCAGCGGTATATGAGTCACCAAAAAGCAGCACGCGCTTCTTTCCCGCCGGAACTGCTCTGGCAAACTCAGTGTCTGCCCGCGCCCCAATAGTGTTTGTGATATACCAACTGTTGCTTGACGTCAGGTTTTCCTCGGGGACATACCCTATCACCGGGTCTTCACGGACAACTGCTCCAATATCATCAAAATATATCCTTTTACCATTAACCACCAGCCCATCTGCCCATTGTTTACGCCGCGCCAGCATCTCATCAGTCGACCTGACACGACTCCATGGAACAACATCCATGGGTGGCAAGCGATGTCCAAATAACATGCCATATACATTATCTGCCGGCCTGACAAGCGAGTGCATAATTATCTCGATCACCAGGAGAAACAGCGCCGTCGATGTGATTAACACGGCGCTATTCACGGTCAGTTCTTTAATTCCAGGTCGCATTTAAAAGCTCCAGGCAATTGATCATGGCGCGTCCATTATGGTATGGCGTTTTCCAGGCCTCTGCCTTGGCTCCCTGTCTTCTTCTCTTCCCGTATACCCTTTGATGCCATTCACCGGCACTCCAGTCGACCTGATACCCAACCACCCAATTGAGAGTATTAAGAAAAAAGTCCAGGTATACTTTTTCACCTGTTAACTTATACATCTCAAGCCCTGCTATCAGAGCCTCTGCCTGCGACCACCACACTTTTGCACAAGCATTCGCATTTTTCCCGATAGAACCATGATCATATATGCCGCCGCGCTTTCGGTCGTATCCATACTTCAATGTATAGCTGAATGTTCGTTTATGTGAGAAAACAAGGCGCACAAGCGGAAAATCCAGGAGTCTGCTGGTCTCTAGACTCAGCCACAGATACTCCATGTCATGCCCATAACAGATGCGTTTATTGGCCTCTACAAGTATTGGCATCCAGTTTTTACTAAAATGATTCAGGTATGCACCGTAATTCTTATCCATCATTTTAGTCTGGAAAAGTTCAAGCAGTTCACGCAAACGCTCTTCTGCCAGAGGATCTTTTGTCAGGTGGTAATATGCGGTTATCGCCTCAAGCACATGGATATGAGTATTAAAGGTCTTAAATGCGGGAGACAACCCCAGATAGGGTATCTCGTCAGGGTTCAGCTCTTCCCAATGTTCACCAAAACACTCATTGTACCCCCCGTTATCCGGGTCATGAGCATGCTGATCGATCAGTCTGAATAGTTTCGATGCCAGCTCAGTCACGGCTGGCTGCTTTGAACTCAGCGCATACTCGGAAAGTGCATATAAAGCGAATGACTGCGCACAAATGTGCTTTTTCGCCATGGTCGGGTTCCTGGTGTCGACATCCAGCTCCCAGTAAAACCCGCCATTCTCGTGATCCCAGAAGTTTTTCAGGAAAGCATAGCCATGATCAGCAGCCTTAAGGTATTTCCTGTCGCCGTCATTAGTTTGAGCCATCCTTGAGAAAAACCATAATGTACGCGACTGCTCGATCAAACTTTTACGACTACTTTGTAACCACACCCCATTCACATCACAATTCAAACGATACCCGCCATATTTATAATCGATCACCCCTGGATACCAGAAATTCAGAATATTGTCGGTCAGTATCAGTGAAAGCGTGTCCCTAACAGAGCCAAAATCCTTTGAGTGATGAATTTTTTCAAGGAACGCCACTGTGAATGGCTTCCTGGTTCCTTTTTTATTAAATAATTTCTGTATTATCATCCCAGGCTAACCAACATCCTCACTACACAGTAAATTCTGCCTGAATCTTACCCGCATAACCTTCAGGAATTGGTGACCCTAGAATCGAGAGAATAGTTGGTGCAATATCCAGCAATGTAATTTCATCATCTGTGCGTTGTTTTATCCCCTCTCCAAATCCAAGATAGTAAGCATTCTTTCTGTGCGTTCCAGACCGCGGATCTCTCAATGTACCACTGACTTTCCCTATGGCAGGGGAAGTCAATGAAAAAACTGGAGCGTCATTTCTCCACTTGACTATCAAGTCCGGCAAATCATTCATGCATTCTCCTTTATAGATATCTCTAACCCGAATAACTTTCTGGACAGCCTTATGTCCCGTATCAGAATTTACCAACTGAAGGAGTTTGCTTGTTAATTCTGTGCACAGTGCATCATAGGCATCTCCGGGCTCAACAAATCCTAAAGGCTCCCTATCCCTTAAATTAACTCTAATAGCACCTGTGTGGTCATTCGGAACGGAAAAGACACTACATTCTTTCCATTTATGCCGAAAGTTCTCCAGCAAATCTTGCCTGGGCTCCCACCAGGTATTTGGCAACCACAACTTTGTCCATTTAACGGAACGTGATCGCAACCAGTTTTCGAACTGACGAGCAAAGTAACGCATCTTTGATTTTTCCCAGGGTGCTCCATCCATTCCGAGCCTTGCTAATACACCTGGCAACAGATGTCTTGCACTGTAGTTTGGCCCCATTCCCGTGTTTGAAAAAATGAAGACTGCCTTGTCACCGACATCATTCAGCAGCTCTCCCAACGCCTTATCCACTTCTCGATAAACCATGAGGATTACATCCCCATACTCCTTTGCAATAGTTTTGTTATGTGTTGGCATTTCTTCATCCATTAAATGCCAGAAAGCGTGTCCTGCCCAATGAGTCTCAGTAAACACCATATAAAACAGGTCCCAATCCTCTTTTTCTTGCAACCACTTCGCTATTTTGGTTCTTTGCTGCACGCCGGTAACAAGGCCTTTGCTGAATTTCTCAAGCATCTTCCTTGTTTTCAGTTTCATCGGCTGCCAATGCTCAAATGGATGCCGACCAAACTTTTCATATACCTCCGGAGGAACATTTGGAATTCCATAGGGCTCTTTTCCATCTTCACCCGTCGTACCCCATGAAAGGATCTGAATACCATTCAACTCTTTTTGTGCAGTGCTCGTCGGGACGTCAAATATAGCTACCCGTTTACCTTCTCGGCTCAAATGAGCCCAGAATGGCTCGCAAGCATTTTCATGATATTTCTTTGTGCGGATTTCATAAGTACCAGATTTAAGCTGTCTATGGTAATAAACCATTCCATGTTCTGCTGGCGTAACTCCACTGTTTATTGATGTCCATGTTGTACCATTTGCCAGATCTACTGTTGACTGCAAGGTTCGTAGCACCCCTTTTTGCTGGAGCTTAGCGAGATTAGGAAGCAATCCTTGATGTGACCATTTCTTTATCAGGGCGGGCTCGGCCCCATCCAGACCAATCGCAATGACTTTTTTCCCAACCATCTTTACCTCCTGCTCAATTCACTCATTTCAATAAACAGTAATTTTATTGTCAATTGTCCATTCTATGGTGATAGCCTATACATATAATAGTGCTCGATGCTAACTAAAATAACAGAGCCGAGGGTGTGCAAACAATGATGTAAACCGACACGCGACAAACAATGCGAATCCTTACACTGTGCTATGAATTTCCACCGCTCGGCGGTGGCGGAGCAAAGGTTGCAGACGGCCTTGCCCGTAACCTCAGCGGTCACGAAATCGATATAGTAACCATGGGCTTTCACGGCTTACCGGATACCGAAACTGTGGATGGCGTTAAAATCTACAGACTGCCCTCCGGCAGGAAACGGGCCGATATCTGCCACACGCACGAAATGCTGCCTTATCTGGTGTCTGCATTCCCAAAAGTGAAGCAACTGATCGCCGAAAATAGATACGACATCAACCACACCCATTTCATTTTTCCGGATGGGGTGCTGGCGTGGATGCTGCACCGTTTCACCGGCCTTCCCTATGTCATAACCGCCCACGGCTCCGATGTCCCCGGTTACAACCCGGACCGATTCCAGTTTCAACATGCCCTGCTCTCGCCTCTGTGGACACGCGTTGTAAAAAATTCAGAGTGCGTGATTTGTCCCAGTGCCCATTTGCAGGGGCTACTTGAGAAGCGCTGCCGGACAGTCCGCTCGGAGGTTATACCGAACGGCATGTACGCGGATAAATTCAACCCGCACCGTGGAAAACGCATGCGTGTTCTTCTTGTCACTCGCATGTTTGAAAGAAAGGGGGTCCAGTACCTGCTGGAAGCACTAAAAGGCAGGAGACTGGACTGCGAGATCAACATTGTCGGTGATGGCCCCTACCTGAATACTTTGAAACGCATGGCTGCCGACACCTGCACTGATATCCGGTTCAGAGGCTGGCTTGATAACGATTGTGACGAATTACGATCGCTTTACGAAACATCAAGTATCTTCGTATTTACCTCGCAACAAGAAAACTTTCCGATAAATCTGCTGGAAGCAATGACAGCCGGTATGGCCATTATCACTTCAGAAGACCCTGGTTCCAGGGAAGTGGTTGGTGACACGGCATTACAGGTGAAAACCAACCGGCCTGACCAGTTCTTTGCCACACTCCGGCGCCTTGTAAACGACCCAGCGAAGTGCGAAGCACTCGGCAGGCGCGCCCGCC
>Ga0055444_10000045_pt1 | contig 13057 bp, 12 predicted proteins | sample China_Galinas_Co_FD_57742 | JGI IMG/M metagenome (GOLD analysis project Ga0055444, IMG submission 57742) | Wetland microbial communities from San Francisco Bay, California, USA, that impact long-term carbon sequestration - China_Galinas_CordA_D2 | ecosystem: Environmental > Aquatic > Marine >...
TTGATGGAAAAATTCGCGTGGTCGAGATGAACCCACCGGATATGGCGTCCGCGCTGACGTCGGGCGCCTTAGATGCCTATTTTGTCGGTGAACCGTTTGCCGTTCAGACTGTTCTCAGTGGTGATGCCGACGTTGTGGATTATGTGGAATCCCTTTGGCCGGGTTTTATATGCAATCTCGTGCTTGTTAAAAGCAGTTGGATAGACGCCCATCCGTCTGTTGTGCAAAGACTGGTAGAGACGGCGGCAAGATCGGGACTGTGGGCAAGGCGCCATCCCGATGCGGCAGCCCGGATCGTATCCGGCTACTGGAACCAGTCCGTTGAACTGGTGCGGCAAGCACTGACCACGCCGAACAATCGGGTCGTCTATGACCGATTTGTTCCTAAAGCGGCGGAGATTCAGGCCATAGTGGATCTCATGGTGCGCTATGATTTGACTCGCCATGCAGACATCACCGGCCTGGTGGATGACCGTTTTGCCCTGGCGGCGTCCATTGACGACATCGAGGACTTGGACAGCATCCACTTGAAACGCGGCGGTTCGTCTGAAGAATGAATCAAAACCGCGGCCTACCATCGCAGGCGCGTGACGGACTCAGCGCAACGCTTTTGAAAGGGCCATGCGTACACCGACCAGAAAGACAATAACCCAAATTGCGATTGTCGCGCTTGCCACAGAACCAAGGAAGCTGGCATTCCGCTATAGTGTGAACGATGCGGGATGTCGGCTGACACCGGTTTTGCGGTGAGATCGGCAATCGCAACGGGTTTCAATTTTTTAAGATCGGTAAATCGAAAAAGCAAAGCATACAACCCCATTATGGTATCTGCAAAAAATTGAAACGCTCAGTTTGGGAATAATAGTGGAGGCGATGCAGTTGTAGGTGACAAATTATGGTAGGTGGTTAACGCAGTATAGTCGCACACAATCTATTTTGAACGTCCGATCCTTCGTTGCATGCACCTTTTCATTGCTGGGATGTTACTTTTTGCGAAGTTGCGCAAGCGCTTCACGAATAGCGCCAAGTTCTGCGGCCATCATTGATTTCAGCTCATCGATAGCGCTTATTACCGGCTTCATGCCGGGCATTTCTCCCGGTGTCTTTGGTGTCTGCGGGCCGCTGGCAGCATGGGGGGGCCTTGATGCGACGATTGATGCTTTCAGGCGCTGGAATTGTCTGACCTCTTCCAGCAGCCGTTGCTCTTTTTCCTTGGAGCGCATATCGACGTTGGTTACCGATTCCTCCAGCGCAGCGTAGACGGCCATAATTCGCTTGATGGCATCCGGATGCGCATTCGACTTGTGCAAACGGAGATATTTTCCAAGTGATTTTAAAAGCTTGAGCAGGGTGTGGATCACCTTGTCGCCTTCAAACTGCTCCAATAGGTCGTCTATTTGACCGACGAAGGTTTCGAGGATATCGTCGGTGATTTCCCAGTCAATGGCCAAAACTGTTGATTTTAAATCTTTTAGCGGAAGGTCTGCTGTGGGTGCTGGCAGCCCATCCGAAGACGGGTGATCTTGGGGAGGCAGTGCATCACTGAAAAAATCATCGAGACGGTTTTCCAAATCAAAGGCGAACGTATCATTCGCTTTCTTGTCCACGGCGGTACCTCCTTATAAAAGCTTTTCCCGAATTGCCACCATCGTTGTTGAGATGGCTTTTTTAACAGTGGGAATCACGTTGTCTCCCTTTAGCGCACTAGCGGTAAAACTGGGAGCCTTGAGCCGCGCATTGAGATCCTTTTCCATGGTTTCAACGTCGAGGATCGGAATTCCCTCCGTTGCCAAGTCTCGCTTATTGTATTGGAATACAAGGGGAAGGTCGGCGATATCGATGTCGTAGAAGTTAAGGTTCTCCGTCAGATTGTTCAGGGCGCTAATATTGTTTTCCCTCCGTTCGACCATGGAGTCAGCGACAAAGACAATGCCATCCACACCTTTGAGCACCAGTTTGCGGGTGGCGTTGTACTTGACCTGGCCGGGAACTGTGTAAAGTTGGGTTTTAACATTGTACCCTTTGATCGCCCCCAGTTCGAAGGGCAGAAAATCGAAAAACAGGGTCCGGTCACCTTGGGTCTTGATACTGACCATGTCAGATTCGATGCGGTGTCGGATTCGGCTGAAGATATATTCAAGGTTGGTGGTTTTCCCGCCTCTGCCGGGGCCGACAAAAACGAGCTTGACCTGAACTTCTTTTGTTTTGGTATTGATAAACGCCATGCTTCCGTCCCGCTGGTTGGTAAATTCGGGTGGATCTAGCCGTTAAAGCGCAGGCAGGCACGCTACTTCGATCGGTTCGGGTCAATCAGTGCCTTGATTTTTTTTATCACTTCATCGATCTTGAGCCTGAGGTAGCCCAGCGATACATCGTTTCCGAAAATGGACACCAGCAGAAAGTCGTCCATGATTTTGGTGAAATTAATGTTCTCACTCTTGCCTTTGTGGAACAGCAGTGAGAACTCCTCTTCACCGATGATGGACGCCATGGCACTCACCGCCCCGAAATTCCCGGCGGCCAAAGCGGCCAGAGAGTAGACATCGTGCCGAACTTTACCGTCATCGAGATTGACGATGACATTGCCGGCCATGTCGATGAGGATCACGGATTGTATGCCCAGCGTCATCAGATCAGTGGTCAACGCTTCTTCCAAACCGTCTAGTTGTTCTTGATCCAGGATATAAGACAATGTCCCTTCCTCCTTGATAGATCTCCGCTTTACCGGGCAGACGGCCATCGCGGCTACTCCCGTAACAGCATGGTACGGGTGCTACGCGCTGGTTTGCCGTTACAGTGGCGATTCCGCTGCCCTTTGAGTGGATGAAGTGCAATCCCGCCCTGGCGGCAACCGCATATTTGATCATTCGGAAACGATTTTACCGGTTCCAGTGCGTTTAATACCCTTTTTTACTTTAAGTTTTCAAGTTTTTTCTATGATTTTAAGTACTTTTTTTTATTGCGCCATCGTTATGGCGAAAGGCCGCCAATACAGACCGGCCATACGACCCCTGTTTTATCGGACGAAGGATTTATTGGCAAGTTTGTCAAAAATTTTGCAATCTCTTGTAACTGTTGGTTATTCGCCATTATCACAGCGAATGGAGCCTTGATTTTCCCACGAATACCGGGTTACAGTATCGCTGACGATTGTCGATACGCGTCACCTCAGGGTGTCGTTTTACATACCGTGACACGACCCTGCCATACCCTGAACATGCGCGGGTGCGTCCGGGCGTCGATATGGACATCCCCGACAGGGACATTTTCAATTTCTGTCGGCCCCGTAGCAAACCTTTGTCGACAGATATAGGAGACGACACCGATGAAGGATTCCATCTGGCAGGCGGAAAAAAAGAAACTCCTGACCCGCCTTTCCATTGCCATCTACAAAATGACCGACGAGCAGTTGATCTCCCTGCTGCATCTGTTCAAGGACTTGAAGCTCAAGAATGAGGAAAGGCTTTTGGAAATGCCCAAGTCCAGGTTGCATGGCGTTGTTGCGGCCAGGGACAGGCAGCTGCTCATCGCGCGGTTTTTTCTTATGATCAACCAATTGTCCGAGGCAGACCTGCTCAAGTTCATGAACCGATACGAGCAAAAACGGTTCTCCATGCTCCGGGAATATCCTAGAGTCCCCTGCAATATTACCCTGGACCTGGCTGCCGATGGGCGAGCCATCAACTGTTCCGCCATTGATATCAGCGCTGGAGGAATGTTCGTTGAGAGCTGTGAGTCATTTATGATGAATCAGCCTGTCTCCATTTGTTTTTCGGTTGACGATCACCAACTGGCCTTCAAAATCAAAGGCCGTGTGATCCGCTTGGAGCAAGGTGGTATTGGAATTAAATACGAATCGTTGACCAGCTATCAAATAGAAATCATGAAAAATATGATTAACCGCCTCCAGGGTCAGGCCCATTTTCAATACCGCATCGACTAAAAAAATGGCTTCGCGCGGTGTGCGCGAAACAAGACCAACGGCCTGCCGCATCCACTGCATAATGCGGCCGCTATCAGGTTTTCCAATGAATGAACCATTGAAATTGGGTCTCAGCGTGCTATATTGATGAGGAGGCCAACGATTGACGAATTCGCAAGCCTTGATCTCGGGCTTTTTGCGAACCCGTCGAGAATCCCACGCATTGCGTTTTAATCAACGATTGCGTGAGGTTGCAAAGGAGTGTGATTGAGCATGATCGATGTCCGAAGTCAGCACATTGAAGTCAGTCATGAGCGACGCCAATATCCCAGGCTGGAATTTCATTGTACGGCGCTTTTCGGTCATCTGAAGGATGTGCTCAAGGTAACCGATATGAGCCTGAACGGCCTGTTTGTGGAGGTGGCGGACAAATCCGGCCTCGATCCGGGACGATTGGTCAGCCTGGCGATCAAATTCCCCACGGAAGACAAGGCGGTTCTTTTAAAGGCCAAAGTCGTCAATGTTAACAAACGGGGTGTCGGATGTCATTTTGTAGATCTTGCACCCAAGACGTCTGAGGCCATAAAAAATTGTTTCGAAACCTTCAGAGATACCCTGCCTCTTCGCTGACCCCCATTGGCGCGATTGTCTCCATTCGCCGGAGCCAAATTGCTCAACATGGATCCCCACCCGTGTTTTCAAGATGTGACACAATGGATAAAGCCGATTGTATGGCGTTGCTCGCGCGGTCTACCCGTGTCAGTGGTTCCATGGCCGAAACCATGGCATTGATTTGGGGGTCGAAATAGATGCCGCCGCCGATCTCGGCTTGAATCATCAGATGCTTTTTCGATACCATCTGGATAATCCGCCCGGCATTTTTGTCCCGTGGCTCCCTGGCCATATTGGTGACCAGCGTGGGGTGAATTCGTTTTAGATGCATTGCCATTTCTGCAGCGTCCTTCGGATCTCCGTTTTCGGCCACCTTGTCTAACAGACCGCTTACCGTTCTTACCCGTATGTCGTTTTTGGGGTCCATGGCCGCTTTAACCAGATCCCCTAAAGAAGGCCGGCGGCTCGTCAGCCGGCTCAAGGTTCGATAGACTGCGTTTCTGACGAAAGCATACGCATTTTGAATCGCAATGGGCTGGGGCGTCATCACCACAATCTGACGGTGGGCGGAAAGAAAAAAGTCAAGTGTATTGAATCCCGTGCCGGCGCCCAGATCCAATACCACATGGTCGGCCTCGATTCTGGCAATGGCCTGAAGGATTTTTGTCTTCTGGGTATATTGAAGATTGGCCAGGGTTAGCACCTCGCTGGCGCCGCAGATGATTCGAAGCCCCTTTTGCTCAGTGCTCATGCAGACGTCGTCCAGGGTCGCATACTGGCGTCTGATGAAATCATTCAGCGTTCTGCTGGGTGTGCGAATACCCATGAATGTGTGAAGATTGGCCCCGCCTAAATCGCCGTCGATGACCACCGTGTCTTTGCCATTCTCGGCAAGTGCCATGGAAATCAAAATGCTGATAACGCTCTTGCCAATGCCCCCTTTTCCGCCACCGACCGCCCAAATTTGAGGTGATTGTGTCCGATCTTTTTCAATGTTCTGTTTTTGCATCTGTTTTATCCCTTAAAAATTCAGTGTCTTACTAGATGGTTCCACAAGTTCCAGATCATGTCTTGTTCGTCGTTGGATATGGTACAGAATGCATTCAGGGCGATGGCTGTTTCTTCAGTCATCGGATCGAACTTGATACCTAAAATGTGGGTCGGATGGGTCATTTGTCCGGCCGTTTTCCGCCATACCACAGCGCCCATCAGCCCATCGATCACCGTTCGATTTCCTTCGAGGATTGTCAGGTTCGTTTTCTGGTTGAGCAACGCTTCAATATCGTAGTTGGTGGTGTCATTTTTCAAGACCACGCAAATGCCACCGGTTGAAAGGTCTCTAATGGTGCCATGGACGGCCCGCTTATTTTCATCGTCGGCCGACGAAAATTCGATTTTTATATCCGCAGGCAGGCAGTACCGGCATGACCTACGAACCGTCTGCCAGGCTCGGTCGCTGCCTTGCGGCGTCCGGATCCGGCTTAAGCGTTCGAGAAGTTCGCGGATTCTCGGATAGCGGTAGCAGGCGGCCTTGAGCACCGGCTTTGAAATTTTAACCAGTTCCGCGGCGGTGGTGGCCACGACGCGCGCCAGGCAGTGCGATTCCTCTTCCAGGGGAAAAATGTCTCCGAAGATGTCGTTTTCCGCCAACGCGATGGCGGCGGGTGGTTCGGCACCCTTTATTTGCGGTAATGTTTCCGTCAATTCACCGGATACAATGAAGAATATGCCCGTGGACTCCTGACCGGTGTCGTAAACCACATCTCCGGGTGACAAACGAACACGGGTCAGGCGAAGCATTAGGGCCACGATCTCTTCATACTTCAGTTGGGAAAAAAGGACCTGTGACGGCATGTCTCCGCCGCCCTTGCGTCGGACCATCGTATGAAACTCGATTCCTTCGCGATGCGAAGGCTTGACAGTGCTCCACGCTAGAATCTTAGCCACAATGGCCTGGAGCACCAAGCCGGCGTCCAGATAGAGGGTGGCTGCCTTATGGTAGGCCCGCTGCGCCGCATTCACCTGCTTTTTATCGGCCAGCAGATCTGCATATTTGCGGTACAGGTCCGCATTGTCGGGGAAAACGCGAAGCAGGTCTTCAAACTCCGCCACCGAATTGATATCGATCTGGTTATCGAGAATCTGACCGATGACACTTTCCTGATCCGGATTCGCGTATTGTTTGATTTCATTCATTTTTAGAGCATTCTTCCTTTTTTAAGTGCAGAAATGACAGCGTCCAGCCGTTGGTTCAACAACTCACTTTTTTGGTGTGACAGGCGGATGATTTCTACCAGGGGAGCCAGTTGCCGGTCGATCGATAAAACCATTCCGGTTAGATCGGCCAGTTTTCGGGTGAGGCTGTCCATCTGGGCCTGGACCGGTTGCGTCGCCTCCTGCAGGTCATCCGCCGGACAGTGCCGGCGGAATTCGCCGATCATTTTTTCGAGGTCATCCTTTTCATCCTTGGATAATCCAACGGTAAACGCATCGTCTTTTGATCGAGACATGAAGATACCTGGCCTGCTTTCTCATGGTTGGTCATGTATTTTGAGATGCTTGCCGATCACCGAGTCAATGCTTTCGATATCTCGGTCCTTGGTTGGCGGCAGATCGTGCACCCAGGATGGCGCCGCAGGTTTTGTTCGGCTGCGGCCCGTCCAAATCAGCAGCAATAACAAGACGACAATGATGGCCGTGACCGCGATCAGGGCGGCGACCAATCGCTGCTGGAAACGTTTCCGGCTCAAATGGTCGGTGCTGCCGATAGGTGAAGAAGGTGAACCGTCTGTCTGGGTCGACGTCTTGTTGAGGAACGAAGACGCTTCAGCCGGAAGCGGCTTTTCCGGTTCGCTGTGTGGTCCCGGTAAAGATACGGTTTCTTCAATTAATCCCAGATGACGTGATTTTTCAAGGGGTGGCCCTGCGGCGGCCGGAGCGGGGTGGCGGTAAGCGTCGATGATGAAGCGGTGGGGACCGGTGAGTGCGAAGGCTTTGACATCGGCAGGCGTGAAGGAATAGACCGCATCAATGCGCATGGCGTCAACCGTTTTGGAAACATCCAGGTGGACGATGTCCCCATCGTATTCACCGGTTTGAAGATCAGGCAGATTGTTGATGATCCCGGCCAACGAGATCTGCAAGGTGTCGCCGTGGATGGAAAACGACGGTGGCGGGATCAACGGCCGGTCAAATTCCAGCACCATACGCACGTATTCTTTATTGTCGCCAACGCGAAGGTCCCTGATGACCGCAGCGCCTGCCCACAGGGGCGGGCCAAGCAACATGGCAAGGAACACGATCAGTGGCGGCGTCGCTTTTAACGCTGCACCAATTTTGAACTCAGTCATTGTTTTGTCGTTGGATGGCCGGGATCGGATGCGTGTCCGATCGATTGTAAGGCAATTGATCTGCCGGGTGGATGTTGTTTTGAGAAAATATTAGAAAAACGGTCTGATGTCAAGCCCAGTTGTGGACCTTCGTTGAGGTGACCCCAAAATATGGTGGTTGGTGGTGACGTCTCGCCGCGAACCGGGCGCAATCGACGAGCAACACGATGGATTCATGTGCCTGCCATTCTGATGGTTACGGCGAGGTTTTTTTCAGAAGGAAGGAACGGCTTTCTCCGGCTGAAAGGCGCATAGCGGCTCCTCCGCCATGTAGTTGCCGCTGGCCTCAAAGGCCCTGGCGCGGCATCCGCCGCAGACCGCCCGGTAATCGCAGGCACCGCATTTTCCTTCCAGCTGTTTGAAGTCCCGAAGCTTCAAGAATACCGGCGAGTGATACCAGATCTCGTCGAAGGAGGATTGGGTAACGTCTCCACATTTTACGTCTGTGTAGCCGCACGGTTGCACGACACCGGTGTGTGAGATGAAGCAGAACCCAGTACCGGCCAGGCAGCCCCGGGTTACGGCATCGAGCCCATGGGTTTGAAAGGAGATCCGCTTTCCTTCCGCTTTTGCCCGCTGACGCAATATACGGTAGTAGTGGGGGGCACAGGTGGCCTTGAGTTGCAGGGGTGTTTTTTCGCGTTGGTCATAAAACCAGTTCAGCGTGGCTTCGTATTCATTGGCGTCGATGGCCTGGTCCACGATGTATTTTCCCCGGCCGGTGGGAACCAGCAAAAAAATATGATGGGCCGCAGCGCCCAGCCCTTCGGCCAGCTCAAGAATCCTGGGGATCTGATCCAGATTGCTTTTGGTGATGGTGGTGTTGATCTGAAATTCGATTCCCGCTGCTTTTACATACGCGATGCCGCGGATGGCGGCATCGAAAGCACCGTCAACACCACGGAATTTGTCATGGAATGCCTTGGTGGCCCCGTCAATGCTGGCACTGATCCGCCGAATACCGGAATCCGCCATCTTCTCGGCTACCCGTGGCGTGATCAGGGTCCCGTTGGGGGCCATCACCATTCTCAGCCCGAGTCGGTCGCCATGCTTGGCGAGGTCGAAGATGTCCTCCCGCAGCAGGGGTTCACCACCGGTAAGGATGATAATGGGTTTTCCCACCTCGGCGATTTCATCCAGCAACTTGAACCCCTGGTGGGTATCCAGTTCTCCCGTGTAGGGGCCATGGGTGGCCGCGGCCCTGCAGTGAACACAGGAGAGATTGCAGTTTCTGGTCGTCTCCCAGGCGACCAGGCGAAGCGTGTTTCCCTGGCCACGTCCGTGGTTAGGCCTTTTTTTTTCAGCGGGAGGGGTGTGTGGCGTCATAAGGTTGCATTATCCTTTTGCAAGCGTTCAGCGGTGCAGCGTTCAAAGGGTCGGTGTCTTCCGTAAATTGGAAGGCTTCCGGCCTGTGATCCTTTCGAGATAAGAGCAGGGCGGGCGTTTGAACGGTGAACCCAGAACATTTGAACGGCAGACTTTTTTAAGTGCCGTCATCCGTTGATCAGGGCCGCGGCATCCATGGCAAAATAGGTCAGGATCATGTCGGCGCCGGCCCGCTTGATAGCGGTTAGGGTTTCCATCATGACTTTCTGGCCGTCGATCCAGCCCATTTTTTCAGCAGCTTTGATCATGGCATACTCGCCGCTGACGTTGTATGCTGCCAAGGGCAAATCCACTTCGTCCCGGATCCGGCAAATGATGTCCAGGTAAGCCAAGGCCGGCTTCACCATGATGATGTCGGCCCCTTCTTCCACGTCCATTGTGGCTTCTCGGATGGCCTCTTTGGCATTGGCCGGGTCCATCTGGTAGGTGCGTCGATCACCGAACTGGGGGGCGCTGTGGGCCGCCTGCCGAAACGGTCCGTAATATGAGGAACAGTACTTGACGGCGTACGACATGATTGGGATTTGGGAATAGTCGTTTTCGTCCAGCAGGTTTCGAATTTCGGCGACCCGGCCGTCCATCATGTCTGACGGAGCCACCATGTCGGCGCCCGCCTTGGCATGCGACAGGGCCGTCCTGGCCAGAAGATCCAGGGATGCGTCATTGTCCACGCTTTGGCCGTCTATAAAGCCGCAGTGGCCGTGGTCGGTATACTGGCACAGGCAAACATCCGTGATTACCGCCAGTTCCGGCAGCTTGTTCTTGACTGCGCGGGTGGCCCGCTGAACGATGCCGTCCTTGGCGTAAGCCTGGGTACCCAACGGGTCTTTTTTCGACGGGATGCCGAATAGAATAATCGCTGGGATGCCCAGGTCAAATGCCTGTCTGGCCGCCTGGATCAGGTTGTCGATAGACAACTGGTATTGGCCAGGCATGGCATGGATGGGGTCTTTGACCCCTTTGCCGTCGACGGCAAACAAGGGCAGTATGAAATCGTTGACGGAGAGGGCCGTCTCGCGGATCATTTTGCGAAACGCCTCGCTCTGGCGCATTCTTCTGGGGCGATAATCGGGAAACAGCATGTCAGCTCCTAGTGATGGTCTTGAAGGGGGCAATGGATCAGGGCGCGTCCACGCCTGTGTGATCACAATTCGGAACGGGTCAGCCTTGCCACGGCGGGTGTCATATTGTCTGGGCAATCTCCTCATCGGTGAGATAGCATGCCGGGTCCGGTGCCCACACGTCATCGTGGATCGCCTCGGCGCGCACCCGGAAGTTGCCGCCGCAGACATCCAGCCAGGCGCAGGTGGAACAGCGGCCCTTGACATGGAGCTTTTTTTCCTTGAGTTTTAGTAACAGGTCGTCCTCCGGTTGGGTCCAGATCTGGGAGAAAGGTCGCTGGCGGACGTTGCCGAAGCTGTGGTGGCGCCAGAACTGGTCGGCATACACCTCGCCGTCCCAACTGACGCAGCCGATGCCGCGGCCGGAGTTGTTGCCCTCGTTCATTTTCAACAATTCGAGAACCTCGGCGGCCCGTTCGGGATCTTCCTTGAGTAGCCGCAGGTAGAGATAGGGCCCGTCGGCGTGGTTGTCAACCGTGAGTACTTCCTTGGCAATGCCTTTGGCGTGGAGTGCCTTGGTGCGGTCGATAATCAGGTCGACAGCCTTGCGGGTGCCTTCGAGGCTCAGGTCCTCTTCCACCATCTTGGAACCACGGCCGGCGTAGACCAGGTGGTAAAAGCAGACCCGGGGGATGTCCATCTCCTCCAGCAGATCGAAGATTGCCGGGATGTCCCCCACATTGAATTTGTTGACGGTGAAACGCAATCCCACTTTGATGCCCGCCTCCTGGCAGTTGTGGATACCCTCCAGCGCCTTGGCATAGGCCCCGGGCACGCCCCTGAACTTGTCGTTGATTCCCTGCATGCCGTCCAGGCTGATGCCCACGTAGGAAAGACCGATGGATTTTAGCGTTTTGGCCAATCCGGCGGTGATCAAGGTGCCGTTGGTGGATATCACCGCGCGCATGCCCTTTTCGACGGCATAGGCGGCCAGTTCGGGAAGATCTTTTCTCACCAGGGGTTCCCCGCCGGAGAATAGCATGACCGGGGCGCCGAACTGGGCCAGATCATCGATCAGCACTTTTCCTTCCGCGGTAGAGAGTTCGTTGGCAATGGATTCTTCCGTGGCCTGGGCATAGCAGTGAACACACTTGAGATTACATTTTCGGGTCACATTCCATACCACGACCGGCCGCTTGTCCTCGGAAAATTGCAGCAGGTGGGAGGGCAGGGTGGATGAATGGCGTCCATAGCGCAGGGCATCAGAGGGCTCAACGGTACCGCAGTACAGCTTGGATATTCCGATCATGTTGGGGGTCAGCCTTTCAGCAGGTTGTCGGGTTTCGGGGAGCGTTGGCGACGGTCACTGCCGGTTTGCTTGAGAAGGTCTGCGATGTAGCTGTCCGGTTTTTCCAGCGATTCGCGCGTGATAAAAAAGCGAGTCCGTCCTGTTTTTTCGCGAACCAGCTTCAGACCATGTTCGAAATCAGCCGTCAATTGGCGGTAATAGCCCTCAGGAGTGCCTCGGGCACTGAAGCATTGCTCGATGATGTGATCGATGGCCTCTTCTTCCAGGACGATGTTAATACCATGATTTTTAATAAAGTGAAGCTCTATGGTTTTGGTCTCTTCGTAGTAAGATTTAATCTTTTTAAGCACATTTTCAATGTCGGTTACCAGGCGGGAGTATGCTTTGGCGGCCAGCTCTATACGCGAATTTGTCAGTTGAATGCCGTATTTCTCGCCGAAGGTCTTCCGGTTGGCCGTTAAATATTCCGCAATACGTTGACACTCTTCTGCAGCCAGTTGGTCAAATACCTGCCTGGATGTCCCATCTTCGGTCCGTTCAATCAGTTCTTTCATGCTTTCGAGCGGTCGATCAATCACCTCGCGGGTGACGGCAACCCGTGTGATGGCGGTGGATGGCAGGGACTTCTCAAAAGGCAACAGGGCACTCTCCACGGCATTGACCAACCCGCGTGCGCCGGTATTTTCGTCATAGGCCCGGCGGGCCAGTTCCTTCAAGGCGTCGGCCTGAAACTTGACATCGATGCCGTAGGCGGCAAAATCGAGTTTCTTGCCCAGGATGATGGGGTTGTTGGGATTCTTAAGAATATCCCAAAGGTCCGTCTCCGTCAGTCGTTCGAATATGGTACGCACGGGCAATCGACCGACGAATTCGGATTCAAATCCGAATTGGACGAGATCCTCCGATTTCAGATTGAGCAGGATGTCTCCATCCTGGGACGGATCTGAAAATGAGGCGCCGAAACCGATTTTCTGATCGGCGATTCGCCGGGAAATAATTTTATCCAGACCGGAAAAGGCGCCGCTCATGATAAACAGAATATGTTTGGTATTGACGCTGTTTTTTTCTTTTTTACCGGTTTTTCTGAACCGGTCGATCTCCTGCAGCATGGATACCGGGTCGTGGGGAACTTTCAGATCCACATCGGTCTCTTCCATGGGCTTGAGAAGCGCCCGCTGCACGCCGGTCCGGGAAACGTCGGCGCCGATCAGATTGTGGCTGGAGGCGATCTTGTCGATTTCATCGATGTAGATGATTCCATACTGAGCCAGCTCGATATCCCCGTCGGTCTCTTTGACCAGGTCCCGAACCAGATCCTCCACATCACCGCCGACATACCCCGTCTCGCTGAATTTGGTGGCGTCTCCTTTGACGAAGG
>Ga0055444_10000048_pt1 | contig 12936 bp, 8 predicted proteins | sample China_Galinas_Co_FD_57742 | JGI IMG/M metagenome (GOLD analysis project Ga0055444, IMG submission 57742) | Wetland microbial communities from San Francisco Bay, California, USA, that impact long-term carbon sequestration - China_Galinas_CordA_D2 | ecosystem: Environmental > Aquatic > Marine >...
CACATATTTAGCTGCAGTCAGCGGATATTCCGGCCACCCCTTGTTGGAGAACCTGAACGCTATATCATCACTTAACTTATAATTCTTCAACAACAGCTTCAATTTTGGGTTGATTGCGTTGCAGTAGAGGTAGTTGGGGCTCTTCCATCCCAGCACGTGTTTAGCCCCCTCAGTGAGCATGGCTTTAAATCCCATATCTGCTACCATAGCACCTATTTCATCGGAATAGATCAATTCAGTATTACGAAAGACCTTGGGCTCCTGTCCGAAGTGCTCCTTGATTAACAGGTCATGGGCCCTGACCTGGCGTTCAAATTCGTCCTTCCCTTTTAAAGAGCTGAGGGAATGAGCATATGTTTCCGACAGGAACTCCACACTCCCTGTTTGGGCCAGTTGTTTAAAACTATCCAGTACCTCCGGGGCATAGAGCCTGAACTGATCCATAGCAATCCCCGACAGGGAATAAGCCACTTTAAAACGGCCCTTGTGTTTCTTTATCAGTTCGAGCACCAATTCATTGGCCGGGAGATAACACTTCTGGGCCACCTTATTGAGGATCGATTCATTGGCATAATCATCATAATAGTAGTGATCGTTCCCGATATCAAAAAACCGATATCTTCTGAACCGAAATGGCTGGTGGACCTGGAAATAGAGACAAATGGTTCTCATATGTATGTTTGTTATTTTTCTACTGAACAAATTCTTTATAGATGGCGTGGACTTTCTTTCCCGAATTCTCCCATTTCATCTCATTCACCTCTGCCACACCATGCTTTTTGAACATCACAGATAGAGACGGATAGTTCAGGAGACCGTAAATGGCATCCGCCAGTGCATCCACATCCCAGAAATCTACCTTAAAGGCATAATTCAGAATTTCGGCTACTCCAGACTGATGCGATATGATGGAGGGTACATTGGACTGCATCGCCTCAAGGGGGCTTATTCCAAAGGGTTCAGAAACTGAAGGCATGACATAGAGATCACTGATGGAAAACATTTTGAAAACATCGTCCCCTTTCAGGAAACCGGTGAAATGGAACCTGTCCGTGATTCCAAGCGATGCGGTCCAGTGGATCATCTTTTCGAGCATTTCACCGCTGCCTGCCATTACAAACCTGACATTATCCATTTTCTGAAGTACTTTATATGCTGCCTGGACAAAATACTCCGGTCCCTTTTGTAGCGTGATCCTTCCCAGGAACGTAACAACCTTGTCTGTGATCCCCCTTTTCAGCTGAAGTTTTTCCTGATCCGATATAGGATCCACAGCATTATAAACTGTCACTACCTTATCGGGGTGGATCCCGTACTTTTCAATTACCGTATTGCGTGTAAGATTGCTTACCGTTATGATCTTGTCTGACAGCTCCATCCCTCTCCTCTCAATCTCAAAGACTGTGGGATTTACCTTTCCTCCACTTCTGTCAAAATCTGTAGCATGTACATGGATCACAAGCGGTTTCCCGGAGGCGCGTTTGGCTGCAATCCCGGCCGGATAAGTCAGCCAATCGTGAGAATGGATGATGTCAAAATGCTCTTTCAGTGCAATCTCTCCCGCTACAAGGGCATAATTGGTAATCTCCTCAAAAAGGTTCTTTCCATACTTACCGGTAAAACTGATCTTTCCTCCCATGGTTGTTTCCACAAGTCTCACCCCGCTTGCCTCAGCTTTGTTGACCAATTCCTCGTACTCTTCTGGAGAGGTATATGGAACAATGTTAGAATTAACTTCAATGTAGGAGAGGTCGTTCAGAAAACGGTGCTCCTTCAATTTCCTTAAATCCAGCGATACATCACCAGCACCCATCACACGGATCCTGGACTGGTCCTCATCACCATGTGCCTTGGGCACGACAAACAATATATCCAGATTAGGAATAACAGACATACCACGTGTAAGCCCGAAACATGCGGTTCCAAGTCCTCCGGAAATATGTGGCGGGAACTCCCACCCGAACATCAGTACCCTCATAGGCTGAGTTATGTAAGATTATATAAATCCCTCTATCATTTCGCTGATTCTCAACAGGGCAGCTACACCGGTGGCCTGTGAAACAGCACCCCTTCCTATATGGGGAGGATTTCCATCGTAAATTTCGGAAATACTTCCAATCCCTCTTCTGCTCATTTCTTCTTCAAATCCCTCGAATATCTTTTTTACCTGACCTTTGCCCGAATTCTTATGCACATCTAAAACACCTTTAGCATAATGCTCAAGAAACCATGGCCAGACTGTTCCCTGGTGATATGCGGTAAGGCGCTTTACATGGTCGCCTTCGTAAACACCCTTATACGCTTCATTTTTAGGAGAGAGGCTTCTCAGACCCCGTGGAGTCAGCAACTCACCCTCCACTACATCAAGAACCGACTTTTTCATTTCGGCTGTGAGCGGTGAATGATCGACCGAAACCGCAATCACCTGACTTGGCCTAACTGAGAAGTCCCTGATATCACCATCAACATAATCTGCCAGGTATCCCTGCTCCGAACTCCAGAATTGTTCAACAAACGAGTCCCTGATTAGTTCTGGTAAATGGTTCCATGATTTGAAAAAATCCCTGTCTCTTTTTTCCGACCATAGCACGGCCTGGCATATTGCATTGTACCAGAGAGCATTCACTTCCACAACCAGTCCTGGTCTGGGAGTTACAAGATGGCCATCGATTACCGAATCCATCCAGGTAAGCGGCTTTTCCTTTTCCTCTGAATGGATCAGTCCATTTTTAAGCATGCGAACAATTCCTGCCTTACCGCTTCGATAGGTCTCAAGCACCTCTTTGATGGCTTTTCCGTACTTTTTCCAGATGTCGAACTCCGGATCATATTTTTCATATTCCTGAAGAGCCCTGATAAACCAGAGGGGTGCATCTGATGAGTTGAAGGCCGGCTTCCCCTGAATGGCTGTGTTTGGGAAAAGCCCCTTTTTCATTCTTGCAACCATGGAATCTATAACATTCAGTGCCGTCTGCAGGTCACCGGTGGTTAATGTTAACCCGGGCAGGGCCATAAAGGTGTCCCTGCCCCAGGTTCTGAACCACGGAAATCCGGCTTTGATCTCTGTACTATCCTTTTTACGTACGATGAACTGCTGCGCCGCATTTAGCAGACACCCCTTCAGACTATCCTTTGGGATTCGAAGGTTCATCTCTGATGTAAATAGTTTATTCAATCCCCCCGGGGATATCTCACTTGTGGAAGCAGAAAATACGATGGTTTCTCCCTTAGTAATGGGCATTTCGAAATAGCCCGGGACATAGAGATCCTCCTTGAAATCATAACCTCTTTTCTGCTCCTCCATATACTCGACATTATAATACCAGTCCGGAACAGGAATAAAGTCACCCGGCTTTGAACACTGCATATATAGTCCCGGATAGCCATCATACAGCTTCGACATAATCCCGTTCTTCACTTCGGTATACCTCGTATTGGCGTAGAGATTGGCCTTACTTAACTCGTGGTAATTACGGAAAGCCAGAAAGGGTTGCAACCGCAGCAGTGTGTCGGAATGTGCATCAACCAGTGTATATTTGATCAATACCTGTTCAGCTTCGGAAACGAGCATAACCTCTTTTGACAGGACCACTCCTCCAACCCTGTAAACCAGATAAGAAGCCCTGGTGGTATCAAATTCCCTCACATATTTGTGTCCCCTGGGTATGTACAGATCTCCTTCGTATTTATGGATACCGAGGTTAAATTCTTTATCGTGCTGAACAATAGTGGCATCTAGCGTGGAAAGCAATACATGGTGCTCGCCGTCCATCTCCTCAAGCGGACATACAAGCAGACCATGGTACTTCCTTGTGTTGCAGCCGATGATAGTGGTCGAGGCATATGAACCTGCACGATTTGATCTGATCAATTCTCTGGACAGAGAATATTCCAGATTAACCAATTCTGTTTTTTCAAACTTCAGGTAACTCATATACAAAAGAATTAAACTGTAAATTACAAAAATTCCGGGCTATAAAAGACCATTAATGTCAAGTATCGCAGCATAAAATTAGAAACTAATTCATACATATTTCATTCTTACTATTTTTATAGCAAATTTTTAACGAATGATCAAGCAATCTGTTCCTTATTTTATGATCCTGTTGTTGATAGCATCAGCAGGATGTAAAGAAAGATCCACTCATGAAGACTCAGAAAAAACAACTGATACAACCACGGAATTGAAGGGGACCCTCCTGGATGGAGGAGGTGAAAACGTAACGCTGGAAGAGATGGGAGCCAGGGAGTTCATTCCAGTGGATACTGTTCAATGCGATCGTTCGGGAGCTTTCAATATCTCATTTTATCAGGACCAGGTTGCATTTTACGTTCTCAGATATGGATCGTCAGGCCAAATTACCCTGCTCATAGAGCCCGGGGAAACAATAGACTTCAGGGGCCATCTTGATGATAAAGACATTTACACAATAACAGGGTCCCCTGGTTCCTTGCTGCTTCAACAACTGGCTGAAGAACATAAAAGGGCACTGGATGCGCTTGGAACTATCGCGCGAAAAAACCGGGAAAATGTCTCTTCTCCGAAATATGCCGCACTAAAACAGCAGCTTGATCTTCAATTTGATTCCATTACTACCGCTTTCCATCATTATTCTGTCCGTTTTATTCACGAGCATTCAGATTCGCCGGCAATATTGATCGCTCTCTACAACCTGTATGGACAGGGTTTCCCGGTATTTGACCCACAAACAGATCTGCCTGTTTACCAGTTTGTTGATTCGGTACTTATGGTAAACCACAGTGAACTTGAAGCAGTCCGGCTACTGCATGCCCAGGTACTGAAGTCGCAACTGCTCAAGGATACCAAACAGCAGTCTGATTTGCTGACAGAAGGAGAGATCGCTCCTGATTTTGTATCTTCGCGACCTGACGGAAGTGAAATGGCGCTTTCGGATCTGAGAGGTAATTTTGTATTATTGAGTTTCTGGGCCTCCTGGAGTAACCTGTGCAGGGAAGAGAACGCAACGCTGGTAAAGGCGGAAGCACAATTTGGAGGAAAGAAATTCAGGATCCTGCAGGTCTCGCTGGATGATAACAGGGATGACTGGATCAGGGCCATTGAAACAGAAGAACTAAAGTGGGATAATGTTAGTGATTTGAAACGATGGGATACTCCGGTCGTTGACCTTTATGGTGTAGACAGGATCCCTTTCATTGTGCTGATCGATCCTGCCGGAAAAATTATTGAGAAGGATCTGTATGGAGAACATTTATTGAATAAGCTGGACCAATTATTGAACAACTGAGATGAAGAGAAGAATACCTGTAATTATTGTGCTGATAATGGCAGCCACCGGGTTTGCATGTAACAGCACAAGAACTGAAATAAGTGGCCTTGTGAAAGGTGGAGAGGGCGAAAACCTTACACTTGAAAGGCTTGATGTAAACCGGACCTCCCTGATCGATACATTAGGGATTGGCAGGAATGGATCATTTGACATCAAATTCAAATTGGAAGAACCCGAACTTTACATCATGAAAAGTAAAAATGGGGAGATCATAAATCTCCTTGTTTCACCCGGCGATAAGATTTCGATCGAAAGCAGTTATGATACGTTTGGAACAGGGTACAGTGTAACCGGGTCAGAAGAGTCCGAAGGGATCAGAATGCTGGTGGGACATTTAAATCAAACCAGGAAGGACCTGGACTCCCTGCAGCTTCTGGCAGGATCAATCGGTGATCCTGAAAATCCGCAGATGGAGCTGGTAAGGAATGCGTATGCTCAGTCTATCATCAAACAAAAACGCTTTACAATTAAATACCTTGTGGAGCATATGGGTTCGCTTTCAAGTGTCTATGCCCTCTATCAGAAATATAATGATGAAAATCTGGTCCTGAACCTGGAAGGTGACCTTCAGTATTTCAAGGCAGTTGCCGACTCATTGGAAAGCACCTATCCCAACTCTTCACTGACCAGGTCGTTACGGGCTGATATAAACCAGAAAGAGACCGCCTTCAATGACGCAACACATCTCAACACCCTCCTCGAGATGGCAGGTGGTACAGTACAGGGATTGCTGGATCTTTCAATCGCAGACAGGGACGGGAAGGTCATCGATCTATCCTCGTTAAAGGGGAAAGTAACGCTGGTGTTTTTCTGGGCATCCAGTAGTAATGAGAGCATTAAGGCCCTTCTCCAGTTGCAATCGATCTATGAAAAGTATCATCAAAAGGGATTTGAAGTTTATGCCGTCTCCCTGGATAACAACAAAATAAACTGGATGAATGCCATAGATTTTAACGAGTTCAACTGGATCAATGTTCTAGAGCTTTCCTCCCCTGAATCAAGAGCGGCACTCCTCTATAACATCACTTCACTGCCCACAAATTTCCTCATTAACCGGGAAGGAGATATTGTCGCCAAGAACAAGTATGGCCGGACACTGGAAACTTGGCTCGATAACCTGATTTAATTAAAGTGACCGGTCGAACAAACATATACTTTGCTTCGGATCTCCACCTGGGGATGCAACCGGCTGAGGATAGCCTCAGGCGCGAAAAGTTGTTTGTACAGTGGCTTCTTGAGATCCAGCGCGATGCCAGTGAACTATGGCTGCTGGGTGATGTATTTGATTACTGGTTCGAATACACTAAGGTAGTCCCCAGAGGATTTACCCGGCTCCTTGGCACTTTAGCCAACCTCAGTGACGCTGGAGTTGAGATTCACCTGATCCCGGGCAATCATGATATCTGGATATTTGATTATCTTCCCAATGAGCTCAACCTGATCGTACATCGAAAGCGTATCAGGAAAACCCTCTCCAACCACCATTTCTTACTCGGGCACGGAGATGGTCTTTATCCGGGAGACCTGGGTTATAGAATACTTCAGGGCATTTTTAAGAACAGGCTGATGCAGTGGATTTATGCCCGAATTCATCCAAATGGTTCCATGGCATTTGCCCACTGGTGGTCAAAAAAGAGCCGCATAAAACATGGTACGCTTGGATCATTTATGGGTGAGGAGAACGAACACCAGATCCAGTTTGCCAAAAAAGAGCTGGAGAAGTACCCGGACATTGAATATTTTGTATTCGGTCACCGCCACATCGCTTTTGATATACGTATCGCCGAAAACAGCCGGGTGATCTGCCTGGGAGACTGGATCGGCAATTTCACCTACGGCGTTTTCGACGGTACAGAATTTCGTCTTGAACAATACCTACCCGGGAATGGCGAGATCATCAGGAAATAGACCTCCACTCAGTCCCTCCTTTCAGGAAATCCCAATCCAGGTTAATAGAGTAAAAGACAGGTATAACGAAAAATCGTCCGTATCGGAGAAGGCAACAGTTAAGGCTACTTCCCCGGTTAGTCTTAACGAATAGGGGGCTGCCCCGGATGAGACAGCCCCCTTATAATTCTTTCAGGATATTTTAGCTGAATAGTCCGAGGGCCACAGTCAGACCTGCCATTACAACAGATACCATGGTCATCAGTTTGATCAGGATATTCAGTGAAGGACCTGAGGTGTCCTTGAAGGGATCACCTACGGTATCGCCAACTACTGCAGCTTTGTGCGAATCACTTCCTTTCCCACCGTAGTTGCCTTTCTCAATGTATTTTTTGGCATTGTCCCATGCTCCTCCGGCATTATTCAGCATCACTGCCAGGGTGAATCCTGTAGTCAGGCCTCCTACCAGCAGACCGACTACTCCGGCCACGCCAAGAATTATACCAACAGTCACCGGTACAATAATGGCCAGCAATGAAGGCAGCAACATCTCTTTCTGAGCACCCTTTGTGGAGATCTCCACACACTTGGCATATTCTGGAGTGGCTTTACCCTCCATGATACCTGGGATATCCCTGAACTGGCGACGCACCTCATCAACCATAGCACCTGCTGCACGACCCACAGCTTTCATGGTCATGGCACAGAATACAAACGCCATCATAGCACCAATGAAGATACCACCCAGCAGCATGGGATTAAAGATGGAAAGATCATAGGCGGCCACAAAATCATGAATGTTGGCCGTGCTTAACTGTACAGCATTCAGCCCATTAGTTGCTGCCGGTGCATGATCGGTGTAGAAAATGGTATCACCTATCTGCTTAATACCATCGATAGACTTATCGGCCAGTTTACCCAGCCATAATCTTACCTCCTCCATATAGGCTGCAAGAAGGGCCATGGCAGTCAGGGCTGCCGAACCAATGGCAAATCCTTTACCTGTTGCAGCGGTTGTATTACCAAGCATATCCAGTGCATCGGTACGCTCACGGACTTCCGGGGGAAGCTCTGCCATTTCCGCATTTCCACCGGCATTATCTGCAATGGGTCCGAATGCATCGGTGGCCAGGGTAATCCCAAGCGTGGAGAGCATACCTACCGCGGCAAAACCAATACCATAAACTCCCCTGGCGAATTCAGTGAAACCGCCTGAGAATCCAAATGCGGCAATGATACCAATCACAATGGTTACAACGGGGATCCAGGTGGAGTACATTCCTACAGCCATGCCGTCTATAATGGTGGTAGCCGGACCCTGTTGTGTTTGTTTGGCAATACCCCTGGTAGCTTTATATTCATCCGAAGTGAATAGCTCAGTCCCCTGCCCGATGATCACACCCGCGAGCAGGCCCGCAACAACAGCTCCAAAGATTCCCCAGGTTACCCAACCTAAAGCGGCCATGACAGCCATGGCGCCAAGTATCAGGACAGAGCTTCCTCCTGTCCCCAGAAGCAATGCATTAAGCAGGTTCTTCTGTGTGGCGGACTCTTTTGCCCGTACCATGAAAATACCGGCAATGGAAAGAACAATTCCTAAGGCCGCCACAATCATAGGCGCTACAACAGCCATACCCTGTTCTGCACCTGAAAGTCCGGGTAAGGCAGCGCCCAGTGCGGCAGTAGCCAGAATAGAGCCGGCATAGGATTCGTAAAGATCGGCACCCATTCCGGCCACATCACCTACGTTGTCCCCCACGTTATCTGCAATGGTTGCAGGATTACGTGGATCATCCTCTGGAATCCCGGCTTCCACTTTCCCTACCAGGTCGGCACCTACATCGGCAGCCTTTGTGTAAATACCGCCACCTACACGCGCAAAGAGAGCCTGGGTGGATGCACCCATACCGAAAGTAAGCATAACAGCGGTGATCTCAATTAATTTCTCGTGGTTGGTCGTTCCTGCATGAACAAATGTGAGACCCAGCGCATGAAGACCATGCTCCATGTGTTCCGGGGTGAATACAAATTTATTCAGGATAAAGAACCATCCGGTGATATCCAGTAATCCGAAACCCACAACAACAAGGCCCATTACCGCACCGCTCCTGAAGGCGACCTGAAGTCCCTTATTCAAAGATTGTGAGGCTCCATGAGCAGTACGTGCTGAAGCAAAAGTGGCAGTTTTCATTCCCAGAAATCCGCAAAGGCCGGAGAAGAAACCTCCGGTCAGGAATGCGACCGGAACAAAGGGGTTCTGAACACCCAGGTAAGCAAGAACTATCAGGATAATCACCAGAACGCCAAATACTTTTCCTACAACTCTGTACTGGCGTCCTATGTAAGCCATGGCGCCTTCACGCACATACTGTGCAATCTCTTTCATCCGGTCGGTTCCCTCTGAGTTCTTCATCATGTTTTTGAAGAAGAACCATGCAAATACAAGCGCCAGGACAGCAGCCAGTGGAAGTAACCAGTATAGACCAAAAATATTACTCATAACTCTAATCTTAAAGTGTTTAGTTTGAAAGAAAACGCAAAGATAGAGAAAATGCTTTAAGAATGACATTAAATTAAAAGGTTCCCTGATGAATTGACAATGGCAGGTTTTGAACTTATCTTTATATAATCTAAATAATATAAGCTCATGAAAAGAACTGCTACACTGTTGATCACCATCATATCAGGATTCATTATTTTAACGCAACTTTCTGCCCAGTGTGATCCTGATACTGACTGCACAGATACCGGGGATCCGGGTCAATTTTGTCCCTTAAGCCTACCCCATGCGGGATTAGATGTACAGTATGATGAGGTAGTCACGATAATTCCACCGGGATCGTATACGTTGCCACAGGGCAACCTGACGATTCTTTACATCGGGATTGACTCTGTAAATAACCTTCCACCAGGGATTGATTATTTCCCCAATGCCGACAGGTTCTATCCGGATACAGCCTATTGCATTGAACTGAAAGGGACACCCACTCAAACAGGAGCATTTGCTTTATCCATACATATACTGGCCACAGTTGATATCTTTGGAAATCCTACGGGTGTACCTGTTGTGAATGACACCTCGGTGGTTATTACGGTCGTGGACAATCTGGGAACCCAACCGGTCGGACTGTCGCAGTTCCAGGTTTACCAGAATGTTCCGAATCCGTTCTCTGAGATGACCCGCCTGGGTTATTATACACCAGACGAAAAGAGGATTGAACTGAGTGTTTACAACGTTCTTGGTATGCTTGTACACCATGAATATGATATGGCTGCTCCCGGTGAACACTATTTCAGGTTCGATGGCAGGGAATTGCAACCCGGTACCTATCTCTACAAAGTCGAAACCGGTGAAACCTATTTCACTGGCAAGCTTATGAAATCCAGATAGAGACAGAGGTTTTCAGAATTCAAGTCTCAGCTGAAATGTGATATTGCGTGGCGGACCGATATCACCGGGCCTTCCCAGGTACTCTACATTAAAGGCGTTCCTGAGAACGGCAGTAAACCTGATCATCTCGGTAATACTCCAGCCAAGCCTGAAATCCATTAAGGTATACCCTGTTGCATGATCCCCCCAGTATTCAGGAAAGCCCGGCAGCAGCAAATTACCTATGGCCGGATCGAGGAAGACTTCATCCACGTTTATCATTCTCGAATTAAACTGGAGGTTGATCCCGCCAAAAAGCCTCCAGAATTCTGCCTCCAGGTCAGCCTTGAGCAAATGCCTGCGCCGGTATTTCAGGACCTGTCCATCCACCGCCACTAATTCTGCTGAATCAAGAAGAGACGGATCAACAGGATTCATCAGTGTATAACCTCCGGAAAATCTTAGTCCGATTGGTCCCGCTTTTCCATTTAGAGTAAATGTTCCATCGATCCCGCTGGTGCGGGCCCTGCCAACATTCAGCGCCTTGAAACCCACATCATCGATGGTGGGAATCTCCCCTGGAGGGGGATATACCCCAAATGTAAATTCGATCATATTTTTGTATTCAGTCCAGAAAAGCGCCAGGTCAGCAAAGCCTGTCCAGGTCCGGATCGCTATTGCCTGCTTCAAACCCAGTTCAGCCGACCAGCCACGTTCAGGTTCCAGGTCAGGGTTCGGGAAGATCCTCAGGCTTCCGAGTACTGTACTGGTGAACTTTTCGGCTACCGAGGGGAACCGGTAACCCTGACCGATGGAAGCCCTTAAGAAAGTGCCCTCTCCTGCCTGGTAGTTAATTCCTGCTCTCACAACCGGAAGCGAAGAGTATAGTTCCCCGTTGAGCGTATTCAATTCCCACCTGACACCGGAGGAAAGCTGCAACTTTTTAAATAAATGGGCATCCAGCTGGGAATATACAGCACTGTTCGAACCCGCATGATTGTCATAGAGGTTAGCAACTACAATATTTCTTGAGAACGAGATCCCGCTGGTCCACCTGGTTTGAGTCCGGAACCGTTTCAGGTATCGGTATTCCGCATACCATAGTTTTGAAGCACTGTTCCTGTCAGCATTTTCAGTGGAATTCCTCACGCTGAACAACCTGGTTTTCAACGAGTGCCTGTTTCCTCCAGGTGTTACATACTCTATAGAAGGATCAATGTTATACCTGAACCCTGTAAAAGGAGTCATTGATTCGGGGTTTTGCAGATAGGCTCCGGAATCGGCATTTTGCCACAACAGAAAATCGGATTGGTCCACATACATAGCACTGGCGGAGAGTCCCACGGCCAGTCCCTGGATATCAGCGACCCTGTACCTGAGTCCCACATTCCCCCTGATCCTGTTTTCGTATTCCCCCTCACGATATCCTTCGTCTTTGAAATAGTTCCCTCCCAGGGAGAGATCAAGGTTCCCTGCCTTTCTCAAATGGCTGAAGGATCCTCCTGCGAACAAAGGCAGGTTATCCCTCCAGATGAGCTCCTTTCTTGCCGGATTCATAAATGCTCCTCCAAAAAGGGTCACCTCGGTGGCGGGTTCATTGCCCGGGTACCTTGTCCGCAGATTGATGACCCCGTTTAAAGCCGAAGAACCATACAGGACGGAGGAAGCCCCTTTGATCACCTCCACCTGGTTCAGGTTCTCCACCGGCAGGTAGTTCCATTTAATATCTCCGGCATCAGCCGAGATCATGGGCAGATCGTCCACCAGCATGAGTACCCTGCTGCCTGCACCGTAACTGAACCCGCTGCCACCACGGATACTGGGCTGTCCGTCCAGTATACTGATCCCCGGTGTTCTCTCCAGGATCATGTCCAGCGAAACGATGTTTTGGTTGGATAGCTGGTAAGGCTTGATCAGTTCCATTGAAACAGTGACTTCCGAAAGCTTCTGTTCATATTTCCCGGCGCTGACAACCACTTCATCGATCATTTTACTGCTTCTCTTCAACTCAATCGCAAGCCTGATGGTTTCACCCTCCCTGATAAAGAGATCAATGCGTTGTGCCGCATACCCGACATAGGAAAATTCAAGGGTGTGCTTGCCTGTATCAAGGGCAAGAGAGAAAGCCCCGTTGATGTCTGAAATTGTACCGGAACGCCTTTCCGCCCTGATATTTACGGCTAGCATCGGTTCCCCGGAATCTGAATCTATAACAGTACCTGAGACCGTTCCACTTTCCTGGCCGGATAAAAGCGGAACCGGTATAAACAGGGAAACTGTCCACAGGCAGATAATTCGTATGAAGCGCAAATGCAAGATTCGATCAAATTCTTATATTTACCCGTCTAAAGTACCCTTTTTTAACTAAAC
>Ga0055444_10000049_pt1 | contig 12884 bp, 14 predicted proteins | sample China_Galinas_Co_FD_57742 | JGI IMG/M metagenome (GOLD analysis project Ga0055444, IMG submission 57742) | Wetland microbial communities from San Francisco Bay, California, USA, that impact long-term carbon sequestration - China_Galinas_CordA_D2 | ecosystem: Environmental > Aquatic > Marine >...
TGGATTGATTCCAGATGAATTGCAGCCTGGTATGGGCGACAAGCACGGTGGTGGGATTGGTGAAGGTTTGATTGCTGAAGAGATTGAAAGCGTGAATAGCAGCCCGCTGATCGCCAAACCCTTTTACCGAGATACCGCAGCAAAGCAAATCGTTGCGCTGGTGGGGCCGTGCGGCGTTGGAAAATCCACCTCAGTGGCCAAGCTGGCCTGGCATTGCCATGTGGCTGAAAAAAAGCGGGTAGGACTGATCAGTCTCGATCGATTCAGAATCGGTGCAAACGGCATGCTCAGGCGCGTTTCGCGGATCATGGGCCTGCCACTAAAAATCGTCCGCGACGACGATCAGTTACAGTTGGCCTTAAACGACCTGATCGACGTCGATTTGGTGTTGATCGATACACCGGGAATCAGCGGCAAGGAATCATCCATGATGGCGGATGTCTGCGAACTTCTTAGGTCCGCCAAACCGCACGAGACCCATCTGGTGGCCAATGCAACCATACGCGAGGACGTGTTCGAGGCTTTTGTCAGTTCCTTTTCACCCCTGGGGGTGAATCGTTTGCTGATTACCCACATGGATGAGGATGTCAGTCGGGCATCCGGCTTGAAACTGTTGAAGATCAGCGGGCTTCCGTCCTCTTTTTACAGTGATGGGGTGGAACTGTCCGATGGCCTTAAAGAATCGACGGCCAAAGCGCTCTCCGGGATTGTCCCCCGTCGTGAACCGGTCGTCGGACAGGTGGAAATTTTTTCCAACAAACGCAATCAAATAAAGTCCGGTTCGGCCAGCGGCGATTTAGACACCAGTTCAGACCATTTTGTGGCCAACCGCAATTCCGAGCTGTTTCATCATTCCACCTGCAAGTCGGTCAAACGGATCAACGCAAAGAACCTTGCGGCGTTCAACGGCATTCAACAAGCCATGGACGAAGGGTTCAAGCCGTGCCGGGCATGCTGTGACATCGGCATGATCAGACGTTCGATCACGGAAGGCGCTGCCTTTCCGCGTGCACGTGCCATCTAACCTGGGAGAACGGAGCATCATGCCAATTTTTGGGAAGACCGGACAGATCATCAGCCTGAGCCAGAAAAGAAGACAGAAACGTTCAATATTAAAAAAAGGTGTTGCTCAGCAGATACCGGCCAGGGTTATCGCCATCACCAGCGGTAAAGGCGGCGTCGGCAAAACCAATATCGTCGCCAACTTGGGCTATGCGCTGTGCAAGTCAGGCAAAAGGGTGCTCATCTTAGATGCGGATCTGGGCCTTGGAAACCTGGATGTGCTTTTGGGCCTGACGCCAAAGTACAATCTGTCTCATGTGATTAATGGCCAGAAAACATTATCGGAAATCATTGTCAGCGGGCCGGGGAATTTAAAAATACTGCCCGCTTCATCGGGGATGCAGGAGCTGACCAAGTTGACCTTGGCGCAGAAATTAGAGATATTCAACGATCTCAATTCACAGCTGTTCAACTACGACACCGTGTTGATTGACACGGCCGCCGGCATCTCTTCCAACGTACTCTATTTTAATGCGTCCGCCAATGAAATCATGGTGGTCGTCACCCCTGAGCCGACGTCCATTACCGATGCATATGCATTGATGAAAATCCTTTCCGTCAAATATCAGGAGAAGCATTTTCGGCTTATCGTCAATCAGGCACAAAACAAAAAGGAAGCGGATGAGGTTAGCCGACAGCTGTGTCTAGTGGCCAACCGCTTTCTGGATATCTCCATCGAACATTTCGGGAATGTGCTGGCGGACGACAAGGTTAAAGCCGGTGTACGCAAACAGAAAGTCGTCAGTGAAATGGCCCCGATGACTCAGGCAAGCCGAGACTTTGCCGAATTGGCCCATAAACTGATTCGATCTCAGCCGATGATTCCGCGTCAGGAAGTCCGGCCCCTGATTTGGCGGGATATCGTTTGACCATGCGCACGGCAACTGGCCGACAAATAGATGAAAGCGCAATTTTTACCGTGATACAGGCCTGAACAGCGTGCCGGGAATCCGCTTTCCCCGCAAGTGAAGTGTGGATGGAGCCAAAGCAGAACGGAAGAATTCCTAAACCTGGAGCAAAATCATGAACCTGGCGCAAACAAGAGAAGAAAATTTCGGAAAAGAGAGCCATTTGCTTCGTGATCAGATTATCAACGAATACCTTCCCTACGTGAAGCGTATCGTCAATCGGATCGCGGTTCATCTGCCGGCCACCATTGAGGTGGAAGACCTGATCAATGTGGGTATCATCGGATTGATCCAGGCCATTGAGCGTTACGATCCCACGCGTGACAATAAATTTATCACCTACGCGGTATTTCGCATTAAGGGAGCCGTTTTGAGTGAACTGCGATCTCGCGATTTTCTGGGTCGCACCACACGAAGAAAGATCCGGGATCTTGAAAAGGCCTATTTGAAACTGGAACAGAAGCTGGGCCGGGACGTGGAAGACGAAGAGGTGGCCGAGGAGATGAACATGGACCTGGAACAGTTTTATAAGGTAAAGCGAATGTCCAGCATCTCTTTCGTCAGTTTCGAAGAGGTAGGGCAGGCATCGCGGAGCGACACGGCGACGATAGCCAGTTCTCTGGCCTATGGTGATGCCGATGATGCGCTGTCCATGACCACCATGAAAGAGATCAAGTCCACCATCGCCAAAAATATCGATGTACTGCCGGAAAAGGAAAAACTCGTCGTATCTCTATATTATTCGGATGAGTTGACCATGAAGGAGATTGGAAATGTCATGGACATTACCGAATCCCGTGTTTCGCAGATCCACGCTCAGGCCATCATTCATTTGAGAAGCAAACTGCGCCGGGAAGGCTTGCTCGAGGATTAACGTGGTGTTTTTTTGTATCCATCGGAAGACCAGACTGTCGATGAATAGAGGTGAGTATGTTACATGCCAGCAATGAAATTTGGACCGTCGCCGTCACCGCACTGCTCTTCGTGTTCTGGATCATTAGGCGGGGCATTTACCTAAAACGTTTTCATACTGAAAAGGGGTTGGATCACGAACGATTCAACCCTTCCTGCAAGGATCACGATATCCAACATCGAGCGCTTATGTTCCTGATGAACCAGAAAACCGATTCCGTATTGGAAGCACTGGCGCGAACGATCGCACAAGAGCGACAAAAACTGGGCGGTGTCGTCAGAAAACCGTCGACGACTCAAGACATTGACGCATTGCGGGCCGCAGCAGCACCCATCTCGACCGATCGTCAATCGGCTTACGACCAGGTTCTGCCGATGGCCCACGAAGGGATTGCCGTTACGAATATTGCCCGTCAGTTGAAGTTGCCCGAATCTGAAGTTTCCATGGTTATGCGGCTGAATGCCTCCTGAACGCGCAATGGGCGTTGTTTTTCTCAATAGGAAAAAAAGACCGGTAAGGCACTTGTTGCCTACCGGCCTTTTTTTTTATTGGATTGACGGGTGCTTAAATCTTGTAACCGTCTGAAAACAGAGAAGGTCTGTAAAGCCTGGGTTGTGGCATACAGGTTGCACATACCTATTTAGCGATGAAAGAATCCAACACAACCCATCAGGAGTCAACCCCATGAGTGGCGGAATGTACCTTGCCGCAGCCGGCGCCCTGGTTCAGCATTTGCGACTGGAAGTGCTTGCCAACAATGTGGCCAACATCAATACCATCGGCTATAAGCGCGATCGATCCATATTCAGGATTCCGGAAGAAAATGGTTCCCAGACATTCGAGACATCTATTGAAGGGATTCAATCCTTGTCACCCTACGCGCCGCCCTTTTCGACCGTCATTGACTTCAGTCAGGGCGCGATACGAAAGACCGGCAACCCGTTGGATGTGGCCATAAACGGCAACGGTTTTTTTTCCGTCCAGACGCCCACGGGCGTCCAGTATACCCGGCAGGGGGGATTCACCCTGGATAGCCAAGGCAAGCTGACGACATCCGACGGCTTCCCGGTAATGGGTGAAGGTGGTGAAATTACCCTGGAGGAGGGCGTGGTTGAAATCGACACGCAGGGAAGTGTTTTAGTGGATGGCGACGAAGTGGCCCGACTTCAGATCACCGATTTCTCCAACCCGGAGACGCTGAAAAAGGCCGGTAACAGCCGATTTGTCGAAACGGAGCTGTCGGTTGTGGGCCAACGCCCGGAAAATACAACCTTGAGTCAGGGTTATCTGGAAACCGCCAACGTCAACCCGGTGCTCGCCATGACCGAGATGATTGAGACATCGCGGGCCTTTGAAGCCTATCAGAAGGTGATCCACAGCGCCGACGAAGCCACATCCAAAAGTATCAACGATGTGGGCAAAACCATATAAATTCGAATCTGAACGGCAGCGGTGGGCGATTGAATCATCGCCCCAGGGCCCATACCATTCAGGCGAACCCCAAGGAGGAAACCATGATCAGAAGTCTATGGTCCGCGGCGACTGGAATGCAGGCGCAGACACTGAACATCGATGTAATTTCAAACAACCTGGCCAATGTCGGCACCGCCGGGTTCAAGAAAAGCCGGGCTGATTTTCAGGATCTGCTCTACCAGACCCTTCGATCGCCGGGTGTGCCATCCTCCGCAGATACCCAGGTGCCCACCGGCATTCAGGTGGGGCATGGCGTGCGTCCTGCCGCCACCCAAAAGATGTTCACCCAAGGGGAGTTCAACCACACCCAGAATCAACTGGACATGGCCATTGAAGGCGATGGCTTTTTCCAGGTGATCCAACCCAACGGAGAAACCGGGTATTCCCGGGCAGGCACATTCAAACTGGACAGCGACGGCCGGATGGTGACCTCTGACGGGTTTCCCATGGAGCCGGAAGTGACCATCCCTGAAGATTCAATTGCCGTTTCCATCGGCACCGACGGTACGGTTTCCGTGCTGTTGGCTGGTGAAAATCAACCATCGGAAATCGGCAATGTCGAACTGGCCAATTTTGTAAACCCGGCCGGGTTGAGGAGCATCGGAAGGAATCTTTACATCCCTTCAGATTCATCGGGAGATGCAACCGTCGGTACACCCGGCGAAGACGGATTCGGCACCATTGCGCAGGGATATTTGGAGATGTCCAACGTAAGTGTGGTGGACGAGATGGTCAACATGATCGTGGCCCAGCGGGCCTACGAAACCAACAGCAAGACCATTCAGGCCGCTGATGACATGCTGCAGACAGCAACCAATTTGAAAAGGTAGCGTCATGATGGCTTTTAAAATTCAAAGACCCGGTACCATGAGAAGATTAGCCGCATGTTTGATTCACGCGTTTTTGGCAGCCTTTTTTTCAACAGCGGCATTTTCTTCGGGCGACACCTGTCTCACCCTCAAGGCGACGGCCCTGGTCGAGCAGGATTCGGTTCGCCTGTCCGACATTGCCACGTTGACCGGCGCATCTGAAGACCAGTTGAAACATTTGGGTGAGACCGTCGTGGCCCGGTCCCCTCAGGCCGGCCAGACTCGCTTCGTGGGTGTCGACTATATTCGTATCCGTCTCAAACAAGCTGGTGTAGATACCGCGTTATTGGTTTTCCGAGGATCTCCGGATGTGCGGGTTACCCGTCAGGCGGCGACCTTGCCCACCGAACACATCCGGCTTGCGGTTGAAAAGGCGATCCGCAGCCAGATGCCATGGAAAAACGAAGATGTGACCATCAGCGAGATCGCCTTCGATGAGACCATCCAGCTTCCAACGGGGAGACTGACTTACCGGATCGTACCCTCACGTAAAGAAGATTATCTCGGCCGCACGATGATGTCCCTGCATCTTTTCGTGGACGGTGAACCGGTGCGAAATGTCTGGATCAATGCGACCATTTCCGTCATGGCGGATGTGGTTACGGTGATCCGGCCGCTGGGTAAGCATGCGCATATCGAGCGAGAAGACCTGTCTGTCGAACGCCGTGATCTGTCGAATCTGTCGTCGGACACGGTCTGCCGTATCGAAGATGCGTTAGGAAATCGGACGACGCGGATGATTTATCCTCAAACCGTTCTACAAACGAGTATGATTGCCTTACCGCCGCTGGTCAGAAGGGGTGATATCGTCAAGATTGTCGCCAGCTCCGGGCCCATGATCATTACCGCCACGGGCATGGTCAAAGAGCGTGGATGCAAAGGGGAATTGGTGCGGGTAATGAATACGGACTCCAACCGCGTCATCACTGCCCGGGTAACCGGACCGGGTGCTGTCGAAGTGGACTTTTAAAGAGGTGAATGATGACCCGTCGTTATAGAATATGTGTTGCCGGCCGACTCGGACCACTGATGATCATCTTTGCTCTGGGGATCGGACTGATCGGCTGCACAGGTGGATACTATGGAATGGGCCAACCCGTTCAATCCGAGCCTCCCAGCCATCAACCGGTTGTACCGGAAACCCCGGTATCCGTACCGGCGGCAACACCTGAAGTGCATGCCGATGGTTCTTTATGGCACGATGATACGCCCTTGATGGTTTTGTTTACCGACAGAAAGGCCAGAACCGTCGGGGATGTCGTCACGATTAAAATCATCGAATCCTCGACGGCAACCAACAAGGCCACTACGGCGACCGACCGAAGTTCCGGTTTGAGTGCCAAGTTGGACGGTTTTTTTAATTTAGAGAAAGACTACCCACCAGATGCTCCGTTTTTTAATCCGTTTTCCAAAGTGGCCGGCACTGTGGAAAGTGAATTTGAGGGCAATGGTACCACAAAACGCAGTGGAGATTTGTCTGCCTATATCACGGCGACGGTGACCAAGGTTTTGCCCAACGGAAATTTCGTGATCACTGGGTCACGAGAGGTCTTGATCAATAACGAAAACCAGATCATTCAACTCACCGGTGTGGTGCGGTCCCGTGACATCACCCCGTATAATGAAGTGCTTTCGACCTATATTGCCGATGCCAGGATTTCATACAGCGGCACCGGCATTGTCAACGAGCGGCAAAAACCCGGCTGGCTGGCCAATATCATCATGAAGGTCTGGCCCTTTTAAACCAAGGATATAAGGTTCCATGAAAAACATGCATACAGTCATGATTGGCCTGTTTGTGGTGGTCGTTTTGGGGTGGCATAGCGCTGCCGGAGCGGCCCGGCTGAAGGACATCGCCGAAATCGACGGTGTTCGCAAAAATCAGCTCGTGGGCTATGGCCTCGTGGTGGGATTGGACGGATCCGGTGACGGAAAAAAATCAGTCTTCACGGTTCAATCCCTGACGTACATGCTTGAACGGATGGGGGTGACAGTCTACCAAAATGATATCAAGGTGAAAAATGTTGCCGCCGTCATGGTCACGGCAACAATGCCGGCTTTCGCCAAAAAAGGCAATCGTATCGATGTGCTGGTCAGCTCCATCGGTGACGCCACGAACCTTCAAGGCGGAACGCTTCTGATCACCCCGATAAAAGGCATTGACGGCAAGATCTACGCGACCGCTCAAGGCCCGGTGAACACCGGTGGTTTCAACGAAAGCGGACCCTTGACCAAGGTGGTGAAGAACTTTCCAACTGTCGGTCGGGTTTTGTCTGGCGCCATCATCGAACGGGAGGTTCCCAACCGTTTTAACGAACGGGAAAGTCTGCTGTTCAGCCTGCACAATCCCGATTTTACCACGGCAGCGCGGGTGGTCGATGTGATCAATGCGCAACTCCGGGAACCGGTTGCACGCGCCGAAGATGCCGGTACGATCAAACTCCAGATTCCGGAACGGTTTTTGGGCAATACGGTTCCTCTCTTGGCCTCCTTGAGCACGCTCGAGGTGGCGCCGGACAATGAGGCCAAGGTGGTGATCAATGAACGCACCGGTACCGTGGTGATGGGTGATCAGGTGCGGATCTCGACCATCGCCATCGCCCATGGGAATTTGAACGTCGTCGTAAAGGAAAACTTGAATGTATCTCAACCGCTACCGTTTTCCAACGGACGGACGGTGATCGCACCGAACACCCAGATAGACGTTCAGGAAAATGCCAATCAATTAGTGGTGGTTCCCAGTGGTGTGAGCATCAGAGAAGTGGTCAATGCGCTCAACGCCTTGGGGGTCACGCCCAGGGACCTGATCGCCATATTCCAGGCCATCAAGGCGGCGGGTGCACTGCAGGCGGATCTGGAGGTGATTTAATGTCCGATTTTTCCCCGATGGACACGGCGCCCATGCTTTTGCAGTTGCGGGCGTCCCGTGCCGATCAAACGCTTTCTGCCACCGAATCGGATTTGCGGCCTGGCGATCATTCAGATACCGATCTCGAAAATGCCAGTCAGCAGTTCGAGTCTCTGCTGCTCAATTTCATGATTCGTGAAATGCGGGCGACCGTTCCTGAATCCGTATTGTTTCCCCCATCCATGGCGCAAGAAATTTTTACCGGTATGATGGATGAACAAATCGCCGGGGAGATGGCGAAAAACGGTGGCATCGGTATTTCCCGCATGATTTTCAACCAACTCAAGGGACAAAAATAGAATTTGCAACCGGATAGCTTTCAATTCCGACGAATCGCGAAATTAAAGCCTTCACTGAAAAGGGCCGATAAGAAAGGAGAACGGACCATGATCGGTGATCATGGGAAACCAGGTCAGTTGAGTCCAGGAGCGCTTAAATGGAAATTTCCGAAAAAGGCCCCTTGCATACCTTATCCGCCCAGAACAGGCTGGCTGAGGCATTGCAAAAACCGCCCGTTGAACCGGCCGGGTTGCATGACCGGGGTGCAGAAAAGGATATGGTCAGCCTCACCCAAAGCGGCCTTGATTTCAAGACCGCCGCCCAACAGTCGCATTCGCTACCTGAAATCCGTGAAGACCGGGTAAATCAAATAAAGCGACAACTCGAAGCAGGCACATACCGTGTAAAAGTTCATCGGGTTGCGGTGCGCATGATCGAGGAAACCCAGGAAAACAACCAGGTGCTGGCACACATTGACACCAATTCATGAACGCAAGCCACAGGACAATACCATGAATGCGAAGATCATCGACATGATCGATATTTTGGATGACGAAACGGCCTGTTACCGGGAGATGCAAAGGATCTTGATCGATGAGGCAAACTCGATTTCGCTTTCGAAAAAGGGATGCTTCGACCAGGTCCAGAATGAAAAGCAATCGCTGGTGGCCAAACTCCAACAACTCGAGGGAGTGAGAAAAAGGCTGGTTGGTCGATTGTCGGAAGCATACGCGACAGACAGCCAACCGATGACGGTCAGTCGACTGGCAAGTTTCACCGAGCCGCCAATCCGTGAAAAACTGCTCGCCCGTGCAGGTTGTCTGCGAACGATCATCGGCGATGTGCATGAAAAGAACAGGCGCAACCAGCTGATGATCAATCAATATCTGGGCCTGATCAAAGGATCGTTGAAACTGCTGACCCATCTCATTGAAGACAGCTCGGTTTATCAAAAGCCCGGGACACAACAATCCGCGGTCGGCTACCCGCGCGGTGGCGGGCGGTTCATCTGTGGAAGCGTTTGAATATCGACAGCATATAGCAGAGGCATAAGTCATGGCTAACATCATATTCGGCATGTTGGATGTCGCCAAAACCGCGCTGATCACCCAGCAGAAAGCGCTGGACATCACGGCCAACAACATCGCCAATGTGAACACCGAAGGTTATACCCGCCAACGGCTCAATATGGAGCAGAATGAGCCGGTTCGTTACGAGGGTGGAACCTTGAGTACCGGCGTCCGGGCCAACCGGACGATTCAGCGGGTTTACGATCGTTTTTTGAATTCACAGATGGTGGGTGCCGCCGCCAAGGAGGGACGTTGGCAGGCCCAGGGGGAGACCTTGGAAAAGGCAGAGCTGATGTTCGATGAGGTCTCCGGATATGGCCTGAACCATGCCATGAGCCAGTTCTGGGGTGCCTGGCAGCAGTTATCCAATAATCCGTCCGGATATACGGAGCGGGTGACATTGATTGGGGAGAGCCGTAATCTGACCGACGTGTTCAACAAATTGGCCCGCGATCTCAATCAGGTCCAAAAAGACAGCGATACCAGCATCAAGGGTGCAGTCGGTGATATCAATACGCTGGCCCGGGAAATTGCCGAACTCAACCTGAAGATAGCAGAAGTTGAAGCTGGAAACGATCACAGCGCCAATGAATTCAGGGACGCACGAGATCTCAAACTCAAGGATCTTTCCAACCTCATCAACCTGGACAGTTTCGAAGACGCCGATGGATATTTAACGGTGGTGACGAGTAATGGCCACACCCTGGTCGATCGCGTCAATTCCTGGAATCTGCGCACAGGCCCGAATGCCGACGGGTTCAGTGACGTTTTCTGGGAAAGCAGCAATGGCACCCTGCAGAATATCACCAACGACATTTCAAACGGAAAGTTAAGGGGGTGGATCGAGGCACGGGATACCATCGTGCCGGATTATCTGACCCGACTGGACGATATGGCCCAAACCATGATCACCACGGTCAACACGCTTCACAGCAGCGGAATTAGCCTAGCGGCTCCTCCGGACGACACCGGGATTGACTTTTTTAGCGGGACGGATGCGTCGGACATCGCCGTGAATACGGATATCGTCAATAACTCAAACCTGCTTGCGGCGGCATTGAATACCGAAGGCGTGCCCGGTGGCAACGGCAATGCCATCGCCATCAGTGAACTCCAGAACAGCCTGTCCATGTCCGGTGGAACGGCAACCATCGATGATTTTTACGATTCACTGATCAGCGACGTTGGCGGCAATGTCTCCCATGCAAAAGTCAACACCGATCATCAGTCCATGGTTTCCATACAATTGTCGACTTACCGCGAGGAGGTGTCGGGCGTCTCGATGGATGAAGAGATGGTCAACATGGTCCAATTCCAAAGCGCCTACACGGCTGCCGCCAAGCTCGTGAATACTGTTGATGAAATGCTTCAAGCACTCATAGAGATGGTATAACGGGCAAAGGAGGAAACGATGAGAGTCAGTGCCAAAATCATGGCAGACAATATAAAAGCCAATCTGGCGAAGCAAAGCACAGGTTTGATCAAAACGCAAATGATGCTGGCCTCCGGGAAACGGATCAATCGACTGTCCGACGATCACATCGGTATTGGAAAGGTTCTGGGTTACCGAAGCACCCTTAGCACCATCAACCAGTATCGGGAGAACATTACCGATGCGCAGACGCGGGTGGAATACACGGAGACCATTTTGGGGCAGATTCACGACTTACTGCGTGATGCCAAGCACATTGCGTCGAACCCAGGGTTGGCGGACAATACACCCTTCGCTCAAGAAATCGAGGATATCCGTGACCAGGCACTCGGTTTGGCTAACAGCAAGTACGGAAAAGACTACCTTTTTTCCGGCCATTTAAGCGGCACCCCGGCCTTCGATACGGCCACCTTCGCATACAACGGTGATGGTGGATCACATCGGGTCGCAATAGGGGAGGGGATCACGGTGGAGCTTGAAGCCGACGGCAGCCAGATGTTTATCGAGAGTGGCGACAACCTTTTTCAAGTGCTCGACGATCTGGAAGCGGCCTTAACTGCCGATGACCCGCTGGCTATTCGGGCAACCGTTGATCCGCTTGAACGAATTGGAGACCGGATCCAGATTGCAAGAAGCGGCCTCGCCACGGACTACAAGCGGCTGGAAGCCACCAACGATCATTGGATCGGTTTTGCCAATTCGGTGGAAACCATGCGGTCGAATGTGGAAGATGCCGATATCACCAAGACGGCCATTGATATGCAGGTCCAGCAGACTGCTTACGAAGTCCTGCTGGCGACTGCAGCCCAGGTCGTTCAACCCACCTTGGTAGATTTTCTACGCTAGACCCTTTCCAAAAACGATTAAAGGGGAGGGTTCAATCCTGCACGACGATCACTCGTTTCATCTGGTTTTCAGGCCTTGAGAAGCAATAAAATCGGATTGCATTTGAGATGTGGGCGTTTAATTCGACATGCTTTGGCGGCGGGGCACGGTGCCGACAATGATTTCCACCCGCCGATTTTTACGTCGGCCACGTTCAATGTTGTTCTCGGCAATGGGTCGGTATTCTCCAAACCCCATCGTGGACAAACGCTTGGGATCGATTCTGGTTTGGTCCAGCAGGAACTGGGCGACAGTGGCGGCCCGGGCGATGGACAGCTTGAGATTAGATTGAAACGGGCCGCCTGTGACGGGCACATTGTCGGTGTGGCCAGCAATGATGATGTCGCCGGCGGTTTGGCTTTGTAAAATCTGGCCGATCCGAAGGATCAACGGTTTGAGTTCAGGCTTGATTTCGGCGCTGCCCGAGTCGAAGGTGCTCTCGCCCATCATGCGAATGACCAGTTGGTCTGGTTTGGCTTCGATTTCAATGTCGTTTTCGATTTTGCCATAAAGTTCATTGAAGTTCTCTTCCAGTTCGCGACCGATAAATTTTTTTACCCGCGTGGCAATGGCTTCCTGGTCAAAGTCCTTGGCAATCATTTTCAGGCCATGGAGAGGCGATTCGGAAACATTTTTTTTCCGTTGCATGCCGAATGCTTTTTCCATAGATCCGGCTACCTGTTTGTATTTCTGGCGATCGATTTCGGAGAAAGAGAGCAGCAGCACGAAAAAACAGAGCAGAAGGCTCATCAGATCACCGAATGTGGTCACCCACTTGGGGGCGCCTTTATCACATGGGGGGCATTCCTGGATATCGCTAATCATCGTTTACCTGCTACTCGGTGTTTTTCGTTTCGGCTTCAGACTGCTGGCGTTCTTTGGGAGATAGAAAAATCTTGAGGGATTCTTCCAGCACCATAGGTGAGACACCCCGGTTGATGGCAATGGCCGCCTCCACGATTATGCTCTTATTCAAACGCTCCTGTTCGCTTCGCAAGGCCAGTTTGTCGGCAATGGGCAGAGCGATGAGATTGGCGATGACCGCCCCGTACAAGGTCGTCAACAGGGCCACAGCCATAGACGGT
>Ga0055444_10000051_pt1 | contig 12783 bp, 14 predicted proteins | sample China_Galinas_Co_FD_57742 | JGI IMG/M metagenome (GOLD analysis project Ga0055444, IMG submission 57742) | Wetland microbial communities from San Francisco Bay, California, USA, that impact long-term carbon sequestration - China_Galinas_CordA_D2 | ecosystem: Environmental > Aquatic > Marine >...
CCGCTACCATAAGTAAGACCGCCAAAGTTAACACCAGCAGGGCTATCGTCAGGGAATGGCGTGCGATCGTTGGGGCCTTTGCGGCAGTCATTGCGTGTCTCCTCTGCAAAATAACAAGGTCTAACGCTCATCCTAACAAGACCCGTGCCAACGCAATAACTATTTGGATATAATGAATATTTAAAATTTTTGATCTGTCGACCGCCGTGGCGACCATCAATTTGATCGATATTGGGCAGAGCTCAGCTATCAAATTGATAGATGACTACCGAATCTGGAAAGCTTTCAGCTTGCGGTAGAGGGTGGCTTCGCCGATCCCGAGAATTCGGGCGGCCGCTTTGCGGTTGCCGCCGCTCTTGCGCAGGGCATTGTGCACGGCGGTTTTTTCGTAGGCCGCCAGACTGTCGTCGGAAGGCGATGAAAAGGCAAGGGATCGATCGTTGCTGTTTCCGGTGATCGCTTCCGGCAGATCGGCAGGTGTGATGGTCTCGTCCTGGCCCAAGGCCAGCGCACGGCGAATGACATTTTCCAACTCGCGCACATTGCCGGGCCAAGGGTATGCCATCAAACAGGCCATGGCATCGTCACGGATCGGTTTGGTCGACGTGAAACCAGCGCTGAATTTGGCCGCGAAATGCGCCGCCAGCAGAGGAATGTCTTCAGCGCGCTCACGAAGCGGGGGCAGCGCGATCGGCACCACGCTCAGCCGGTAAAACAGATCCTCCCGAAACCGTCCGGACTGGACCTCCCCGGCCAGGTCACGGTGGGTGGCCCCCACGATGCGGATGTCGACCGCGACAGTCCGGTCGCTTCCCACCGGACGCACCGCTTTTTCCTGAAGGGTGCGCAGCAATTTGGCCTGCGTGCTCAGGGGCAACTCGCCGATTTCATCCAGGAAAAGGGTTCCGCCACTGGCTGAACGAATCAATCCCATGACGGATTGATGGGCGCCGGTAAACGCCCCTTTGACATGGCCGAACAATTCGCTTTCGACCAGGTTTTCACTGATCGCACCGCAGTCGACCGGGACAAAAGACCGCGTGCTGCGGGGACTGTGGTGATGAATGGCCCGGGCCACAAGTTCCTTGCCGGTGCCCGTTTCACCGTAAATCAATGTTGTGGCATCCGCGAGCGCCGCCCGGGTGACTGTCTGCTTGACCGCCTGCATGGCTTGAGCCTTGCCGATAAGCCGATGAAAACCGGAAGGCGGATCACCCCGGTCTTTAAGGCGGCGATTTTCGGATCGCAGGCGCCAGATTTGAACAAGCTGCCCCATACGGGCACGCAGCGCCTCGGGTTGAAACGGTTTCTCCAGAAAATCGGCGGCGCCGTTTTTCATGGCCGTGACGGCGGTTTCTATTTTTCCCTGGCCGGTCAGCATGATGACCTGCATCTGTGGATCCCTCTGGAGCAACCGCTTGAGAAGTTCGAGCCCGTCCATGCCCGGCATCTGGTAATCGATTAAGGCCGCATTGATCTGAGCGCTATCCATCAACGCCAGGGCCTCGGGTCCGGACTCGGCCGTGACCAGCCGATAACCGTCCTTATGAAACAGACGCTTAAGGGCGAACAGGGCCTGGGGGTCGTCATCGACCAATAGCAGCGCAAAGGCATCGGGTTGGGTCACCATGGAAAGAAATCTAAGGGATGGGCATCATAAAAACAACCCCTGTCTATCATTATGATAGTCGCCCCTCCCTGGCCGCAACCCCGTCAGGTTATCCCCATCTTCGGTGTTATCCCGTTAATCAAAAGGATTGGGTTGCAAACTTTATGGAAATAGGTTGAAATCAACGATCGCCTGTCTCACACTCCTTGCGGACGTGATGAGATGATCACCTGTAAGGAATGATTTCACAACACCTTCAATTACAGGATACCCGCCATGAAATCCGACACCCGAAATGCTGGTCGCCGGCTATGGTTTTTTCCGGTATTGATCCTCTTGCTGTTATCCCTGGCAGGCTGTCTGTCCACCGGTGAAAGAAAAATGCATGCGGCCACCCCCCTGACGGACATCACATGGCAATGGGTCGAATCCGTCGAACAGGAGGGTGGCGCAATGACGACCGTGCCGAATCCAGAAAAGTACACCATCGTTTTCCGGGGCAACGGGACTTACCACGGCATGGCCGATTGCAACCGTATCAGCGGCAGCTACGCGCAGGTAGAGGGGTTTAAACTTGTCCCCGGACCATCGACCATGGCCTACTGCGGAGAAGACTCGTTGGACAAGAAATTCCTTGAGTTACTTGGTCTGGCAGTCGCGGGAGGACTCGACGGCAACGGCCGGCTGGTGCTGGAGCCGGCCCACGGCACCACCCGCATCATATTCCGCAACGGAGGCGTTGCCCCCTGACAGGCATCGGTATGAAATATCTCCTTGTCCTGCTTATCGTTATGACCGGAAGTGCCGCCCTGGCGGATATCTACAAGTGCGTCGATGCCGATGGCACCATCACCTACTCCGACACGGGGTGCCCTGAGGGTGCCAAAGAAGTTGAAAAAAGGCCGGAGATCGCCCCGGCCGAATCCAAAAAACTGAAACCCCGCGTGCCGCTCAAAGATCGCCTGAACCGCCTATGGACCGTCGACCGGTATCGCACACTTTCATCGCTCCCGATAGTGATGGGGGTATATGGCGTGATGAGCATCTTCTGTTTCATCGCCATCTATCGAGACAAGCGCAAATCGATGAACGGGCAATGGCGGACGCCCGAGAGCACCCTGCATCTCCTCGAACTGCTGGGGGGCTGGCCCGGCGGTCTGGTGGCGCAGCAGGTGTTCCGCCACAAGACCCGGAAACTTGCCTATCAGCTGGCGTTCTGGTGTATTGTCGGCCTGCATGGCCTGGTCTGGGCTGACATCTTGCTTAAGCACACGATGTCCCGGGCTGTGCTGGATTTCGCGCGCCGCCTTTTATGAGAACCGGATTTGAGTGGACCCCGTTCCCGTGAAAACCAAATGGACCGCTTTTTTCTTCCCTGACATCAACCGCGCCTTTATTTTTCGGTTGCTGACCGTCGCGCTGTCGGCCGCCATTATATTCGGTTTCGTCCTGACGCCCTTTCGCATCCAGGGGCACAGCATGGCGCCCACCTACCGTGACGGGGGCTTCAATTTCTGCAATAAGCTGCGGTTTGTTTTCAAACGCCCGCAAACGCAGGATGTGGTCGCTATCCGCCTGGCCGGCCAAAGCATTATGCTGCTCAAGCGGGTGGTCGCCCTGGAGAATGATGTGGTGGAATTCCGGGCCGGACAGTTGTTCGTGAACAACCGGCCGGTCGACGAACCCTATGTCCACCATCCGGTCGCCTGGAATCTTCCTCCGCGCACGGTAGACCGAGGCAACGTCTATGTCGTGGGGGATAACCGCCGTGTGCCGATGCATATTCACCTGTTCGGCCAAACTTCCATCGACCGGATTATTGGAGGACCGCTGTGGTAGCAAACAAGAAATGGGGGATCATCGGTGTTGTTCTGGCCATCGGGGTCATCCTGTTTTTCATCCTTCAGCCCGGAGACGCCGCCCGCATCAAAAAACAGTTCGACTTTCTATCCGCCAACATAGACAAAGCCCCGGATGAAAACCAGCTGATCGGGGCCGCCCACGCCAAACATATCCGGGACGCGTTCACGGAAACCGTGAGCATCCATGCGCCAGCCTACCACTATACCCGCGATCTGGCGGCGGCCGAACTGCCGGCCCTGGTTCTCAGTGCCCGTGCTCCCTATACGGAACTGTCCCTGACCTTCTATGACTTCACCATTGATTTTCCGCAGGGGAACCTGGCCGACGTGCGGGTCACGTCACGGCTGCGCGGTCAGTTGCCATCCGGTGAGGCTGTCGAAGATATCCAGGAACTGAACTGCCGCATGCTGAAAATCGATGACACCTGGCGGTTTGCGGCCATTGAAATCGTCGAAGTCCTTGAACAATAAGCTGTCTTACAGACGAGTCGTCCGGTCCGGCTTCTTGAGGGCGGTCCTTTTACCGGATCGCGCCGCAGAGCCGGGCCCATCGTGGGCGCCCAGGCCGGTTTGACTTGCCAAACCTTTTCATCGCCTTATGGTTAACGCTATTCCCGGCGCAACATGGACGTTACGCCACTCAACGCTGGAGGTTTACCATGCGCTGGAAAAATCGACGACAAAGCACCAATATTGAAGACCGGCGCCGCCGGCCCATGTCGCGCAAGGTCGCCGGCGGTGGTCTGGGCACGATTATCCTCGTTCTCGTTGGCCTGTACTTCGGCATTGACCCGGGTGTCATTTTGCAGAACACCGGCACGCTGTCGCCGCCGTCGCAGACATCCCAGGTCGCGTTGTCGCCGGAAGAAAAGGAATTGGGGGAATTCGTGGCGGTGGTCCTGGCCGACACCGAAGACACCTGGCGCCACATATTCGAACAGGAAGGCAGCCGGTACCGGGAACCCACCCTGGTGCTTTTTTCCGGCGCCGTGGAATCCGCCTGCGGATATGCCCAATCGGCCACCGGTCCATTTTATTGTCCGGCCGATGAAAAAGTGTATATCGATCTGAGTTTTTTCGAAGCCCTGCAAAACCGGTTCGGCGCCCCGGGCGATTTTGCCCAAGCCTATGTCATCGCCCACGAAATCGGCCATCACGTGCAGACCCTGGCGGGCATTTCCGAAAAGGTGCACGCCGCCAAGCGCCAAAGCTCGGAACGCGAAGCCAATGCCCTGTCCGTCCGCCAGGAACTCCAGGCGGATTGTTTTGCAGGCATCTGGGCCTACCATGCGGACCGCGCCCGCCAGTTGCTGGAAAAAGGGGATATCGATGAAGCCCTGAACGCCGCCAACGCCATCGGCGATGACCGCCTTCAGATGCAGTCCCAGGGCCATGTCGTCCCGGACTCTTTTACCCACGGGACATCCGCCCAGCGCATTGAATGGTTCAAGCGCGGCTTTGCCACCGGAAGCCTGTCCGCCTGCAACACCTTCAAGAACTAACCTGTTGACCAATAAAAAAGGAAACGTCGCATCCGCCGGCAGGGTCATCAACCGCACGGCCTTTCCAGCGGGTCACACAGGAGAATCGCAATGAAGACAACCTCCCGCGTACTGGAGATACCTGCAGCCAGCCCTTCTGAAGCACACGATTACTTCCGTCGCAAATTGTCCTTTGAAACCGACCCGGCCGATGTCCACGACGACCTTGAAAACGGAGTCGGGGCCTTCGTCCTGGTGGACGTACGCAGTCCTGAGGATTATGTTCGGAGCCACGCCCGAGGCGCCATCAATATTCCGCACGCGACCATGACCGAACAACGGCTGTCCGCCTACCCACCGGATACCGTCTTTGTTGTTTATTGCTGGGGGCCGGGATGCAACGGTGCCGATAAAGCCGCCTATCGCTTGAGTAAACTTGGCCGGCCTGTTAAAATCATGATTGGCGGCATCGAATATTGGGAACACAAAGATGGCTATCCGGTCGAGCAGGGGTGATCCATTGCCAAGAATGTTGATGAAGCCATACAAAACAGCGCTTAGTGTATCGGCCTTGATCATGCTGGCCTTTTTTCTGACCATGGGTATGGCCACCGGCGCCCCGGCCGGAGACCTCGATTTTTTTGTTGAAGAAGTCCGTGAAAATCACATCGGCAAGGTGCGTACCTATATTCAGAACGGAATTGACGTCAACGCCCGCGACGTGTTTGGCGACAACGCCGGGCTGCACTGGGCCGCCAAACTCGGACTGGCTGAGATGGCCCGCCTGCTCATCGACAACGGCGCCGACCTCGACATCCGCAACGACGACGGCTACACGCCCCTGCACTGGGCGGCCGGCGAAGGTCAAAAGGAACTCGTGGTGATCTTGATTGTCCACGGGGCCGACGTCAACGCCCGCGGCAAAAATGGATGGACGCCCCTGCGCTGGGCCGAAGCGCAGAGCCAGAAAGAAATTGCCCGCATCCTGATCGCTTCCGGCGCCCGACGCTGACCCACACAGGAGACCGTCTGCAACCCAAAGCTGTCTGCACTGCCATCAGCACGACTGAAAGGGTCGCCGCATCACTCTGCAAGTGGATCACCGGCAATCAGGGTTTAAAGCGCACCGTCGCCATCGAGTTGCAAGAGAATATCGCGCTGGTGCGGGGCTATACTTCGCATGCGGCACCGACCCGCGCGGGCTCATCCCGAAACTTTAAGAAGGTGCCTTCCGCAGCGCCCTGGCGCAGGGTTTCAACTTTAACACGCTGAAGCGATCCAAATCTGCACGGCCAGTACCGGAGACATCCCCCAGCTGAGGGCCTATCGCGGCTGGTCCACCCAGAGGCTTTTCGAAAATGTCTACACGAAAATCGCCACCCTGAAGCATGCCGCAACACCGAACTACAGCCGCAAGCCGGTTCGCCTCGGAGTCCGGTTCATCAACGTATTCAAGCTGATGGTGGTGATAGCACACCACATCGGGGATGAACATCGCCTAAGGCCGGTGCCTTCTCCCATCCCCCAACGTCCCCTGATGATCTGCCACCCCAGCGCAGGCTGCTGGGCTTAGGGGCGTATCGTTAACCTAAACGACGGACAAGGAGACTATCGCTTATGGCAAGCCCTGCGGGCTGCACGTAATAATCGAACCGCATTTTCCGACACCTGCGCGGGACCGTCTGGACTATGGGCGCTAAATATGCGATGCTGGCCGACAAATCATGCTGACGGCGCATTGGAGCGATCGACCAAACACCGAAGCGTTCCACCGTCATCGATCCATTCGCCCTATCATGTGGCGTTGGGTGCCGAGCACCCATCCGGCGCAGCCAACCATCGGTTCTCGATTTCTCTGCTATAGATTGAGCAGCTGATGCCCACTAACCCAATAGCACGAAAGCGAGAACGATCAGGCGATGAATATTTATATCGGAAATTTGGGCCCCGGCATCACCGTCGACATCCTGAAAGCAATGTTTGTCGAATTTGGTGAAGTCGAAAGTTGTAAAATTATCAGCGACAGGCGCTCGGGACAATCAAAGGGATTTGGGTTTGTTGAGATGCCCAGCAATTCGGAAGCCGATCAGGCCATTAAAAATCTGAACGGTAAATTCATCGAAGGGCAGAATATCAAGGTCAACCATGCCGACCCCGGTGGCAAAAAAAAGAAACAGCGCTCACGCCGCAAAAATTATTAGCAGCGACGCGGACCATCCTGTTGTTCTCATCACCGGCGCTTCCTCCGGCTTCGGCGAAGCCTGTGCCCGACATCTGAGCACCCATGGCTATCGCGTGTACGGCACCAGCCGCCGGGCCGCATGGGAAGCGGACGGCGAACACTTCTCTCCCCAAAACGGCGCCTATCAGATGATCCCCATGGACGTTTGCGATACGGCGTCGGTCCGCGCCGGCGTGGACTTCGTTGTTAAGGCGTCCGAACGGATCGACGTTGTGGTCTGTAATGCCGGATTCGGCCTGGCCGGAGCGGTGGAGGACAGCGACGTCGACGAGGCCAAGGACCAGTTCGAAACCAACTTTTTCGGCACCTGGCGGGTCTGCCGGGCGGTACTGCCACTCCTGCGGCGGCAAGGTGCCGGGTATCTTGTCATCGTGGGTTCCCTGGCAGGTATCATGGGCATTCCTTTCCAGGCCGCTTACAGCGCTTCCAAGTTCGCCCTGGAGGGCCTGGCAGAGGCGCTGCGCATGGAAGTCAAACCGTGGGGGGTCCACGTGGTTCTGATCCAGCCGGGTGATTTCCACACAGGATTCACCCGCAACCGCATCAAAACGGCCGCATCCAGCCAAAATCCGGATTATGCCGCGACATTCGCCCGCGCCCTGACCGTCATGGAACGGGACGAACGTCAGGGACCCGACCCTGAAAGCCTGGCCCGCCTACTGGAGCGCATTATTACCCACCCGGCACCCCGGCTGCGCTATACCGCCGGGAAGAAGTCGCAGCGGATTGGAGCCCTGCTTAAGAGGGTCCTGCCCGGCCGGCTTTTCGAATGGCTCATGATGGCGACTTACAAACTGAATTGAATCGATAACCTGGACGGCGTAATAAGCATTTTTTCCCCGCCCGGCAATTTAATCGCCAAGCTGCGCCGCCAGGCCGATTGCCTCGAGCAGGGGCAGCGATGCCGCATTCAAGTCGCCGGCGAGCGCAGAGCCGTCCCTCCCGATGCGCTCATCAATATCGAGCATTAACGGGAAGCGGGGCGGGAGAAAACCAAATTCCAGATAAAATGGACCGCGCTTTGATTCCTTCAAGCAGCCACCGATAGCGTGGCCGTGAGACCGCACGGACATGAAAATCGATAAAGAAGACCTGCAGTGGGCCAGTGAAACCGGCATCATTACGCCGGCGCAGGCCGATCAGGTCTGGGACGCCCTTAAGGCGCGCCAGAAAGATACGCCCCGCATGGACATCGTCCATGTGGCCTACGACTTCGGTGCCTTCATCATCATGTCGGCCATGGGTTGGTTCATGAACGATGCCTGGAATCGCTTCGGCGGCGACGTTCTGGCGGCCATCGCCGTCCTTTACGCAGCCGTGTTTCTCATCGTGGGGCGGCGGCTGTGGTATGGCCTCGGGCTTAAAGTGCCGGGCGGCCTGCTTTTTAAGCTGGCAGTATGGATGACGCCACTGGCAATCTTCGGTATCGAAAAAATGCTTGGCTGGTGGCCGATGGGAGATCCCGGTGTCTACCGGGATTATTATCACTGGATCAAGAGTGGCTGGTTTTTCATGGAAATCGGCACCATCCTGGCCGGCTTAGCCGCCCTGCGATATATCCGCTTCCCGTTTCTGTCCTTCCCGGTGGCGTTTGCCCTGTGGTTCATGTCCATGGATATTGCTCCGCTGATCATGGGGGGCGCGAATTACGTCACCTGGGACACGCGCAAATTGATCTCCATGGGCTTCGGGTTTTTAATGCTTGCAGGGGCCTATGGAGTGGACCGCCGCACCAGGGAAGATTTCGCCTTCTGGGGTTATCTGTTCGGTATGCTGGCCTTCTGGGGCGGTCTTTCCCTGCTGGAAAGCGACAGCGAATGGAACCGTTTCCTGTATTGCCTGATCAACCCGGCGTTTATCCTGATCGCCGTCCTGTTTCAGCGCAAGGTTTTCATCGTTTTCGGCGCGATCGGTGTTTTCAGCTATATCGGCCACCTGGCTGCCCGGGTGTTTGCGGACGCCCTGCTGTTTCCGTTGGCGTTCTGCCTAGTCAGCGGCCTTATCATGACGGCCGGGATTTACTACCGCCGGAACTATCTGAATATTGAAGCAGCCCTGATGCGTGTCATTCCCGGATAGATGCAGCGCCTCCTGCCGCCCCGGCGGGCCTGCTTGTTTATTGTCCGGCGTCCGGCCCCGGCCACTTAGGTAAAACGTTTGTCGGCCCTGGTTTGTCGAACGCTCGCGCCTGCCTTTTCCAGCCAGCCCAGTCGTTCCGGCTGACGATGATCAAATGCCGGCACATAGGGCTTGATGTCCAGCAACGGCGTGCCGTTTACAATGTCCACATCCTCGATCTCTAAAATGGTTTCCCGAATTTCGATTAATCGAACCGTCGAAAGCCCGATGGGATTAGGATGGTTGGGTGAACGGGTGGCGAAAACGCCGCGCGGGGTGCTGTCCAGAAAGGGGGTAACCACCAAGCGGGTTTCCCGGGTTAGATGAAAATGATAGAGCAGGATCAGGTGCGAGAAGCCGGCAAGGTCCTGCAACCCCCCCACGTATTCCGGCAACAGGACAATCCGACCACGCACCCCTTCCCCGCCAGCCGCCTGGATCGGCATCCCTTCTCTTTCGGCAAAGGGCGTCTCAATAACCCCGATCGGATGATAACTTACGGATTTCATCGTCTCTCCTCAATCTCTGCCTGTTTCTGCAGTAAAATTTAAAGTCGATTCTAAAATAGCCCATAAGGGGCAGAGCCGTAGTTGTCGATTGGCATATCATTAAACATCATCATGGGCGATAATTAAGATGGCAAGGGGGCTTTTAGAAATACCTTTTGTCGGCATCGGGTTTTATTTCTCGGTCAATGTGTTGATGCGCATCATCTATGGTAGGGCTGTGGTCACTGCTGGCGCCCGGCGTCATCCTGATGAGGATTCGGGCGGGTGTCGCGGTCAAACTGCGTGGAATGGGCATTTCGGAAGAATCCGCTTCCGTCTCGACGGAAATTCATTCCGAAATCGTGAACATGCGCAGCGGCATCCGGGGTGTTGCCGCACGGGTAAACGGCAACCAAGCGGGGCCTCAAAAACCAACGGCGAATTCCAACCACCCCCGACGGGAAATATGGCTGTGGTCAACGCCATAGCGCTTTGAGGCAACCCCAAAGACCAGCGCGCGCCGGGACGGATAGGCTTTACAACTCGCCTGGCCGTCCTTAGAATAGGGTTGACACCGTGGCTATCGAACCGATAGCGCTGCCCCCGTACCGCCGCAGCACGCTTGAACGGCCCGGCCCACGACACGCTCCGCTTGATCCTCCCACGATGCCCGACCCATGACACATGCAACGGCAGGCGCCCCTGAACGGACACGATAATGACATCTGCCGCGCAACAGCCTGTATGCGGCGCCATCATTTTCAGCCAAAAGGAGGTGCGTCGATGAGCACGCCCCGCAAGCGCGTCCTGTTGACCGTTGATGGTTCCGATTCATCCTTGGCGACCGTGCGCTATGTCGCCAAGATTTTTCCGCCCGCCCGCACCGAGGTGGTCCTGTTCCATGTGGCCGCAGATATCCCCGGAATTTTCTGGCACATCGGCGAGGAATTTCGTGACCGTACCGCGCCGGCCCGGGCCTGGGTCCATGAAACCCACCGCGCCATGAGCGCCTTCATGCGTGAGGCAACCCATGAGCTGACCCATGCCGGATTTCCCCCGGCAACCGTTACCGCAAAAATTGAGCGGCTGCACGACGGCATCGTTCGCGATATTGTCGCTGAGGCGAGCCGCGACTATGATGCCGTTGTAGTCAGCCGCCAGGGCCTCAGTCGCACCAAAGACACCCTGATCGGCAAAACAGGCAACCACCTGATGACAAGGCTGCGCGATATGCCCATTATCGTTGTCAGCGGCAACCCGTCCGCGCAGAAAGTCATGATCGCCATGGACAGCACGGATGACGCCTCCCGTGGTGTCGCCTGCGTCGCTAAGCTGCTGGCCGAGACTCCGGCCAACATCACGCTCTGCCATGCGATCAAATCCCGCATGATCTACTATCTGCCTGCTAACCTGTATTATGCCGAGGATAAAGACGAGACCTGGGCAACGCGCAGCCGCGCGCACATCGACCCGTGGATCGAAAAAGCTCAGGGCCGTCTCATCGACGCCGGCGTGGAACCGGAGCGAATAGACGTATCCATTCTGGAGGACTGCACCAGCCGCGCCTCAAGCCTGCTGGAGGAAGCCCGCAATACCGGTGTCGGCACCATCGTTACCGGTCGCCGGCATCTGTCGGCGCTGGAATCATGGCTTTTTGGAAGTGTCAGCCGCCAGATCGTCAACTGGGCCCGCGGCATAGCCGTATGGGTAGCCGCCTGAACCAACGGCATCACAACGGATATCGGAAAAGGTGATAGGCGGGCGGCTAATCGTCGTCGGAAAGGGCTTCCCGGATCATCTTGGCGGCGATCTGGTCACTGTCGATGCGATAGGTTCCATCCGCAATTCGGGCCTTGATCTCTTCCACCTTGTCCGTCCGGACATCCGGGATCGCCGCCAGCGCCTTTTGAGCGCTAAGGAGTTCCTGCGCCTGGGGCGAAAGGGATACCCGATCCCTCCCACGCGCAGGCAATGACTCTTTCGGGTGAGATTCAGCAGCGCGGTTATTAGAAATCTTTATAAGCTTAGCCGGCGTTTGACTGTCAGTAATTTTCATCGCGTTCTTATCCTCATTACAAAGAATTATATGCTTTTTTTCACAGGGATTGCAAGCCTGCCCAACACCCATGTGCGCATTTAATTCATGTTCCGAAAACAGGCGCTATTGGTATTGATGCCGGCACCGCCTCCCCCAACCCCCTCCAGGGCCCGCCCTAACTGCAAACCAGAGAAAAACCGGTGCGGCAGACATGCCGCGCGCTTCGCGCAAGGCATGGCCGTAACAATCACCACGACAATCCGGCTTTACCTCCGGAACAGCAAGCGATAGAGTGCAAGGATCGACATCAATCGAAGCATAAACAAACCACGCTAACGTGACAGGACATCCGGCCTTGCGACCCTCTCAACAGCAAACTACTCTGGCGGTTGCCACGCTGACCTCGTTTATGGGCCCTTTTCTGATTTCGTCAGTCAACATCGCGCTGCCGGATATTCAACGGGCCTTCGGTGTGGACGTCGTGCTGCTCAGCTGGATTGCCACCGCCTATCTGCTGTCCATGGCCGCCGTCCTGGTGCCGGCCGGAAAAATTGCCGACCATTGGGGCCGGACCCGTATTTTTGCCTTGGGGCTGGCCATCCTGGCCATCGCATCGACAGGTTCGGCGCTGGCCCCTTCCATAAGCATTCTCATCGCTACACGGATATTTCAGGGGATGGGCGCCGCGATGGTGGTCACCACCGGAATGCCCATTTTGATTGCTGTATACCCGCCGGAAGAACGTGGCCGCGTCATCGGTCTGTATGTTGCGGCGGTATATTTAGGGCTCTCAATCGGGCCTCTGGTCGGTGGCCTGCTGACCCAACACGGCAGCTGGCGTCTCATTTTTGTTGCGATTGTGCCATTGAATGTCCTGGCGCTGATCCTGACGGTGCGCTATCTTCCCCGTGAGCCCATGATAACCGTAAGGCCGCCCTTTGACAT
>Ga0055444_10000053_pt1 | contig 12564 bp, 12 predicted proteins | sample China_Galinas_Co_FD_57742 | JGI IMG/M metagenome (GOLD analysis project Ga0055444, IMG submission 57742) | Wetland microbial communities from San Francisco Bay, California, USA, that impact long-term carbon sequestration - China_Galinas_CordA_D2 | ecosystem: Environmental > Aquatic > Marine >...
CCGCCGTTGTGGCCTGGGTGTGGTACGGCAATCCCTACCTGGGGCTCGTCATCGGCCTGGGGATGCTGTTCAACCTGTTTTTTGCAGGCCTGGCGGGGGCGTCCATTCCGCTTCTGATGCGGCGCATCGGCCTCGATCCGGCTCAAAGTTCGAATATTATCCTGACCACCGTGACCGATGTAATGGGGTTTATGGGGTTTTTGAGTCTGGCCGTTATCTTTCAGGGGTTCCTGCTTTAACCACTGGGTTCCAAAACACGATCGGGATAAATGGACTACTCCAAAATCAAACTGTCCCTGTTTCTTTTCAGCGGCATTATTGCGCTCGGCACGCTCGGCTATATCCTCGTCGATCATATGACGATCTACGATGCGTTCTATATGACCATCATCACGATCAGCACGGTCGGCTTTAGTGAGATCCGGCCCCTCTCGCCCGGCGGGCGGGCCATCACCATCTTTATCATTGTGACCGGCATCAGTCTGGGCACCTACACGCTGGGGCTTCTCGTAAAAATATTTGTGGAGGGCGAGCTCCAATTTTATTTGGGGAGACGCAAATTGTTAAAGAATATCAAGGATCTGGAAGACCACTATATTGTCTGCGGCTTCGGCCGCATTGGACGGATCATCTGTGAAGAATTGGCGGCGGCCGGCATATCCTTTGTCGTCATCGAAAAGAATGCCGATAAGATAGACGCCCTGGAGAGAAACAAATTTCTCTATCTCATCATGGATGCAACCACGGATGAAACCTTGCACCAGGCGGGTATCATGGCCGCCAAAGGGCTTGTGACGGCCGTACGCTCCGATGCCAACAATGTGTTCATAACGCTGACGGCCAAGGGATTACGGCCCGATATCTTTGTTTTGTCGCGCACCTCCGATGTCAGCAACGAAAGCAAACTCCTCCGGGCCGGCGCTTCCCGGGTGGTCGCGCCCTACCAGCTCGGGGGGCGCCGCATGGCGCAAGTTTTAAAAACACCCACCGTCATCGATTTCATCGATACGGCATTGATGAACACCTCGCTTGATCTGGCCATTGAAGAAGTCTTGATCAGCCCGGATTCGGAATTAGCCGGGAAATCGCTGCTCGAAAGCAATATCCGGCGTGACTTCGGCATCATCATGATTGCCATTAAAAAACCCAGCAGCAAGATGGTATTCAACCCGCTTCCGTCAGAAATGCTGGAAGGGGGCGCTGTCGCGGTCGTGATCGGGAAAAGGGAAGAACTGGAACGTCTGCGGCACAAACTGGAGTAACGTCATTCATGGCGGACATCAGCGGGGGCTGCCCGATCTATTGATCTTCGGTAATCTCTTCCGTGAACTCCGCGATGATCGGATCGATGCCTTTGAGACGGTCCAGATGCGCGATATGAATGACGGCATCTCCCCGGTGAACCAGGGGCAGGTTCAACCGACCGATGACGATACCGGATACCGGGGAGCGGATCTCCACTTCCTCACCACCGAAGGGATCGGCAATTTCACCGATTTTGGAATTCTTGGCCACCCGGCCGCCCAACGGAACTTTCATCCGCAGAATGCCGCTGATCGGCGCACGCACCCATGACGTCGTATCCGCAATGAGGGGATCGATATCGGAAGTCGGCGATTGTTTGGCGGTCAGCATGCCCAGCGTTTGCATGACCGACATGACCCCCCGCAACCCCGCCCGAATCGCCATCTCATCGAACCGCAAGGCCTCCCCGGCTTCGTAGAGCAGGGTCGGTATGCCCATTTCGGCGGCAACATGCCGCAACGACCCCTCGCGTGTTCGGGCGTTGATAATCACCGGCACCTTGAAGGCTTTGGCCAGACGAAGCGTTTCCGGATCGTCGATGGCGGCCCGGATCTGGGGCAGGTTCGCCCGGTGATTGGAACCGGCATGCAGATCGATACCGTGGGTGCTCCCCTGAATCACCTCTTCCATGACCGTGCCGGCCAGTTGCGACGTCAGCGAGCCTTTCTCCGATCCCGGGAAAAAACGGTTGAGATCCCGCCGGTCCGGGGAATAGCGCGAATGCTGCAAAAAGCCATAAACATTGACCACCGGGACTGCCAGAAGCGTCCCTTTGATGGATTTCAAACGCTTCAGCTTCATCAGCCTCCGGATGATCTCCGTCCCGATGATCTCGTCGCCGTGAATGGCGCCGCTGACAAACAGGCGGGGGCCCTCACGCCGTCCGTGCACCACATGGACCGGCATGGCCATTTCGGTATGAGTGTAGAGACGCGCTACGGGAACCGGAATGCTGGTCTGCTGGCCGGGTTTGATCCGGGTGCCGGCTACGGTGATGGCGGGCTGCATCATCCCCGGCCCTTGGTGCGGGTTTTGCCGGGTGCGGCGTTCTTCTCGATATAGGCGATCACCATGCCGGCCACGTCCTTGCCGGTGGTTTTCTCGATACCTTCCAACCCCGGTGATGAATTGACTTCCATGATGACAGGGCCGTGATTCGAGCGCAGCATATCGACCCCGGCCACACGCAGCCCCATGATCTTGGCCGCCCGCACGGCCGTCGATCGCTCTTCGGGGGTAATGCGAATGGTTTCCGCCCGCCCGCCCCGGTGCAGATTCGAGCGGAATTCACCTTCCGGCCCTTGGCGCAGCATGGCGGCGACGACTTTGTCACCGATGACCCAGCACCGGATGTCCCGGCCGCTGGACTCTTTGATAAACTCCTGCACCAGGATGTTGGCCTTGAGGCTGCGGAAAGCTTGGATAACGCTCTGGGCGGCTTTATCCGTCTCCGCCAGGACGACCCCGACCCCCTGCGTGCCTTCGATCATCTTGACCACCAGGGGCGCCCCGCCCACCAGGCTGATCAGATCATCCGTATATTGGGTGGAGTGGGCAAATCCGGTCACCGGCAACCCGAGCCCTTTACGGGCCAGCAACTGAAGGCTGCGGAGCTTGTCCCGTGAGCGGGTGATGGCCACCGACTCATTGAGGCAGAAAACGCCGATCATTTCGAACTGGCGCACCACGGCTGTGCCGTAAAAGGTGATGGAGGCACCGATCCGTGGGATGATGGCATCGAATCCCTGCAACTTTTCACCCTTGTAGTGGATCTCCGGGTGGTGGGATGTAATATCCATATAGCAGCGCAACGGGTTGATCACCCGAACCTCATGGTCGCGGTCGCGCGCCGCCTCCACCAAACGGTTTGTGGAGTATAACTCAGCCTTGCGGGAGAGTATGCCAATTTTCATTTTTTTCCTTTCCATCCGGGTCGTCTCGGATAGTTTTTGGCCAGGGACCTGCCGGCCGTATAGGACCGTCCGGGATCAATCACAAATCGTGTTTCGATCGCGGTTCGCCCCAGAAGCATTCGAAATATCATGGCGTCACGGTTGGTAAGGGTGACATTGATCCGCCATACGTCATTTTTCAGCATTACGTCGGTCTGGATGACATAGCGCTTTTCACTATGTCCGCCGGAATCTTTGACCCGACGGCGCTCCAGCACCGGCGCTTCACAATACAATTCGATGTCTTTGCGCTTCTGCAGCGGATGGATGCCGAAGCGGACCATGCGTTGGCCACCGTCGGAAAACTCTTCCAGGCTGAAGGTATGCAGCGCCGAAGTCCGGGCACCGGTGTCGATTTTGGCCTTGATGGCCGGAATACCAAGCTGCGGCAGGGCAAGCCATTCCCGCCAGCCGATAGCGTCCCGCTGTTGATCCGGAGGAACCGCACGGATCTTGCCCCTTTTCATCTTCGTCATAAGCGCCTCCGATTCAACAACCGCGTGCGTCCCGCCCCCCAGCGCAAGATAACACCGGCCGTCAGAATGATGGTACCCATACCAATCATCCATCAACCCGGGCAGACGTCAGGATATACGTACACTAATGGATTGCAATTGGGAAGCCCCGGCATCCTGCAAATGATGCGGGGAAAGCCGCAATCGTGGCAGGAGATCGCCGCTATTCAAGAGAATGCGGCCGCATGAGATGAAAACGGTTGACGTTTAAAACCGTCCGATCGATCGGGTCTCCGAAGGTTCCCCATAGCGCCACCTGCTGCCGCAGGTGGCGGATGATCGTGTCTTGCAACGGCCCACCGATGGGAATTTCTTTTTCATCGGCCGTCGCCAGTGCAACGGCCTTGACGCTGCCATTGCCATGCCAATCCACCGGTATAAGGAGCCCTGTGAGGTAAATTTCCTGGCCCATATGGGTTCACCTTAATAAAACCATAGTCGCTAAAAGTTGCTTTCGCCCCTGAAACCGTTAGCAACAGATGTGCCATTCCGATACAGCTACAAGGCCCGGTCGTGATCTGTTTGCACAGTTAGCGGGTATAGAAGGATAATCTCTCAGAAAAGATCGGACCGGCCCTCGGATCCTGCGCGGCAATCCGCCGTACCGGGGCACTAAATGAGTGCCGGCAGGTCCGATTCGTGCAAAATCGGAATCGGCGATTCACGTTTGCGAAGTGGGCTCAGTGGCCGGACTTGAAGGCTTCCTTGCGGTAACCGTACTTCTTCATGAGCTTGTGCAGCTGGCGGGTGGTAATCCCGGCCTCCTCGGCCGATCGATTGATGCGTCCCTTGTGGCGTGCGAGCAGATCTTTCAGATAGTGCCGTTCGATCTCTTCGATCCCTTCTGCCCGCACTTGGGACAGTGCGTGGGAGGTATCGATCGACACTTCCGCCGTCAGACCCTCTTCCTCAAAAAAATCTGCGGGGAAACTCTCTGGGGTGAGGGTGTCCGACTGCTCTAAAATGTAGGCCCGTTCGATTAGATTTTCGAGTTCGCGGATATTGCCCGACCAGTTGTACATCCCTAGCGCTTTAATGACCGTTGGGTGCACATGCTGGATCGTCTTTGATCCGAAATCACACATTTTTTTTAGAAAGCTTTCCACCAGATGGGGTATGTCCTGAATGCGCTCCCGCAGGGGGGGCAAATCGATAGGAAAGACATTCAGCCGATAAAACAGGTCCTTGCGAAATAGACCGTCTTCGGTCATTTGCTTCAAATCGGCATTGGTGGCCGCGACGACACGCACATCCGTCTTGAGCGTCGCCTCACCACCGACACGCTCAAACAAACCCTCCTGCAGGATCATCAGCAACTTGACTTGCGCCGCTGGGGTCAAGGTCCCCACCTCGTCCAGGAAAATGGTCCCTCCATTGGCGATTTCGAATTTTCCCATTTTCCGGCGAATGGCCCCGGTAAAAGCGCCTTTTTCGTGGCCAAAGAGTTCGCTTTCCAACAGCGTGTCTGGAATGGCCCCGCAGTGCACACTGATGAACTGGGCATCCCGCCGGTTGCTGTGCCGATGGATCAACTTGGCCAGCAGGCTTTTGCCGGTGCCCGTTTCACCCGTTAACAGCACCGCAGTACGGGTAGGTGCCACAGATTGTACGAGATCGTACACTTTTTTCATACTGGCGCAGCGGGTACGTACGATCTCACGTACATCCGCTTCCCAAAATTGCTCGCGAAGATAGTCGAGTTCCGATTCCAGAATTTGTCCTTCATAGACATCCCGCGTGATGAATCGGATCTCTTCCTGACTGAGGGGTAGTTTTAAATAGCTGACCGCACCCGCCTTTACGGCAGCAATGCCCGCTTGTATCTGGTCCGATGAAATAATAACGATAATTTTAATCGAGGGCCTCAACTGCCAGATCGGGTCAAAAATAGCCCGGAAGTTCTCTTTGCAAAACGAATGCTTCTCGGTCGCCGGAATGGCCGCCAACTCGATAAAGAGATACTCATAGGGTTCGGCTTCGAGACATGCCGTCAGCCCATCGAATGTCGCCCATTTCTGGTTGGCACTATTTCCAAGGCCGTCCCTGATCACCTTTTTTAGATCATTCGCCTTGCATACAATAAGAAATTCCCGCATGATAAGCGTAAGTCCTTTATGACCGTTCAATCATTGTTGGTAGGGTCGCCCAGGCGATTCGTCGGGCTTCGGGCCCCGTGATGGTGATATCAATTCTGCTTTCATCGCGAGGTACCCTAAAAATCGGAACTCAAAATTCATCTTTTCCCCGTGATACGAAAAATATCATTAAATGTCTATATGTTATATAATGGCATATCAATTGCTGTTGTACCAAAAACGATAACAGCCGCTAATCTTTACCGCACACGAAGAAAATCGAAGGACAAAACGATGACCGACCTTCAAGTCAACCATCGCGATTCGCGGCAGGTGTGCCATGAAGACATCCGCATCAGCTTCGCCCATTTTAACGAAACGCAATTCTTCGATGGTCACCTTTGTGATTTCAGCCCAAACGGTGTCAATTTCACCCGTCCTGACCCACTTAAAAAAGGTACGATTGTTGTATTGCGGTTTGACCGACCCAGTTCAGGAAAACCTCATACGACCTGGCAGCCTATAGCCTGCACACTTACTTCGGCTCAGATTTGTTGGTGCCGCCCGGCCCTCTCAACGGGGCCGCGCCGTTTTGAAATCGGCACCAGTTTTTTGCGCCCTCAGGAGTGCCAATGAAACCTATTCAAAAAATTATAGTGGCCTGTGACTTGTCGAAATTCACCCCTCAAGTATTGGATTATGCCATTTCCCTGGCGCAAGCCACCGGAGCAAGGCTGATCCTGGCGAATGTCATCAACCAGCGGGATGTGGATGCCATCGAGTATGCCATTCACAAAACCTTTCTGGTCCAAAACGACGCCTCGCCGGAAGCCTTTATCCGGCAGCACAATGCCGAACGGGAAGAACAATTAAAAGCGCTGATCGACGAAAGCGGCCATCCCAATCTATTTCAAAAAAGCGTGATCAGAACCGGTGTGCCATGCCAGGAGTTAATTAATATTGTCGAATTGGAGCGCGCCGACCTGGTCGTCATGGGGACCCGGGGACGCACCAACCTGCGCAGCGTCCTGCTCGGCGCCACGGCCGAAAAGATGTTCCGCGCCTGCCCCGTGCCGCTGCTGAGCGTGCGTCTTCAAAAAGAATAAGACACCGGCACCTTTAGCACCCGTTCTGACAGCGATAATGGCTTCCTGAATGTGATCTGCTGTTGCAAAGGCAATAATGCCAGAGGGGTGGACACGCCGGTGGCGTTGAACCAGGCCGGGCATTGATCCTCATGCTTTATCCGATGCTACCCGCGGCCTTCTTCTCTTTTCGATAGATTTCGGCTTGTCGCTTATCCAGCACGTCAGGCCACCCTGTTGTTGGGGGCGCCGGCATCTGAGCTGCTGAAAACGGTAGGGCGACACTCTGTTGGATAAGATCCCCGGTTGACCCAATCTACCTAACAGGGTTGGTCCGCAAGATGTTTTTTTACTTGTCGGCATTTCCAAGATATCCCGCGACCCCGCTTGAATCCAACACGATCCGCACTTAGGGTTATTTAGTTGAATATCATGCAAGGAGGCTATGGATGTGAGTGCGGAACAATTCAATCGACATCTGGCGGCTTTGATCTGCGCCGATGTCGTGGGCTACAGTCAACTGATGGCCGACGATGACATCGGGACAATTCGCGCCCTCACCACCTGCCGTAAAAAGACCACGGCCGTAGTAGAAGATAGTGGCGGCCGACTGGTCGATTTTGTCGGTGACAACATGCTCGCCGAATTCAGCAGCACCCTGGACGCGGTCCGGTGTGCCAATCGGATTCATCATGCCCTGGAAGATCTGAACCGCCATTTTCCATCACACCGACAGCTCAAATTCCGGATCGGGATCCACCTGGGCGATGTGACCACGGATGGTGACCGTATCTACGGCGACGGCGTCAACATTGCCGCCCGTCTCGAATCCCTCGCTGAACCCGGCGGTATCTGTATTTCCGACATGGTTTTCCGGCAGATCCAGGGAAAGCTCGACCTGGAATTTGTCGATACGGGCGCCCGCAAGCTCAAAAACATTGCCGAGCCTGTGAGAACTTACCAGCTGGTCCCCCCCCAAACCCGTCCACAAGATCGAGGCGAACCTTCCGGACCGGTTCCGGTGCACGCGACCCTGCCGCTGCCTGCCAAACCCAGCCTGGCCGTCCTGCCGTTTGTTAATCTTGATATGAACCCCGATCAGGATCATTTCAGCGACGGTTTGACGATGGACATTATTACCGCGCTGGTCCAGATCCCAAGCCTGTTTCTGATAAGCGACGCCACGGCATTCAGCACTAAAACCGAACCGCTGTCAATTCCCGAACTCGGTCGCCGACTCGGTGTTCAGTATGTTCTGGAAGGCGGTGTCCGCCGGGCCGGCAACCGACTGCGGGTTTCAGCCCGGTTGAGCACGACCGATGCGGGGCGTCCCATCTGGGCGCAGCGATTCGATCGCCAATTGGGCGATATCTTCGACATCCAGGACGAAATCACTTCCGAAATCGTCACCGCCCTGGACATCAAACTGATATCGGGAGAACCGGCACGCCTTGTTCGCAAACATGTTAAAACTCCGCGCGCGCTCGAATACTACTATCAGGGATGGAGCGCCATGTTCAGCTCTTCGCCCGACTATATTCAGCTCTCCCAGCAAATGTTTGAAGAAATGATCCGGCTGGAGCCGGATTCACCCCTCGGTTATGCGGTCGGTGCGTGGGCCTATTGGTGGGGAATTTTCAAGGGGGTATCTATCGATAAAAGCAGCGATCTGAAGCGGGTAGAATTCTTTGTCAGCAAAGCCCAGGCCCTGGGTGACGATACCGGCATGGCCGACCTGGCCATGGCCCATGTCCACCTGCTGAACAAAGCGCATGCCAAGGCGCTGGCAGCGGCCGAGCAGGCGATCCTTACCCGCCCCAGTTGCGACGTCTCCTTCGCTGTCAAAGCCAGCATTCTCACCTATCTTGGCCGTCCCGCGGAGGCTGTTCCGCTGGCCCGCTACGCAATTCGCCTGTCGCCGGTCTACCCATCCTACTACCCCACCGTTCTGGGTTACGCCTGTTACCACAGCGGCAGGTTCCAGGAAGCCTTAGAAGCCGCTGAAATCAGCATTAATGCCGATCCGACCGACCTGGAAGCGTTAGTCCTGACGGCGGCAGTGCAGGTCGCTATGGCGGCTGAGTCACAGGCCCACCAGACCGCCAGAACCATCAGGGATTTCCACCCGGATTTTTCGCTCACGACCTTTGCGGCCGAACACCCTTACCAGAATGCTAAGCACCTTGAACAGATTCTGGACCATTTAAGCCAAGCGGGGCTTCCCGCACACTAATGCTGCACGAATCTGCAAACATTAACGACCTCGTTTGTTTCGACCCTTATGACGATCGGCCCTATCTTCGACAATTCGCCCGTCAACCGTTCGCCAAAATTCTAAGCCGCACAATCATCCCCGCGTCGAGGCGCGGCCAAAAAATAACGCCGTGATCAGCTTTCAATCTGCACGTGTTCATCTGCCGTCGAAGCACTCTGATTCAGCCAGGCAACAAATAATTTAAACCCCACCGCAAGGACGACCGCCCCGACAAACAGACCGATAACGCCTGACAGGACCATCCCACCGATCGCACCCAGCAGGATAACCAACATGGGAATATCCATACCACGCCCCAGGAACAGCGGTTTCAGGAAAGTGTCGCTGACACCGACGATGAGGCTCCAGATCGTAAATAGGACGGCGGGTGTGGTTTCCGCGATAGAGAACACATAAATAATAATCGGTCCCAGGACCAGAATCGTAGGCAACTGGACGACTGCCAGCACGAGCACCACAAAGGTCCACAACCCTGTATACGGCACACCCATTACCATAAACCCGATACCGGCCAGAATGGACTGAATCAGCGCCACACCCAATACGCCCTGGGCAACGCTGCGAATTGTGGCACCGATGAGGTTAACGATCTTCTTGCCGCCCTCATGCCCCATGAGCCGGCCGGCGATGGTTTCCATCGCCTGGGTGCCGCTGTGCGCATAGACCATCAGTACACCTGCGATGATGATGGCAATGACAATCATTATTACCTCGACGCCCGCACCGGCTGCGAAAGACAACAGTTTCCTGCCGCCCGCCTTCAATTGTGGTGTGAATTTGTCAAGCACGGCGTCAAGGTTGGTCGAAGCCAACCGCCATGTTTGATCCAGCCGTTTTCCAATAAGCGGCCAATCTTTTACTTTCTCTGACGGCGGCGGGATCGTCAGGGTCTGGGCTTCAATTTCCTTTGATAGTTTGGCGGCATTCGCAGCCAGCGATTGTGAGAGGATCACGGTGGGGATGATCAATAGGGCAAGGGCTGCCAGCGTTATCAAAGTTGCCGTCAACTTCAAGCGCCCGCCGAGCATGGACTGAAGTTTTAAAAACAATGGATAAAGGGCCACCGCGAAAATTGCCCCCCAAAGGATCGGCAGAATGAAAGGCCTTACGATATTAAAACACCACCATACCAGCAGGGCCAGCAGAACGATACGAATGGCGGCGTCGAGCGCCCTTGCCTGAAAAACCTTATCGTCTGACGACTTTTTAGAATCGTTCATGCGTTCTCCTTTTTTTATGGATTCCTGCCCGGAAGGCATCAAACAGCGTCCCCCTCACCTATCGATCTGATTATCACAGAAATCGGGAAGCTGAGCCGCGCTGAACGAACCGGCCCAAACGGCATACAACGTGCTCTGCAAGCATCATCCTCCCGATAACCCACTCCGGCTTACATGATACCTCCTCGACGGCAATTATAGACCGATCGTCAAACGGCCCGGAATAAGAATGACTGGCCCTTGCGCCTCAGGATGAAATTCCGCTGCCTTGGAATTTACTTCCCCGGTGGTTCGACCTGGATATCGCGACCGAAAATGGCGAATCCCAGCGTACCGATAACGCCGAAAACAAACGCTGTCATAAAATTTAACTGCGGGCTGGCCTGCCACAGGAAGGCCCCCCCAAACGCCGCGATGGAAACGATCACATCCCGGATCAGGTAGTAGAGGCCAAACATGCCGGCCTTGCAGCTGTCCGGTGCCAGATCCATGATGAGTGCTTTGCGGGTCGGCTCGCCGAACTCTTTCAGTCCCCTCAGAAAGAACGCCAGCATCAGCCATTCGAAGGAGCGACTGTACCATAACACCAGCGGAAACAGGGTAAAGAAAACAAACGTGATGGTCACAAAGGGTTTTTTGGCCGTCCGGTCCGCCAGATAGGCCACTGGGATGTAGACCAGCACCGCCGTGGCCATTTCGATGGTGGTGAGCACACCGAACTGAAGGGCCGAGACCGGCTGATCGATGACTTTCATGCACCATACCACGACAAACGCATAGGGGATCTGCTCGCAGAAACGCACCAGAATGTCGCTGACCAGCAACCCCTTCATGGGCGGGCGCATCAAACGGAATAACGCCATCGGATTTTTCTCCGGCACCAGCGCACAGGCGTCTCCGCCGGCCGCCGTTGAGGGCTGGTCGTCCTCGAGCAGGCGCTGTTGCAGGAACAGGGCGGCGGCGGCCATGAGCAAAGCCGCCAGGAAGGCCAGACGCACCCCTTCTTGTTCGCCCCAGACGGAAATGAAAAGCCCTCCCATGAGCGGACCCAGGGCCATGGGGATGCGGCGCACGAGCGAATGCATGCTGACACCCATGGTGCGCTTGTGTCGGGGTAGCACCTTGTAGATCAGGCTCATGGTGGCCGGCAGCGAAATGGCAGACCAGGAGATGAACAGCACTGCCCCGGCCAGCACAGCCTGCCAGGCCGGCACCAGAATCACCACCCCGAAACCGGCGATGGCCACCAGGTTGAACACCACCAGGGCCCGCTTAGTTCCGATTCGGTCGGACAGATAACCGCCCGGAAAGGAGTAGAGCGCGGAGAGCAGGTTGTCCATGGCCTGCAGCAAACCGATCGCCAGGGCACCGCCCCCCAGCGCCATGATGTAGATGGGTAAAAAGCGTTCGGCCATGCGCTCGCCCATACCCACCAGGATCACCATGCCCAGCAAACCCACCGTGCTGCGCTGCAGCCCCAGGAATTCAGAGATCCGGGCTGTTTTCGCTTTTAGTCTATGGGGCGCCGTCATTGCTCAGGGGTTCCGGGTCACATCCAGGCGACACCATGCGTACAGGGCGTCGTAGACGTCAAATTGCTGCTCGATATTCTCCATATCGTCCGGGAACCGGATACTGTAGCCCACGGCGATGGCTTCGAAGCCCGCGGCCAGGGGATCCCGGTCGAGACGATTGGTGTCCGCCGCATTAACGATCCGCGCCAGTCGCAACAGGGCTTTGTCGGTCAAACCGTATTCCTGCATCAGCACATCGAACGTGCACAAGTCTTCCCGGTGATGAAACGTTGCTCCGAGTGTGTCAAACGCAAGGGCTCCTTCCTGGTCCGCAATTTCAAGCACCTTACTTTTGGGAACAAACAGGAATTCCGCATCCGAATCGATGAATCTTCGAATCAACCAGGGGCAGGCGACACGGTCCACGTGCACATGGGAACGGGTAATCCATTTCATGAGAGATCTCCTTTCCGCCTCACATCGTCCTCAATCAGCCTAAAAAGTAGTATTATGACGTTGCTCTTTCCTCCGCCACGACCGATGCGTCGTCAATGATGTCATCCAAACAACGCCATGGGCAACAGATAGAGTTTTGCACCTGCGGAACTGATTGGCGGGTAGTT
>Ga0055444_10000054_pt1 | contig 12531 bp, 12 predicted proteins | sample China_Galinas_Co_FD_57742 | JGI IMG/M metagenome (GOLD analysis project Ga0055444, IMG submission 57742) | Wetland microbial communities from San Francisco Bay, California, USA, that impact long-term carbon sequestration - China_Galinas_CordA_D2 | ecosystem: Environmental > Aquatic > Marine >...
ACCGTAAACTGAAGTGGTTGGTCGCCACGAAGGCGGACAACTTCACCCGGTGTCACTGGTAGAGACAGGCCGGGTGCCGAGAGTGTGAATAACAAATCATCCAGTATTTGACCGTGGTCTGCCCAGAAAGAGCCGGCTCGCAGTCCGGCCAGGATGCCGCGCGCTGAACGGTCTTCCGGATAAATATGGACTCTGGCAAATTCACAGGGTGAATAGTCCAGATCTTCATTGTGGTAGTCAGATACGGCCAGTGCTGCCCAGACGTTGTGGCCCGCATCGAGCAACTGATCCCAAGTTCCGCCGATGTCGGCAGCGACCGGATCCCAGCGGTCCTGAGTCATGATTTTATGCCTGTAGGAGCCTGTGTGTTTTGTTTTCTGGTGACCGGGTGCTCCTTCAAAGCCTATGAACAGGTGATTTGTGTCTCGCCAGTTGAGGATGTCCGTGAAATTCTCATCCGGGTCATCATCCTTGCGGCTTGGGTGGTTGTAGATCAGGACAGCCTTGTCTGTGACACCGGTCTTGGCAGCCAGCCACTCCAACCCCTGTTTGGCTGTTGCATTTTCCTGTTCAAATTGTTGTTTAAAATCACCAAGAACGGTTTCTTCAAGCGTCGGGTCGAGAAGTATGGTTACGTGCTCACGGCCCCAGTAGGGAGGAATGTTCCATTCGATACCACCAAAGAGAATGAAGCCCGGATGCAGTGCGCGTGCAGCATTGATGGCCGAAAAATAGTCAGGGGTTGCTGCGTCTTCGGACAAGTCAGAGTGATCGGTGATGGCTAGTGCGTTACATCCATTGTCGATGGCGAGCTGAACAAGCCCCTCCACAGAATTTCCTCCATCAGAGAAACGCGTGTGGGTATGGGTGTCCATGATTAATGGATGGGCGATCAAGGCCCATGGTACTTCTGTAAGCACTTCAGCATCTGGTTGTTGTGTGCACCCGGCAAGCAGAAGCAGTGACGTTGTGAGGATGGTTGACCAGAAAGGCATCGGTTTTATGCAGTGATAAGTAAGCATGGTTATTGTGTCTATTGATGTATATCAGAATTCCAGCTGGAATATTATTGGTATGTTTCCATCGTGGCGACCAACAACATAACCACGTCCTTTGTTATCGCGGGTGTTTGAGCCATACAGCAGCAGGTTCTTGTAGATTGGGATATCAAGATCAATGATTTGTGACTTGTTCTGCTCCAGATCATACCGTATCAGTTGGTAACCTTTGCCGCGACGCTGGGTAATGCCCGTTAGATAACGTTGGCCATCCTGCGGGAACAGGGCTGGGTTGTAGGATTCACCATCAGGATGCAGCCAGCCAAGTTCGGTTACGGTTGCCGGACCCTGGTTGGATGGTGTTATTTTGTAGAGGTACCCCACGTGTGTTCCGATGATGATCGTTCCATCAGCGAGGTAGCTAAAGCTGGTGATTCCATGGGATGCCTCTGGCTTGCCTTCAGCGGCGTAGTGAATCAGTGGCGTGCCCTGCATCTTGTTCAGGTGCTGGTCGTATTCAACCAGCGTGACAACGAGCAAACGCTCTGTTGCCGTTGTTTCCTTTCCGGTCGGGTTGTTCAGGTCGAAGTATTTTACCCGGGGTACGTAGACGTGCCCATTTTTGTCAGCGACAAGATTGCGTGATATGTGTCCGCCTTCAGACCCAACGCGAATATGTTTTGTTTGCCCGGTCCGGGTGTCATGCTGATAAAGAACATGGCCCCAGTAGCCAAGTGCATAGATCCAGTGGCCAACACCGCTGACTGCAATCAGACCTTCTGGAGCGGCATAGAGGTGCTCCCAATGATCAGCTGACGGTTTGTAACGCCATAAGTGTGAGCCCCATTTCGGTAGTTGGCTTCCGTCCGAACGTTCCCCAGTTTCATCCATGCTTGAGAAATACAGCCAGCCGTCATCCATCTGAATAATTTTCGAGTGGATCTTTATCTGCTCTTCGCCATTACGATAGATTCCTGCTGCCTTTAGTGCGGACACCGGGTCGCCGTGGTCCAGGAATTTGTTGAGCTCCGGGTCATATTCGACCAGGTGCGCGGGTGTACTCCCTTCTCCGGAGATGCCAAACCAGATATGTCCCTGGTCGTCCCTGCCGGTAGCTCCCCAGATACTGTTGGCGCCCTGAAACCAGGTCCGACTCAGCTCCGTGAGTGTCGGTTCAAGCGCTGGATCGAACGATTGGTAGTGGGTGCCGGCCTGTTCCTCGGTAGCGCGAGTCTTTGAGGTGTGTTGCTTTTGGCCAAGAATATCCGGCTTCAGGAAATAAATGACGGCAGTGGCTACCAGGGCCAGAATAACAGGAAGAAATTTTCGCATTAACATAAATGTTACGCCTTGATCACGAAATCCGGTATTGTTGATACAGTGATTGCCGCCGGTTGCTGCGATCTGAAATTCTTTCAGTGGTCCGGCCAGGGTGCTGGTATCAGGACATTATCATGGCATATATTTGTGATCGAATAAAAATTCTGTTTTGCCTGTTGACGTGGGCAGCGTCTATCACCACGGCGGTCGTTTTGCCAGTAACGACCTGCCTGGCTGGTTTGCCGGCAACAATTGATCAAATCAAGCCGAGTATTGTTGGTATAGGTACCGTACAAAAGACCCGTCGGCCTCCGCATAAAATTGTAGGCACAGGTTTTGTTGTTGCTGATGGTCGTTATGTCGTCACCAATGCGCACGTTATTCCAAAAGAGATCAATACAGCCAAGCTGGAGTATCTTGCGGTTTTTACGGGTAAAGACAAACAGTTGGATATGCGACAGGCAGTTACGGTAAAGGTTGACGAGACACATGATCTGGCTTTGCTCAAGTTTGAGGGGAAATCCTTGCCGGCATTGGTACTGGGGAATTCTTTACAAGTCAGTGAGGGTGAAGAAGTTGCCTTTACCGGCTATCCACTCGGTATTATTTTCGGTCTCTATCCGGTGACTCATCGTGGCATTATCAGTTCAATTGTTCCCGTTGCTCTGCAGGCAAATTCAGCCAATCAGCTGGACCCTGCGCAGATCAAGCGTCTGCGGCACCCGTACACTGTCTTTCAGCTGGATGCGACTGCCTACCCGGGTAACAGTGGTAGCCCCCTCTACTATCCCGATTCGGGTGAAGTCATCGGTATAATAAACAAGGTCTTTGTACAAGATGGGCGGGAGAATATTCTCGCAAAACCCAGCGGTATCAGTTACGCGATTCCGATTGAGTACGCACTGAAATTGTTACAGAAGGCAGGGTTGAATTGACCGGTATTTGTTTTTACGTCGATTATTGCTTCTCATTATCTCCATCGTAAATACACCCGCTGCTGCAGGTCTCGTTAATTTCTACCTTCGACAGTCCAGGTAACGAAGGTTTTAGTTCGTGCCAGATCCACCTGGCAAGCACTTCGCTGGTAGGGTTTTCCAGACCTTCAATCTCGTTCAGGTAGTAATGATCAAGCTGCTCATAGACCGGTTTAAATGCCTTCGTGATATCTGCATAATCCATGATCCAGCCGCTGTCTTCACTGACGTCGCCCTTTACATAGATGGTTGTCTTGAATGAGTGCCCATGCAGGCGAGCGCATTTGTGGCCATCTGGCACATTTGGTAGTCGATGCGCTGCTTCGAATGTGAATTGCTTGTAGATTTCCATTATCGGGTATTCCGCAAAATGTTTGCCGGGTAATTATTCATGGTCTGGTTTTCTATATTTGTTTTGGTAACACCGCAGTCTATCCTGACTGCCCTGGTTCAGAAAGATAACTGCAGGCAAGTTTTTTCATTCCAGAAAATACACGTCACTTATGGTCCCAAGGGTTATCAATCTGTTGTGAGCGTAGCGTGTCGCTGTTTTGTAATACGTTTCTTGGGAAATGGTCATGAATTTGACTGTATAGTTTTTTGTAGTGTCTGAGGGTGTGGCCTGAGAATGATTTTAGTGAAAACTATAGCTATTTTAGGTAACCCCGGGAGAGGTTACTCATGCAAATTAAAAACAATAATATTCATACGGTTATGATCTGGTGATATTGGTAGTTTGCGTTTTTGTAAATTCGCGCTAGACTGGCAATACAGTGGTGTGCGTCAGAAATCCAGCGCGCCATAGCAAAAGTGGATATTCCTCGGTGAAAAAGCCTTCTCTGGAAGGCGTGTTTCCGAGAAAAGTTTATTATATTCAGTATGTTGGGGAGTTAAATGCCTACTAAAGACACGGATGACAGGCCAGTGGTTGAGCAGTTGCCAGCTGGCGGGGTAGTAGTTACAAAGGATATCTCCAAGCAGCGCCGCAAGATTATCAAGGCATCAGCCGCCGTTGTGCCAGCGATCATGACAATACGCAGCGGTGCCGCTGCAGCGATGACCAGTCTTAATTTATGTGTTGAAAGAGATGCGCTTGCAGCTAAGGGTATTCCCTTAAGCGAATATGCGTTGGGAGATGATGAGGCCTTTGCAACGGATGAATGGGTGCGTGTTAAGGGGCTAAAAATCAAGAGTGGTAACGATAGCCTTTATGGAGTTCCGGATGTCGGCGGACAATATACGGTCTGGTATGACGAGTCCGGGATAGAATATACGGGAAATGTGAATGCTAACCAGATTGACAGGGGCACGGAAGTGTATCTGCTGGCTTACGTGGACAGCGCGTCCGGTAGTTATAACTGGTATCCGCAGAAACCGGTAGCTTTTGCAGATCAGCAGGCTTCACCCATTACCGGTTCCTGTCTGTGTTCTGTGAATCCTGACTTCACCCTGGGTTAGTAACATTCGGGATAAAGATTAAGTCTGCTTCCTTTCTGTGGTTGCGTCCCTGGTAACCATTTTAACGATCTTCGATAGAGTACCCTGTTGTCTGCTTTTCTGGCAGCTGGTCGTGCCGTACACTAGGCTTGCGTCCGGGTAACCGCGGGCAATTCAATCTTGGAAGTTTTGATGCAGGGTCAATTAACGACAGGGTGGAAAATCCTGGAAGAGAATGCTCTCCACTGGGAACAGTGGGGCGAACAATATGCTCTGTATGATGCCCTGTCAGGAGAGACGCATCTGCTGCCTGAGTTATCAGCACGCCTGCTGCAACATCTCACTATTCAGCCAAATACTTCCGGAGCGCTTGCCAGATTACTCTGCGATGATTCTGAAGAACTGTGTGATCAGGCATTTGTAGATAATGTTTCGCAACTGCTGATGCAACTGCAGGCAGCAGGGTTGGCAGAGAATGTCCAGTTGTGAGGCTGCTTGCAGGGCTTGCCCACGAAGAGTGTCGCCAACGGTTAGCTGACAGGGGAATCTTGCTGCAGACAGGGCCGTTCATAGTCGAGGTCCGTTCTGATCTTGATGGTTTCACCGGGTTATTACAGCAATTCTACGGACAGTTCCCGATGGTGGAACCACCGGCTATTGCGGATTTCCATGTGCAGCTGTTGAGCCCGCCCGGTATTCGTCGCTGGTGGCGACCGCAGGTTCGGTTTCTGCTGGATGGCCAGTCCCCGTTTCAGCCTTTTCAATTGAGTCATGCCTTCCCGTTGTTTGAGTGGGGGCTGAACTGGAGTATTGCCATGCAGGCGCAACAGTATCTGATGCTGCATTCAGCTGCTGTTGAACGTGCAGGTAAGGTGCTGTTACTACCTGCATGGCCGGGATGCGGCAAGAGTACCTTGTGTGCGGCGCTGGTGAGTCGTGGCTGGCGCTTGTTTTCAGATGAGTTCGGTCTTGTCAGGGCTGACGATGGTCAGCTGGTGCCGATGCCTCGCCCGATACCCTTAAAGAATAAATCGATTGATGTTATTCGTGATTTTTCACCGGATATGGAGTTCGGGCCAGAGTTTCACGGGACCCGCAAAGGGACTGTCGCACATCTGCGTACACCTGATGCCAGTGCGGCACAGTTGCATATTCCGGCACCCCCGGGCTGGTTGGTGTTTCCCCGTTATCGTGCCGGGGCTTCGTTACGACTGAAGCCGATTGACAAGCCCCAGGCGTTTCTGAAACTCGTAAATAATTCATTTAACTACCAGTTGTTGGGTCTGCAAGGTTTCCAGACGGTTACGCGTCTGGTGCGCAATTGTGAGTGCAGTATTCTTTCATACAGTGATCTGGATGAAGCCGTTGATACATTGACTCAGTTGGCAGATGCATGATGGCCCATAACAAAGTCGATAATCCGGGGACGGAGGTTTTGCTCATGGCCTTGCGCAAACCGGAACTTATGCTGGACTTCGGGCCTGATGAGTGGGATCTGTTGCTGCGTATCGCCCGTCGCAATCGCCTGTTGGGGCGGCTTGCTGTTGTTATGACTGAGGCGGGCAAAGCCAGCCAATTACCCACCAAAGTTCAGGATCATTTTCTGGCTGCACAGGTATTTGTCACGCACTATCAGCGCACGGCTCGCTGGGAAATTAACCGGATACTGGCAGCGCTGGGGGGCATTGATGTACCACTGGTACTGCTGAAGGGGAGTGCCTATATTTTCGCTGGACTACCGCCTTCACGGGGCAGATTGCTATCGGATGTTGATGTGCTGGTGCCCAGAGGGGTACTGGATGACGTTGAGCAAAAACTGCTTGCCCACGGCTGGGAGTCAGTGAAGCTGGAAGAGTATGACCAGCGTTATTACCGTACCTGGATGCATGAATTGCCACCGCTGCGACATCCTGAGCGACTTATCGAGGTGGATCTTCATCATACCATTTCACCGCTGACCAGCCGGTTAAGTCCGGATCCGGAAAAACTGATTTCGGACAGCATTCCGCTTGCGGATACGCGCTTGCGGGTTTTACAGCCGGTGGATATGGTTCTGCATAGTGCTGTCCACTTGTTCCATGACGGTGAATTTATTAATGGCTTGCGAGATTTGGTTGACTTAACTGATTTATTGCAGCATTTTGGCCAACAGGCTCATTTCTGGGAGGAGCTTGTATCCAGGGCACGTCTGCAAGGCTTGTTGAGGCCGTTATTCTATACGCTGCGTTATACAAGTCGCTACCTCGCAGCAGATATTCCTGATTCGGCGATGGTTGCAGCCGGTGATGACGCACCTTCTGGTCCGGTATTGTATTTGATGGATCATTTGATTGGGGCAGTAATAGTTCCTGAACATCCGGATTACCCCCGCCAGAGTCGTGCGGTTGCACACTGGTTACTGTATGTGCGTTCTCACTGGTTACGTATGCCGCCGGGGATGCTTTTGCAGCATTTGCTGCGCAAGAGGATCATGAGTTGGCGGCAGCGAAAAGCATCTGCCAGGTCATTGGCGTGAAGAGGGTAATACACTCACCAATGGTTGGGGAGGTTTCGTAAAAATTTTGTAACCTGTAGGTATTAAGTTAATTATGGGAGGAGCGTGATATGGGAAAAACTATCGAACTTGTTGGGGATGTGTCTGCAATCGCGGGTGTACTACTGGCATTCGGATCGGGCTTGGCCAGAGTACTGGGGCTGTATCTTGTTTCCGGGTATGCAACCATGACGCTATTCCAGGTGGGTACGGGATTAATGGTGCTAGCCTGTTTATGCAAGCTGGAAGCCATGCGAAATCGTTGATTGCAACGGTAGTGGGTGCGGGCTGGTGTGTCAGGTTAAGGATTTGCTGCCTTATTCTGTTCCCTGGAAAGTATCCAGATTGTAAGAAACGCACCGAGGGCATCCAGTGCCATATCTGTCAATGAAGCATAACGTCCCGGTACTTGCAGTTGGTGTAATTCATCCGCCATACCGAAGCCTGTTGTAAGCAGGAATGCCGTGCCAAGCAGCAACCGGCTATTTTTTATTAAGGGGTTAAGCGACCGGTGCCACAGGAAAGCCAGCATTCCAAATAACGGAATGTGTGCGAGATTTTGTATGGCAGGCGGTGTCCAGAGAATTATGCTGGACAGTAGCGGACTCTCCGAATCTATATCCCCCGGGATGGATGACAACCAGTAGATGCCTGTCATATAGCCAAATGTCAGGAGTATATTTATGGCCATGACAAGTGGTGTCTGATGTTTGGTCAGTGGCCGCTGAATATTTGCGTGCTGGTACAAGGGGGCTCCCTTCTAAATATTGCCTGGCTGCGTGTCTCTGCTGCCGGGCAGTTTCATATAGAGGTGTTTACTGATATGACTTATAGTCAATAATACAGCGGATATTTGAATATGTGTGGTGAATTGGACGTATGCGCAGATTGCCTTCTTACATAAATGAAAAGCCAGACGTTGTTTTTGCTCCCGGACAATATACGGATACCAGTGGTAATAATCGCAGAATACGCATTTTTCTGTCAGTCCTCGCTATAAGCCTGCTGATCAGTCTGTCATATACCTTGCTGCGGCCTGCTATATATGAAAGCAGGGCGACCTTGCTGGTAATCCCGCCTGCTACCGATGAACGCCTCAGTGATATATCGAATACGCAGCATGTTGAGCTTGAGCTTCATCACCTGGCCGGACACAGTCTACTGGCTACCGTGCTGGAGACATTGTCTTCTGCTAACGATCTGGACGGTGTGCCAGAATTGACCGTATACGATCTGGACGAAATGCTCGAGGCGGTGCCGGTCGCCAATACCAATCTTGTCGAACTGGTGGCGCGCGGCCCCGGGAAAGAGCTGTTGCCCGCGGTGATTAATGTCTGGATCGAAGTTTATCAAAATGCACAGGCTGATTCAGTTGCGGCTGAATCAGCATCCGAGGCCGCTGAAACAGAGCAGCAGCTTGATGAGGTGCATCAGAAAGTTACAGAGAAACGACACCAACTGGATCGGTTTCGAAAGGACTATGACATCGTCTCCATGGAAAGAAACGAAAACCGCATGATGAAGCAACTGTCAGGTCTGACCGATTCACTTAACAAGGCCAATGAAGAAATGATTGCAGCCCGGTCAAGACATGGTGCGATCAAGGCTGCGATAGCAGAAGGGCGACCGGTGGTCAGTGAGCATGGGCAGGACAGCCTGACAAATCTTGAGCAACGGCTGGTGGAAGTTCAGGAAGAGCTCAAGGAGCTGGAACTTGAGTTTACCCCGCATTACATGGCAATTGACCCAAAGATAAAGGGGCTGGTGAGGAAGCGTGACCTGTTGGTTGATGGAATAGCTGCTAATCAGCTTGCGGGCCAGCAAATCGCTCTTGCCGGATCAGAACAGGACCTGGAAACTGCAAGACAGTCGGTGCTGAGTCTGCAGACACAGCTGGCCGAGCAGAAACAACAGGTGATGGACTTTACTACGAAATTTACAGAGCACGAAGCCTTGCAAGAAGAGTTGCTGCAGCTTGAAACTGTATACCGGGAAGTGCAGGGTCGCCTGATGGAAAATCAGGTTAATAGCAAACGCCAATATCCACAAATCGAGGTAAGAGAAGCCGCATTCTTGCCGGAACGAGCTGTTTATCCTCATTACCTGCGTGACAGTGGGTTAAGTGTGGCGGCATCGGTTTTGTTGGGGTTGCTGGTGCTGTGGCTATATGATTTTCTCAATCGCCCTGGTCGGCAATCAGGCATACCGCAATTAAATCCTGTTTTTGTGAGTATGTCCGGAACACCCGTTCTGGAGCAGGGCGCGGGCGAGCAATTGCCGGGGTCACAGGCGACAGCTATGCTGACAGATCAGATGCAACGTGAATTGTCGGTTTCCGAAGTATTAATGCTGTTAGAGGCGGCGGATTTGAAATCCCGTCTGTTGATTACGTTGCTGTTGTCAGGGATGAGCGACGAGGAAGTGTCGGCCATGCAAGTGGGTGATATCGGTCTTTCTGTCTCTGAACTGACTGTAAAGGGACAGCATGAAAGAATGCTTGCCATCTCGCCTGCTATCGGCGCTGTCATATCCGAGTGTCTTCCTGAAAAATCGCCAGCGGATTACCCTGTTTGCCCCGATAGTAATGGCGCTGCGCTTGGCGCAGATGACCTGGCTGCATTACTGGCCTGTGCTGCGCATGATGCGGGACTTGTAAATCCGGCTGAAATAACGCCGCAGGCATTACGTCATACCTATATTGTCTATCTTGTCCGGCAGGGTGTACGGCTGGCTGACCTGGAAAGGGTTGCCGGAGACATGCCGCCAACTGTCCTTGCCGCCTATGCCGCATTCTCACCACCGGGTCCAGGCACTCCACTGGATTCTATGGGACGTGACTATCCTGCCCTGATCAAGCTGTCATGATGGTCAGATGAGACTGTTTCCGCTGAACCCGGGGTATTGTTTGGACTTAAACGCCCGAGTTTGCTAGTTTTCTGTCAATTATATTTATGGAGTTGATTGTGAAAAAATCTGCCTTGACCTTCCTTTGTACATGCGCTGCTTTTCTAAACCTTGCTGGCTCGTATGTACATGCAGAGCCCGGTGTCGATATCGAGGTTGCTTCTGACGAGGCGCCGGAATCCGATGCTAAAGATGTGACAGTTACCGTGACACATACCCAAGAGGGTGTCGTGGTGATCACCCCGGACGGGCGGCGTGTGTTGCTCCGGGATGACCATACATGGGAAGTCGTCGATGCGGAGCAGGGGGATTCATCGGCGAGTGCAGTCATTTCGGTGGCTAATGTTAGTGGACTGAGGAATGCCTGCAAAGTCGGACTGCGACTGGAAAACAACCTGGGTTATAACATCAAGAGCCTGATACCCAGTTTTTCTGCCTATAATCGGGATGGCGTTCTCTTTGAAACGGTCTCCAAGGCCTTCTCGTCCATTAAACCAACCCGGAGTCAATATAAGCAGATTCAGTTCATTGGCATTACCTGCGATAACATCGGCCATGTAAGAGTGCATGGTGCGGGGCACTGCAGCATGGGTGAGATGGATAAGTTCAATGAATCAGAGGGCGAGTGCCTCAGCCATATCTATGTGCAGGCCAGTGACCTGATCAAGGTTATAAAATAGCCCTGTTTCCTGTTATGGCTATTCCTCCGAGATAGACCGATAGGATAATCGTACCGATGGCATCTTCTCAGTCTGACTATTGTTATCAGCAAATCCATATTGATGCAGCCCGCAATGCGACAGATGATTTCAACCTGTTTCATGACAGCAAGAAATGGAACAGAATTCATGAAAATCCGTTTGGGATGCCGATTGTTTTAGGCTTTCAGCTGGAAGCGCTGATTGAATCCCTGGTTACACGTTTGCGCAAGGATTCTGGAGAGAATGACCTGATCAGCGATCATCAACTGCATTATTCCAACTACCAGTTTACTTTTGCAGATGTGGTGTGTCCCGGAGATCCACTGAGTGTTGAGATAAAAAAGACGGTTAACAGGATTAAAAAAACCAGTCAGCTTGCCAACCGGATCATTATGAGGAAACAGGCAGGGTTGGCACTCATTGGTTTTCAGCGAGAGTCGGCAATACCCTTGTGTATGCCGGATGAGGACTTCTCGGGATTCGGGGATCTTGATGCCGAGCAAGACAGAAGCTGGGTTATGCAAGATCGTTTTTTTATGAAGCGAAAATATCTGAATACTGGTAATGGAAAGAACTTTCTGGCGGGCTCACTGGTAGATCAGCATGATTACTTTGATGAGCTGGAAAACCGTGTGCAATTCCCGGCTATGTTTCCGGTCGCATTGCTCTCCTGTGCATTGCTGGAGAAAGCCAGAAGTGAGGGCTATCTGTTCGAAGCCAATCCAGTGGTCTACACCAGTCACCTTATTAGCGTGGATCGAAGGTTGCAGGAAAGCCTGAAAAGTAATGACCGCTTGTGTCTGCTGGTTGGGGATGCAGAAACCGTTGCTGCTGGTACCGGGCTGGGTAGAAAAAGCTTCACCCAGCAGTTGTACCGATGTTTCGGTGTATTGCCGGGTAATCGAATACTGTTTCGCGCCGAAGTCGAAATGGCGTCACTGCATGAAATGTTGCCGGCATCGCTCAGGATTGAGGGTTAGTTGGTAACATTGCGTGCCATGATTAATGTGTTGTTATGTATTGTATTTTTCCGTTCTGATGCAGGAGTGCTAGAGAACCATCCATTTTTTGGGTGAGTGGATTCCACAATATTTGTCATGCACGGATTTTGCTAGCATCAGATCATTAGACGGTATTAAAGCATTTCTTAAAATAAGACGAAACAGGGGTAGTTAAGCTTGAGAATAACTACCATTGACCATGGAGAGCTTTTGTGGGCAGTTAGATTGTCAGGGTATATCGAAGGGGCTCAGGCAGTTCCAGTGACGTAGTAGCCACCAAAGAGAGGGTGTTATTCCAGTCAGTATGCGGGTATTATGGCAAAAAAAATAAAGAGGTTATCTAACAGCATGTTGATGATCTGTATCCTTAAGAAGGGCGCGGCGGTCAGCATTGTCTATGGGTTAGGGCACAACAAAGGTCGAGGGTAGGGAAATGAAGAAAAATAGAGTATTAATGAGAATTTTGACGGTTGCAACTTCAGTACTGATGCTTGCAACAATAGGTATTGGTTCGGCGCATGCGACGTCGCTGACGTATAATCCTGATGGAACGGTAGTCGGTTTTAGCCTCCCAGGAATAACCCCGGCTGGCAATCCGAATTTTGAAAACACGGTCAAGCTCAAGGTTAAAAAGAAGGGACAAAAGGGCTATAAACTGAAGGT